>OGWW01001779.1_pt1 | contig 10999 bp, 8 predicted proteins | sample 1576131 | NCBI WGS metagenome assembly OGWW01 (sample SAMEA3541576, study PRJEB24748) | human gut metagenome | biome: human gut; feature: human-associated habitat; material: faeces | place: China | collected 2012 | reverse complement strand
ACTTCCACATCTCACGATAAGGCATTCCGTGCCCCATTATCTCGGTTGGACAGCCTATAAGATAGTCGGTAACACGGTTCAATTCGTAAGCTGTTTCGATATTCGCCATATAGCAATCGTCGAAGAGGAGGAACTGCAAATGGTTTACTTTGGAACGTCGTATTCCGTCTGCCAAATCGTCGATATTCATCTGAACAGCTCCGCCACCGAAGTAACGACTCTGTCGAGTAATGGGCAAGCCCATCTTCTCGTTTCTATCTCGGTCAGCTGCAATACGACGTTGCACAGACTCAGAGGCTGTTTCGTAATATATCCAGCCTACGCCGTGCGAGCCAATCATCATAGAATAAATGTGTGCAGGAGCAACCTCTGCCACCTTATTCAACAAGGCAGCCATCTTGTCGGAGGTATCCATAGCACCATCGTCGTAGGTTTTGAGCGTATCGTTATAACACTTTCCGTCTCGGTAAGTAACATTGATAAGATGGCTTTTATCCATCGAGTTGGCTATTAAAATAAGCAAATTGGTGTTGTTCAAGCCTCCTTGCTCAACGATTCCTTTCTTCATATCCTTGATATTGTTCACGAAGAAGTCATACAAGTTCTGTCCTGAACCCGTCCAAGGCATATAAACAAAGATTGTTTTCTCTTTCGTGGAGGGCGTATCGTCAGGGTCGTCGCTCTCTTTGCTGCAGGAAACCAAGCTCGCAGCAACGAACATACACAAAAGCATAAAGACACTGCCAAGGTGTTTAACCCCCTTTTGGCACATTGTAATTGAATATGGAGAGAAGCATTTCATTGTCTATCAATCGGAATAATATTTCTATTTGACTTGCAAATATAACAATAAAATAATAAAATCGTTGGTTCACAACCGTTTTTTAAGTATCAAACCATAATATTTGCTATTAAAAAATCCCACAAGGCTTATGCTTTGTGGGATTTTAATATAAGCTGAATGGACTTTAAAAGCCATTCGATACTTTACAGTAATTACTTTAGTCGGCAAGTTTTGCTTTGATAAACTCGCGGTTCAAGCGAGCAATGTTAGCAATAGACTCGTTCTTTGGGCACTCTGCTTCGCATGCACGGGTGTTTGTACAGTTACCAAAACCGAGTTCTTCCATCTTCATAATCATAGCCTTTGCACGTTTAGCAGCTTCTGGGCGACCTTGTGGAAGGAGTGCCAACTGACTCACTTTAGAAGAAAGGAAGAGCATTGCTGAACCGTTCTTACATGCTGCAACGCACGCACCGCAGCCGATACATGTAGCGCAGTCCATTGCTTCGTCAGCATCTTCCTTAGGAATAAGGATTGCGTTAGCATCTTGTGGCTGTCCTGTACGAATGCTTGTGTAGCCACCAGCTTGGATAATCTTATCGAATGCACCACGGTCTACCATACAGTCCTTGATTACTGGGAATGCAGCAGAACGCCATGGCTCAACTGTGATAACATCGCCATCGTTGAAACGACGCATATAGAGCTGGCAGGTTGTAGCACCTGTAGCAGGTCCGTGTGGGTATCCATTGATGTAAAGAGAACACATACCGCAGATACCTTCGCGACAGTCGTGGTCGAAGACGAAAGGTTCTTTGCCATCTTCGATAAGCTGCTCGTTGAGGATATCCAGCATTTCGAGGAATGAAGTATCACCTGTGATGTCCTTCATCTCGAATGTATCAAAATGACCTTGTGCAGTAGGTCCGTTCTGACGCCATACTTTAAGCGTGAAACTTATTGTTTTTTCCATTACGTTGATTTCTTTTTAATGTGTTGCCAAAGCAACTTTGACCTAAATTAGTTCTTGTAGTTACGTGTTTGAACCTTAATTGCCTCGTACTCGAGTGGTTCCTTGATGAGTTCAGGCTCAGCGGTATCGCTGCCCTTATACTCCCAGCAACCTACGTAGAAGTAATTTTCGTCATCACGCTTAGCTTCACCTTCTTCGGTCTGATATTCTTCGCGGAAGTGACCACCGCAGCTCTCATTGCGTGAAATAGCATCGTAAGCTACGAGCTCGCCCATTGTAATGAAGTCGCGAAGGTGGATAGCCTTGTCGAGTTCGACGTTGAGTCCTTCCTTGCTTCCTGGTATAAAGAGGTTGGTTTCGAACTCCTTACGTATTTCCTTCATCTTCTGCAAACCTGTTTCCAAGCCTTCTTTTGTGCGACCCATTCCTACGTAATCCCACATAATACGGCCAAATTCCTTGTGGATAGAGTCTACACTGCGCTTACCCTTGATATTCATAAGGCGGTCGATTTCGTCTTGAACGCCCTTCTCAGTCTTAACAAACTCTGGGTGGTCGGTAGGAATCTTGCCCCAAAGAGATTGGTCTGCCAAGTAGTTCTGTATAGTATAAGGTAATACGAAGTAGCCGTCTGCCAAACCTTGCATCAATGCAGAAGCACCAAGACGGTTAGCACCGTGGTCAGAGAAGTTGCATTCGCCGATTGCGAAGAGTCCCTTGATGGTGGTTTGCAATTCGTAATCAACCCAAATACCGCCCATTGTGTAGTGGATAGCAGGGTAAATCATCATTGGGTTGTAGTACTTAACGCCATTGATTTCCTTAGCCAACTCGCCTGGATTTACGTCGGTGATTTCCTCGTACATATCGAAGAGGTTGCCATAACGCTGGCGGATAACGTTCAAGCCAAGACGGTTGATACTTTCAGAGAAGTCGAGGAACACAGCCAAACCAGTGTTGTTTACACCGAAACCGTGGTCGCAACGCTCCTTGGCAGCGCGTGAAGCCACGTCGCGAGGCACCAAGTTACCGAAAGCTGGATAGCGACGCTCCAAGTAGTAGTCGCGCTCTTCTTCTGGAATATCTGAACCTTTCTTTGTTCCTGCCTGCAATGCCTTAGCGTCTTCGATGTTCTTTGGAACCCAAATACGACCGTCGTTACGCAACGACTCTGACATCAATGTAAGCTTAGACTGCTTGTCGCCATGAACAGGAATACAGGTTGGGTGAATCTGAACGAACGCTGGGTTTGCGAAATAAGCACCCTTGCGGTAGCACTGAACAGCTGCTGTACAGTTGCAACCCATAGCGTTGGTAGAAAGGAAGTATGCGTTACCATAACCACCTGTAGCGATAACAACTGCATTTGCAGAGAAACGCTCAAGCTCGCCAGTAACCAAATTCTTGGCAATGATGCCGCGTGCGTGGTCGTCAACCACAACAACATCTTCCATTTCGTAGCGTGTGTAAAGTTTCACACGACCATCATTAACCTGCTTGCTCAATGCAGAATAAGCACCGAGAAGAAGCTGCTGACCCGTCTGACCCTTTGCATAGAATGTACGTGATACCTGCGCACCACCGAAAGAACGGTTTGCCAACATACCACCGTATTCGCGTGCGAAAGGTACACCCTGTGCCACACACTGGTCGATAATGCTGTTTGACACTTCAGCTAAACGGTAAACGTTTGCTTCACGAGCGCGATAGTCGCCGCCCTTTACCGTGTCGTAGAACAGACGATAGATAGAGTCGCCGTCGTTCTGATAGTTTTTTGCGGCGTTGATACCACCCTGTGCAGCGATTGAGTGTGCACGACGTGGTGAGTCTTGAATACAGAAATTGTAAACAGTGAAACCCATTTCGCCAAGCGATGCTGCAGCACTGGCACCTGCCAAGCCTGTACCAACCACTATAACATCGAGCTTTAATTTATTCTTAGGATTAACCAAACGCTGGTGAGCCTTATAATTGGTCCACTTCTCTGCTACTGGTCCTTCTGGGATTTTTGAATCTAATATTTTAGCCATAATCTTGTATCTTTCTATTAGAATTTAATGAATTAAGCAACACAACAAAGACTTGGTGCGCAGCCAAATGCAAAAGCGAGTACAACAATCAAGAAACCTAACATAAGAAGTGAGGTGTAAACCAAACCAATCACCTTCCAACGGTTGAACCAAACCTTACCATTGATACCGAGGGTCTGCATAGCTGACCAGAAGCCGTGTGAAAGGTGGAACCAGATAGCACAAATCCAAACAATGTAAAGTACTACAAAAACAGGATTAGCAAATGTTTCCTTAATGTAAGCGAAGCCGTCTGCTGGGTGGAACTGTGTGTGCATGCCCACAATTTCAGCAAACATCATGTTGTACCAGAAGTTGAACAAGTGAAGCAACATACCCAAAAGGACTATGATACCCAATACCAACATGTTCTTAGATGCCCATTCTACCTTCGGACTTGAACCTGTTACAGCGTAACGTTCGTTACCACGTGCGCTGCGGTTCTGTGCAGTAAGAATGAATGCGTAAACGATGTGAGCCACTGTCAGTGCTCCCAAAGCCACCGTAGCCACTACCGCATACCAATTCGCACCGAGAAATTCACAAATCATATTGTAGGCCTCTCCAGAGAAAAGCGCAACAATATTCATCGACATGTGGAATGTCAGAAATAGAATAAGTGCAATACCAGTTACGGACATCACAACTTTTCTACCAATAGAAGAATTGATTAACCACATAAATTGTTTTGTTTTTTTAAATATTTAAACTGTTAGAATTAATTGTCTTTTTCGTGAACGCACACATAAAAGGTATGCCAAAAAGTGCAATCCCTATATAGCAATACCCATAAGTTGGTATCAAATGGGGGCGTATCCGATGCAAAAATACTATAAAATAATGATTAAACAAACTTTTTCTTTAAAAAACAGCCGTAAAATACCTACTGTAAACGTAATATTGACAACGTCTAAACAAGCCACGAAAAACGAAATGTAATTCCAAAACCGACTATACGGATATGTAAAGAAGAAGAACTATGGGAAAAAGCGACAAAAGTTAAGCGGAAACAGCATTTGCAGCTATAACAAGTAAGCAACCGTTTCCAAAAATAAAGAACATTCTATTCTTAGAAGCAACAGACAATCTAAGAATACCATAAAAACCCATAAACAAACTGCAAAAGCCACCAGTAAACTTTAAAACTATTTAAAATCTCTCGCCAAATTTAACACGAGAGAAAACAACGAAATAGAATCGTGAAACATTAAAATTAGCTCTTGAAAGTCCAAAAAGCAGGAACCATTTTCCAAAAGTGCCGCTTTTGCAATGCAAAACCTACGCTTTTACCGTGCAAAACAGCCGCTTTTGAATTGCCAAAGAGGCACTTTCGCCTGTCATTTTTGTTCCTTTTATCACTTTTTATGCCTTATATTTCACAACAAGAAGCCATTTTCATTTCACACATATACCCACAACAGCATCTTAACGGCTGACTGACAGAACGATAAATATTGCACGCAAAAAATGCCCTTATTTACAATCAACTTTCTTGTTGTGCGAAAAAACGCAAGTATTGGCATGTTTCACGGCTCCGAATTTAACTATTCAAAGGCATTTGTTTTATTATTTTAACTATTAAAAATGTATTCTTCGGCAACACAACCAACAATAGCTAAAGGCGGCATCTCGAAGAAACTTGCCCACATCAAAGCAGCTCCTATCTTGAATATAACACCTTTCCGTCCCGCTTAACATTGCTTATAAACGTTGGATTGGTCAGATTGTCGAAGATATTCAAATCAAAAAGATAAGGAATTCGAGAGTAATACAGCTTGGTGCGCAAAGTAGAAACCACCTCGTCTGTGAGTTTCTTTCCATACAGCAACAAGTCTATATCCGATGTACGGTGGTAATCTCCACGCGCTCTCGACCCATAGACAACAGCTTGTTCTATTTCTGGAAGTTGGCGGAGAATGTCCAACAACTCTTCCATATACTCGTCTTCAATACCAAATGCAGCCATATTTACACTCCTTCGGCTTCTGCTCGCAAACGCAAGCTATCAAACAAATCCTGCAATATGGGGTAATAAGTTGTTATGATTTTATCAATTATATCCGCCTCCGTGTCTTCATCATAAACGTGAGAGGTTAGGTTACGGCTTTCAACCATATCAAACCAAGGGTTCGCATTCTCGATAATGCCCATGGCAAATGCCTTGCGAATGGCATCGCGAGAACCCATAACCTGTTCACCATTCTGATATTCGGTATAGTTCTTCAGCAGTTTCCAAGCTGCTTCGAGCGTGTATTCAAAACGCTGTATCATACCATCTTTCTCAAGATTGCTAAGCGAACGTCCGTGATACAAGTCTACTACTTCCGTCAATCTACTAAGTGCCTTACCGAAAGTTGATAGCCTTTGCACCCATCTAATTTGCATTTCTCCCATATTCAAGCATTGGTTATTTGTGCAAAAGTAACACATAAAAACGTGATTGACAAATTTTTGTATGAAAAGAAATACTTACTCGCAATGTCTAAAATTGTAAAAGGAAACAAGTTCGCAATAGCAATATGTCGGAATTGTGCTGCATAATTCAATAAAAATTCTTACTTTTGCCGAAAAATAAAAGCGGAATGAGCATTACTTTCAAATACGATGTGCTGGTCATTGGCGGTGGGCACGCTGGTTGCGAAGCAGCCACGGCAGCTGCCAACATAGGCGCAAAGGTGTGTTTGGTAACAATGGATATGAACAAAATTGCCCAAATGAGTTGCAACCCTGCAGTGGGAGGTATAGCAAAAGGGCAGATTGTGAGAGAAATCGACGCATTAGGCGGACAGATGGGCATTGTTACCGATGCCACAGCCATACAGTTTCGTATGCTCAACCGCTCAAAAGGACCTGCTGTCTGGAGTCCAAGAGCACAGTGCGACAGAGAGAAATTCATAACGGAATGGAAGAGAATACTCGACCATACCGACAATCTTGATATATTCCAAGACCAAGCCGACGAGCTAATCGTGGAAAACGGGCGTGCCATAGGTGTGCGCACGATATGGGGAGTAGAACTTTTCGCACGCACAGTAATCGTTACGGCAGGTACATTCCTCAACGGACTGATGCATATTGGCAAACGACAGGTGGAAGGCGGACGCTGTGCCGAACCTGCCGTGCACAACTTTGCCGAAAGCATAACGCGCTGGGGAGTACGGAAAGACAGAATGAAGACAGGAACACCTGTGCGTATCGACAAACGTTCGGTACACTTTGACGAGATGGAAGCACAGCCAAGCGAGAACGATTATCACCAGTTTTCATACTTCGGACAACACAGAACGCTCCCACAGCTACCTTGTTGGACGTGCAATACCAACGAGGAAGCACACGAAATCCTACGGAAGGGAGTACCAGATTCGCCCCTTTTCAACGGACAAATACAGAGTATAGGACCTCGATATTGTCCGTCTATCGAGACCAAACTTGTAACCTTCCCCGACAAAAATACGCACCCGCTCTTCCTTGAGCCCGAAGGTGTGGACACAAACGAGATGTATCTGAACGGATTTTCTTCGTCTATGCCGTGGGAAATTCAATTAGAGGCATTGCGAAAGATACCCGCTTTGCGCGATGCGAAGATGTATCGGCCAGGCTACGCAATAGAATACGACTACTTCGACCCCACGCAACTGAAACCATCGTTGGAATCGAAGATTATTGAAGGATTGTTCTTGGCTGGTCAGGTAAACGGAACAACAGGCTACGAGGAAGCTGGCGGACAAGGTTTGGTAGCAGGAGTGAATGCCGCACTGCAATGTGCGGGCAGCGAACCTTTCATTATGAAACGCGACGAAAGCTATATTGGCGTACTCATCGACGATTTAACGATGAAAGGAGTGGACGAACCGTACCGTATGTTCACATCAAGAGCCGAATACAGAATACTGCTTCGCCAAGACGATGCCGATGCACGACTGACCGAAAGAGCCTACGAAATAGGCTTAGTAAAGCGCGACCGCTACGATTGGTGGCTGCAAAAGAAAGCCAACATAGAGCGCATTATCGACTATTGCAATAAAACAGCGATTAAATCGAATGAAATTAACGGTTTCCTGGATAGTATTGGCAGCTCTGCAATACAAGGTTCAGTTAAGATTTCCGAACTTATTGCACGCCCAGGTGTCAGCTTGTATGGTTTAGCAGACCACCTACCCCACCTTAAAGAAGTATTGGAATCATCGCCAAATAGAGAGGAAGAGATTACAGAAGTAGCCGAAATAAAAATAAAATATAAAGGTTACATCGAACGTGAACGCACTTTTGCTGAGAAAATGCGCCGTCTTGAAGACATCAAGATAAAAGGACACTTTGATTACAGCGCAATACACGACCTCTCAACAGAGTGCCGACAAAAGTTAGAGCGCATACAACCCGAAACGCTTGCGCAGGCAAGTCGAATCCCTGGTGTAAGTCCAAGCGACATAAACGTGCTTTTAGTGCTTATGGGAAGATAAGGATTAAATGTTTCACGTGTAACAATTGACAAGAAAACAAATACATAACTAATTGAATATGAATAGTAAAATACTACTCGACAACCTAAGGTGCATACCCGATTGGCCTATCAAAGGTGTAAACTTTCGCGATGTTACCACCTTATTTAAGTCGCCCGAAGCTCTTAAAGAGATAACGGACGAAATGTATGAACTATACAAAGACAAAGGAATCACGAAGATTGTAGGAATTGAAAGTCGTGGTTTCGTAATGTCGTCTGCACTTGCCTTGCGCCTTGGAGCGGGCATCGTGCTTTGTCGTAAGCCCGGCAAGCTGCCTTGTGAGACCGTCCAAGAGAACTATGCGAAGGAATATGGCATCGACACAATAGAGATTCACAAAGACGCAATCAGCGAAAACGATGTTATTCTGCTGCACGACGACTTGCTTGCAACAGGTGGAACGATGCGTGCAGCGTGCAATCTTGTAAAGAAATTCAAGCCCAAGAAGGTTTATTGCAACTTTATTATAGAACTTAAAGAAGAGTTCCCCAATTGCCGCAACACATTCGATGAGGATATAGAAATTTCCTCTTTGCTGCAATTCTAAGCAACGTTGAGAGCGGAACGGCGCTTCGTTCCCTTTCATAGAAGCCCTACTCTACCCAGCAAAACAAACCTTGCAATCTTGCAGCATAGTTGTTTCTATCTCGCAAAACAAGTGCTTTTGCTTTGTAGAATAGAGATTCCTATCTTTTGCAAGAGGCAGAAAATACAAGCGAACCGAAAGACACTGCACTACCGTCTTTCGGTTCTCGCTGTCTAAAAGTAATTGAGCTATCCGCTTGAAACAACATTTAAGAGAGCAAAGGGCTACGAAACAGCATCTTTGTTTCACGTGAAACAAGATGCCTATAAAACACTTTAATATAAAGAAGTTAGACGAATGACAAAAGAAGAAAACAAGAAACGATTGGCTTATCTTAAGAACATAGTATCGAATTTGCCTAATAAGCCTGGCACATATCAATACTATGACAAGGAGCACACCATTATTTACGTGGGCAAAGCTAAGAACTTGAAGAATCGAGTGTCGTCTTACTTCCACAAAGAAACCGACCGCTTCAAGACGAAAGTGTTGGTTTCTAAAATCTATGATATAACTTACACGGTTGTAAATAGCGAGGAAGATGCGCTATTGATAGAAAATCAACTTATAAAACAATATCAACCGCGCTACAATGTGTTGCTAAAGGACGGCAAAACCTACCCCAGCATTTGCATAACAAACGAGTACTTCCCACGAATCTTCAACACTCGCACGATAAACAAGCGGTATGGCAGCTTCTATGGGCCTTACAGCCACATCAGTAGTATGTATGCCATACTCGAAATAGTAAAGAAACTCTATAAGCCGCGTACGTGTCGGTTCCCCATAACAAAAGAAGGAATAGAGCAAAAGAGGTATAAACCTTGCTTGGAATATCATCTTGGAAACTGCGGTGCGCCCTGCATTGGCAAGCAATCGTACGAAGATTACCAGCAAAATATGGCGCAGGCACGTCAAATTCTGAAAGGTAATACACGCGAGGTGCAACGCTTAATGAAAGCCAAAATGGAGGAATGTGCTGCAGAATTGCGCTTTGAGGAAGCGGAAGTGTACAAGCAACGCTACATTGCCTTAGAGAATTTTGCAGCCAAGAGCGAGATAGTAAGCTACACAATAGCCGACGTAGACGTCTTTTCTATTGTGAACGACGATAGCAAGAAAAACGCTTTCATAAACTATCTACACGTTACAAACGGTGCCATCAATCAGAGTTTCACCTTTGAATATAAGCGTAAATTAGAGGAAACAGATGCCGAACTGCTCAACGAAGCTATTCCAGAGATTCGCGAACGCTTCAAAAGCACAGCAAAAGAGATTATCGTTCCCTTTGAATTAGACTTTCATATAAAAGACGCAACCTTCTTCATTCCACAGCGAGGCGATAAGAAACACTTGCTCGAACTGTCGGAAATGAACGCAAAACAGCATAAGTTCGACCGCTTGAAGCAGGCAGAGAAGCTCAATCCAGAGCAGCGTCAAACACGCTTAATGAAGGAATTGCAAGACCGTTTAAAGCTGCCAAAGCTGCCGTACCAAATAGAATGTTTCGACAACTCGAACATTTCAGGCACCGATGCTGTAGCTGCCTGCGTGGTATATAAAGGCATGAAGCCTTCTAAAAAGGACTATCGGAAATACAATATCAAGACTGTTGTAGGTCCAGACGACTATGCGTCCATGCAAGAAGTGGTGCGACGACGCTACAAACGTATGATAGAAAGCGAAACACCCCTACCCGACCTCATCATAACCGACGGCGGAAAGGGACAAATGGAGGTAGTTAGAGCCGTCATTGAAGACGAATTGCAACTCGCTATTCCCATTGCAGGATTGGCAAAAGACAACCGCCACAGAACCAACGAACTGCTTTACGGATTTCCACCACAGACTATCGGCATTCCAACGAACTCCGAACTCTTCAAAGTTCTCACACAAATACAAGACGAGGTGCACCGTTTCGCCATATCATTCCACAGGGATAAACGCTCAAAACATCAGCTACACAGCGAGTTAGACGACATAAAGGGAATCGGAAGCAAAAGTAAAGAACAGCTGTTGCAGCACTTCAAGGCTGTAAAAAAGATTAAAGAAGCTGACATTCAAGAACTTACAGAGATTATCGGC
>OGWW01001773.1_pt1 | contig 11035 bp, 10 predicted proteins | sample 1576131 | NCBI WGS metagenome assembly OGWW01 (sample SAMEA3541576, study PRJEB24748) | human gut metagenome | biome: human gut; feature: human-associated habitat; material: faeces | place: China | collected 2012 | reverse complement strand
GGGGGGGGGTAAAATACGGCTTGAAGATAGAAAAGCCCTCTGTGCTGGGTAATGTGTATGGATTGACCGAAGAAGAATTGAAAGAACTTCGTGGGTTGATTGATGAAGCGTTAAAGAAATGAGTATGAAACAGGCTAAAATAAGACCACCGCCTATTATTTTACAACAATTGATGAATTGTTGGTTATCCGGCAAAAGAAAATTCTTCCCTTACACGATTATAAAATAAGTTTGCAGAGTATATACGAACCTTTTGCTAATTGTTCGGTCTAAACACGACACTTTTTAGGTCGCACAATCGGTAAGTGGTAAATTTGCAGACAGAAATAACCCAGCTATCCTCACGGCTGAAAATATAACCCCGCCATTGGTAAGAAGTGAGGAGCTTGCCTTTGGTGGGGTCTAATTTTTAAAACTGTGTAAAAGTATGAATAATATTCAGATTTTCCAAAATGAGCAGTTCGGAAAAGTAAGAATTGCGATGAACGAGAGTGATGAACCTTTGTTTTGCTTGGCAGATGTTGCAAAAGCACTTGGATATTCAAACCCAGCGAAAGCTGTTATAGACCATTGTAAGGGGGTTACTATTTTGGAAACCCCCACCCAAAGTGGTGTACAGCCTATAAAGTACGGCAAAGAAAGCGAAGTCTATCGTCTAACTATGAAATCTAAATTGCCTGATGCTGAAAAATTTCAAGATTGGGTATGCGATGAAGTCTTGCCATCAATTCGTAAGCATGGTGCATACATGACCAACGAAACACTTGAAAAGGCTCTCACTTCACCCGATTTTCTGATTCAGCTTGCAACCAATCTAAAAGAAGAAAAGCAAAAGCGTATTGAAGCAGAACAGAAGATTCAAAAAGATGCACCCAAAGTTCTTTTTGCCGATGCCGTTTCAACTTCTCAACGTTCTTGCCTTGTGGCTGAATTGGCGAAGATATTGCAACAAAACGGAGTGAATATCGGTCAAAACCGTTTGTTTACTTGGATGCGTGAACATGGTTATCTCTGCCAAAAGGGGCAGTATTATAACCAGCCAACACAGAAATCAATGGAATTGGGATTGTTTGAATTGAAACAGACCTCAATCACCAAACCGGACGGTTCTGTATTGGTAACTACTACCACAAAGGTAACAGGTAAAGGACAAATTTATTTTGTTGAAAAATTCTTGAATAAGGATGCTGCCTAAAAGTAATGCGCACCTCGTTAAGTAGGGGTGCGCTATTAATTCTATTTGGATTTATTCCAATATTTTTCAAACAACTCAATTTCATTTCTGTTGAATATACCAACTGGTGATATTCCGCCAGGTATAGTACATTCAAATTCCCCATTATCCGTTATATCGACTACCTTTAATTGACGTTCATTTTTTAATTCTACAACCAAATCTTCTATTTTAATGTCGCTTTCAAATTTAGTGTTTTGAGAGATTTTCCCATCCTTTGCCTGAAAGTCTTTTCTTAAGAATAACTCCATCATATTCTTCATTTCACTCACATTGTTAGTCATTCCCCATACTTTGAAAAACAGAATAATTTGAAGAATACCGAATACGATAATGATGATTGATACAATGTTTAATGTTGTTTCCATGATAGTTTTTTTTAGTTAGTTCACAAAACTACCAAGAAATCCAATCACTCCAAACTATTTCACGACAATCTTTCAAATGTCGTGTATTTGTAATCTCAAAAATATCAAAATAGGCTATAGAGACTTACCTTCACAATTATTTTATCACAATAGCCCGATTGTTGCATATTTCACTGAAAATAATCATGTTAAAATTTGGCTATGTCGTAACTTTAACAAAAAAAATGGAATTTAAAGGAGATATTTCAGGATTGGATGAACTGCTTGGAAGAATAGATGATACGTATTATAATACACTCTCCCAAATAGGAAGAGAGGCGACTCGAAATGCGAAAGCTAACAGGGCTTATGAAAATAGGACTGGCAACTTGAATAATGCAAACGGGGGATGCGTAGTTCGTAATGGGATAATAGTGGATATGTGGGTAGAATCTGACGGTTCTCACCCCGAAGCAGTAAGAAATACAGAGAATCTTCTGATTTATTCCGAAAAATCAAAAGATGGGCTTTATTTGGCTAACGGTCAGCCTTATGCAAGCTATGTCGAAAGTAAAGGATTTGAAGTTATTATGACTAATGGCGTCTTGTATGCAGGTAGGCAAATAGAAAAGAAACTATAATATGGCAGGAATTATATCAAATGTAGATGGTGACGTTCAGAAGTTGCGCAAACTAAAGAACGAGATAGAGAATGTAAAAAAAGCCTTGAAGGGTATTAATATCACGGTGGATATTGATATAGCAAAAGGGTTGCAATCACAGCTTACTTCGCTATTATCCCAATATGATGCGTTGGTAGATAAAGTGGCGGTAGCAGAGGGGAAGATAATGCTTTCAACCAAGCGGATTAATGATGCTGCTGAAAAGATTATCAAAGCGCAGGAGAAAATTTCTAAATCCGTAGGTGTTCCTGCACAGACTGGGAATGTAAATGCACAGGCAAATACGGCTGAAACAGCCAGTATTCAGGCGCAAGCAAAGGCTTATGATGACCTAAAAGCGGAGATTGACGGTATTCTTGGGGCAAGGGATGCAAATGTCAAACGCATGGTGGATGAAATGAATACCATCCGTCTGATTAATGCCGAAATAAAGAAGATTACTAAATTGCAGGGGGATGCGTCTTTGCTATCTTCTGCTCAACAGAAAAGACTTGAACAGCTAAACAACTCGTTGCTGACACATAAAGCAGCATTATCTGATGTGAGGCAGACTTTGAACAATAATGTTAGGTTAGACAATGCATCTGCTACTTCCATGAATGGGATTTCGCAGTCTTTATCAAGGATGAGGGTTGCCTATCGTGAGTTGACAGAAGAAGAACGAAACTCGCCATTTGGTAAAGAACTACTCGCTTCCATAAACCAAGCGGACATTAAAATAAAAGAACTTGATGCCACTATTGGCAATCATCAACGCAATGTAGGCAATTATGGCAAGCAGTGGGATGGACTTAGTATGTCTATTCAGCAAGTTGGGCGTGAACTGCCTTCTTTGGCTTACGGTCCGAAAGTGTTTTTCTCTGCCATTTCAAACAATCTACCGATACTTGCTGATGAAATTAAACGGGCACGTATCGAATATGATTTGTTGAAAAAATCGGGGCAGTCTGCTACTCCGGTATGGAAACAGGTTGTCTCTTCTTTATTTTCATGGCAGACTTTATTAACGGTTGGTATTACACTGCTTACTCTTTATGGCGATAAGGTGGTGGATTGGGTTGCAGGGCTGTTTAAGGCTAAGGATGTTTTACAGGAAGTTGCCACATGGCAACAGAATCTTAGCAGAATTATGTCTGATGGGGTTAAAAATTCAGCGAAGGAACGTGTTGAGCTTGACACTCTGTATAAGGCGACGCAAAATCATACGAAGCCATTAAAGGAGAGGATTGCCGCAACTGATGAATTGAAAAAGAAATATCCTTCATATTTCAGCAATCTGACAAATGAGGCTATTCTTGCAGGGGATGCCGCTTCTGCATATAAGAATTTGACAGACAATATTCTGAAAGCATCTCAAGCGAGGGCAGCAATGAATATCATAGAAGAAAATTATAATAAAATATATCAGTTGCAAAAAGCCATAAACGCAGATACGAATTGGACTGGCAGGAATAGGGAAAAAACAAAAGGCGGCACTGCTACTACAACGGTAGTGGTTGGCACATCAATAACTGGATATACACAAAGCGGTGAAGTTCTTACTAATGACGCAGTTGAATTTAATCGTAGGACAGAAGCCTTAAAGAAAAACAAAGAGGCAGTTGAACTATTGAATAAGGCGAACGAGGAGTTGGTGAAATCAATAGATGTTACTGCGTTGACAGAGGATAGAACCAGTAGTTCTCCTAACAAACAAGATAACCAGTCCGAAAAACAACTCAAGCAACAAGAGCAACTCTCTGAGCAACTTCTATCTCTCCGCCGTAAGAGCCAACAGGACGAAATCAATTTGATGGAAGAAGGGACAGAGAAGAAACTTCGTCAGATTGACTTGGATTATCAGAAAGAATTTGATGCCATCAAGAAGCAACGCAAAGAATGGGAGAATGCTCAAAATGGAAAACTGACCGAAGAGCAAACTTTAGTCATTACCTTAAGAGAAGAGTTAGCAGGCAAGAAGAAAGACAGTGATACAAGTAAAGTCCATGAAGAGGAAGTAAAGGAATATCAAAAGCTGTTGTCTTCATATCAGGATTATCTTGCCAAGCGAAAAAATGCGGAAGATAAGTTTAATGCCGACCGGAAGAAATTGAAAGATGGTGGAGCTTCTGATGTTCAAATAAATGAATTGGAGTATCAGCGTGAAGAAACTTTACAGTCTATAGATAATGAGTTCGCTATGCGTGAAGATTCCTTTAAGGCATGGGCAGACAATATAGCTGATCTTAGTTTGGAAAAACTGCGTGAATTGCTTGTTCAAGCAGAACAAGAATTACAACGATCTGAATTTCTCAACCCAAATAATCCCCAATTAGCAGGACAAAGAGCAAAAGTTACCTCGCTGAAGAATACTATCAGTGAGAAGGCTGCAAAAAACAATACATCGCCAGATAAACGTAGTAAAAAGGAGTGGCAGGACTTGTATAGCACACTTTCAAAAGTAGAGCGAGAGTTTGATGAAATAGGAAGAACAGTTGGCGGTACAGTCGGGGAAATTATATCTGCCGCTGGAACTATTACTACTTCAACCCTGCAAATGATTGATGGTATCACAACTCTGGCAAATAGTTCATCTGATGCAATGGCAGGAACAGCGCAAGCTGCATCTAAATCCATCCAAGCAGTAGAGAAAGCATCTGTCATTCTCGCCATTGTCGGTGCTGCTTTACAAATAACAATGAAGATGTTTGATTTATTTGGTGGTGATGATACAACAGAGAAATATGAAAAGACAAAAGAAACTTATGAATCTTACATCAATATCTTAGACAAGGTTATTGACAAGCAACTTGAATTAGCAGAATCCTTATCTGGCGATAATGCAAATGCTGCCTACGAAAAGGCTATTGAACTTGTCAAGACACAGAGCGATGCTGCACGGGTATTGGGTAAACAGTATCTTAATTCCGGTTCTTCGTGGAAATCTCACTCAAAAGGATACAGCGAAGTGGATGATATGTCTTGGGAAGGATGGAATGATGCGGCAAAAGCATTAGGTATGTCTGTTGATCAGTTTAAGAGTAAAATGGGAGGACGTATGGAAGGTCTTTTTGATCTTACTGATGAACAGCTTGAAAAACTACAAGCAGAAGCGCATATATTCTGGGCTCAATTAGATTCTGATACTCAAAATTATGCCAATCAGATAGCGGAAGGCGTTGGAAAAGTAGCTGAAGTTATGGAACAGCGAATGACTGATACAACCCTCATAGACGTTGATACCCTTCGTTCCGATTTTCAGAACTTACTCACTGATATGGATGCTAATTCTGCCGATTTTGCAGACAACTTTGAGGAATATATGAGGAATGCTATCCTAAATTCTATGTTGAAAGAATCCTATATGGGTAGGTTAGAGGAATGGAGAAAGAAGTTTTATGCTGCCATGGACGATGGTGTGACTGAACAAGAGTATAACGATTTAAAAGAGGAAGGGCAACAGATTGCTGATGATATGAAAGCTGAGCGTGAAGCAATGGCTGATATGTTTGGTTGGAAATCTGAATCTTCTTCGCAGGAAGCAACTGCTAAAGGATTTCAAGCTATGTCTCAAGACACCGGCGAAGAACTTAACGGACGTTTTACTGCATTGCAAATATCTGGAGAAGAGATAAAGAATCAGAATACCATACAATCCCAATCTCTTAATCTGCTTACCGCCAAGGCTGATACAATTCTTTCCATAAATACAGAGACAAGAAATATAGCGGATGATACACGGGATTTGATAGCACAATCCTATCTTGAACTGGTACAGATTTCAGAGAATACAGGTAATTCAGCTAAATATCTGAAAGATATTAAAGCAGATATAGCAGAGGTTAAACGTAATACATCAAAATTATAAACTATGATTGAGCTAATAATTAATATTTTAATCTTATTTCATTCGCTTACTTTTATATTGATGTCCTTTCCACAATGGGGACAGGTAAGAGAAAGACCGTCTTTCTTAGGTTGCTCAAATAACTCCGATATATCACACCCTATTGCGTTGGCGATGCGTTCAAGCACTTCTACTGAAGGGTTTCCGTTTATGTGCTGGCTTAACCCGGTAGGTGTTATATCCATTTTTTTAGCTACTTCACGCACTTCTAAACCGTGTTTTTTGATAGCTTTTTTAATATTTAAACTCATAGTCCTATATTTTTTAGTCAATGCAAATATACTCCGTTTTATAACAATTAAAGCTATCGCTTTGATTAATAAAAGTTAAATATAAGATAAAACTTTAATTCGCCTTTGTTTAATCAAAGTTATAGCTTATCTTTGTGGTGTAAAATCGAAGTGATAACTAATTAAATATAAGTAGTATGAGCACAAAATTTAGAAGTCAGATGAAAGAGGTTATGTCAATGGCATGGTCTTTTGTTCGCAAGAACGGTTATTCAATGAGTGAGGCATTAAAATGCGCATGGGCAAATATGAAGTTGAAAGCGGCTTTGAAAGTGAAGATAGTAGAGTTCTACTTCAAAAAGACTGATGGCACGTTACGCCAAGCCTTTGGCACTCTCAAAGAGAATCTTATCGGTGAGGCGAAAGGTACAGGCAGAAAGCCCAACGACAATCTGCAAGTGTACTGGGACACAGAGAAAGAAGAGTATAGATGTTTCAAGAAGTGTAACCTTATTAAAATCGCATAATTATGGCAACAAATGAAATCAAGGTCAATTTAGACCTAATGAACGCGTTAATCAAGTTGAGAGAAGCAAGTGTAGTCTTTGACGAGCAAACCGCTATTATATCAAAAGAAAGTGGTAGAGATTACATAGAAGAGGGTAATTCATTTAATCAAGGCATATACGAGTGTATGGATGCTATCAGTAAGAGGATTGGCGAAAGTGCCGTAAATGGTGTATATAGTCTGATACCCGATAGAGCATAACACGATTATCAAAAGGCAACCTTCGCACGACTTTAAAGGCTGCCTTTATTATTCACTTTTAAATTCATATGTAATGAAAGCAAAAATTAAAATAATGCCCGGTATGAGATTTGGAAGGCTTGTCACTATAAAGAAAGTAGAAAAGTTACCAAATGATAAAGGCAAGCATAATAAATGGCTTTGTCAATGTGATTGCGGCAACACCAAAGTTGCACGCTCAAATCTGCTAAGAAATGGTCAAACTAAAAGTTGCGGCTGCCTGCTAAAAGAAACTGTTGCCAAAAATTCAAAATCATGTATTACTCATGGACTTGCTTTCAAAACACCACTTTATACTATATGGTCAGGAATGAAGCAACGGTGCTATTACTTAAATAGCAAACATTATAAGGATTATGGTGGTAGAGGAATAGATATTTGTCGCGATTGGCGCGAAAATTTCAAATCATTTTATGATTGGGCGGTAAATAACGGATATAAAAAGGGGCTAACAATAGACCGTATAGATTGTAATGGTAATTATGAACCTTCAAATTGTAGATGGATAACAATCATAGAGCAATCAAGAAACAAACGTTCAAATCGTCTTTTAGAATATAAAGGAGAGGTTAAACCACTCATTGAATGGTGTGAAATTCTTGGGCTAAAATATAGCACAATAAGAGCAAGATTGAACAAATACCATTGGTCGGTAGAAAAATCATTTAATAAACCAATTAAAAAGCATAATAATGGAAAATGACTTATTAATAAATGGCAAAGACGCTTACATTACATGGGGTGTAAGGATGGGAGAGGGGGTTCTTGATGTACTTGGTGCACCGTCACCTATGAAGGAATTCATAGAGAATAAAAGTCGCTTGGAGCACGGAAAACGTTTGATAGTAACAAACCCAAAGTTGGATGAACGGGAGATAACGCTCTCGTTTACTATTGAGGGAATTTCTCAAACTGATTATCAAACAAAGAAAAAGGCCTTCTTTGAAGAATTATATAAAGGTAAAGTTGATGTTAATATTCCTGCTAACAGCAGTGAGATTTATCACTTGATATATTTAGGGAAAAGTGTCACCTATGCGCAAAGTTTCGATCGTACATTTGGAAAGATCTCAATGAAGTTTTGTGAGTATAATCCAGCAAAACGTGATGAATAGCAAACTTTCTTTCCCTTGTTTGTAATGGAAGCTCTAATTTTTAGGGCTTCTTTTTTTTATCTCCGAACTTTGGTGTCATGATACACATCAAAGACATATCCGGTAATATACGCTTCTCTACTCCGATAAATGAAGGCAGCAAGAGGAAGTTTCTGTTAATGAAGGAAGACTACATTACCTTGAAATTTTCCCTCGGTAGTCCTATATACTTCCAGTTGGGAGACTACATAGATAATGAACTGGGCATTTTTGAATTGACAGATCTATATAAGCCGACTTACAATAAAACTACCGGTGCATACGATTATGAGCTTCATCTTGATGCTTATTACTGGAAATGGAAGAACAAGAAGTTTTTCTACACGCCGGAAACGACTGGACGTGAAGCTGGATGGAATCTTACTGCTCCTCTCAAGACTCATCTTGAAGTTTTTATTACTAACTTAAAAGCCCTTGGCTATAAATTTAGGAATCAGGATTTCATCTGGGAAATAGATGATACCGTTGCCAATACTTCCAAACTTGTTTCTTACGATAATGTAAACCTAATCGACGCACTCACGCAGATGGCTGAGACTTGGGAGTGTGAATGGTGGGTTGATAACCACAAGATTCGTTTCGGGCGTTGTGAGTTCAGTTCCCCGGTTGATTTCAAAGCTGGTAATTTGATGGATACTGAAAACGTGAACGTCAATTCCATGCAGAGGAATGATAGCCAAACAGCGTATGCTACACGTGTATACGCTTTCGGATCTACACGTAATATTCCTTCCAGTTATCGGAAAAACTTGATCTTTGATGTGAAGAAAGTTAATAGAAGAGAGGTCTCTGATACGGAAAGGACACTTGATATAAAGTATTTCCCAATAAGTTCCTATATTCCTGCTCCTGAAATTAAAACAAACCTTTCAGGAGATAAATCCCCGGATTTTACACAAAGGCCTGCAATACATTCCATCTATATCCCTTTTACCGATAGATTAAATGCTGGAAATTATAAGATTATTCCAAATGACATAAGCGTTTGTGCTTATGCGGATTCGGCTACTTCAAGTTCTCTTCGCAAATTAACATCTACCTTGAATCTTGCTTATTCGATAAACGGAAAAGATAAGTCTGTTCTTATACAGTCCGTTGAGGGGAAGTTTGTTGACCCCCAAAAACTATTAGCTGACTTTAAAGAGTCCTCGTTTATCCTTGAGGAGGATGCGGTTGATTGTGTGTTGGTACTTAAATCTGTAGCAGAGAATTTTAGTACCGGATCGAATAACTACTTTGTAAGCTCTTGTATTTCTACAATACAGAGTGAAGCTAAAGCTGCAAATGTTTCTATCACCTTTCTTGCCGGGATCAATAAAGGGAAAACGTTTAAAGCTGTATATAATCCTGATTTTCTTACTGGTGAGAATTCTAATGTTGTTCGCTTACCCGATGGTGTTGTTGCTTCTTTAGGTGATAGATATACAATCAATAACATCATAAAAGGCAAAGTTCCTGATAGCTATTTCAGTAAGGACGACAAGGAACTCACCCTGAACGGTGTTGTTCAGAAGCGCCTAATGTTTCCGGAGGGCATTCCCTACGTGGATGCTTACAGATACAGCCCTACTGGGGAACGAATCGACATCGGGGATGAACGTTATGATAATCCGGATAGCGTGGAAATGCCGAAAGAAGAAGCGGTAGAGGAGATTGTTATATTTGAGGATGAGTATCCAAAATATAACGGTTCTGTTACCAGTATTTCCTATGAGGAAAAGGACGAAATAGATGAAGAGACAAAGAATTCAACCGGTAATAAATATCGTATATACACCTTCAAGGATACTGAGATAAAGAATTTCAATCAAAAAGATTTTGTTATAGCTGAACTTCGTATAGCCTTTCAAACCGGATATCTTGCAGGGTTGGATTTTGCCTTGAACGTGAAAGAGAGCGACGGCACTGGTACTACATTTGAAATTGCCCGCAATGATGATTACGGTCGTTATCTTCCTGATGATATTCTTTTCCCGCAAACAGTTCATATGGAAAACAACGTTGAAGTTCCGGCTGACACATACATACTTCATGGTTTTGATACAGCGTTCATTTCTGAACAGATGTTGCCTGATTCAGAACAATCACTTCTGGAAAAGGCTCAAGATTACGTAAAGAAGTCCATGATAGATCCATCCACCTATAATTGTGAGATGGATAATACATATATCTATAATAACGGTAATATTCGCGTATTCGAGGTAGGGGACAGGGTGAATCTTGTTAATAAAGCCTACTTCCCTGATGGTCGTCAATCCAGAATTATAGGTTTTGAATGGCCGCTTGATATTCCTTACGACCATCCAATTTATACAATCGGTGAAACTGCTGCATATTCGCGTATAGGTGAGATAGAAAGCAAGATTGATTCTCTTACTTACAAGGGGCAAACCTACTCAGGCCCCTCAGTGGGCGATGGCGGGACGAGCGTGTATGTTATTGGTGTGAATGACAAGACACCTCCTTCTGACAGAAACGTTTTTTCTTCCAAGAAATCATTAGACACATTTTTGCGTAAAGACCAACCAAATGCTGCAGAAAAAGTTATAACCTTTTTAGAAGGGTTAATTTCTGACGGACTTATCACTGCCGGCAATGGTATTCAGTTTGGTAAGAGTTTTGCTTCCGGCCTAACCGGCACGCCCACGCGGTGATCTTCCTGCCGGTTGCCGCGCTGCAGGATCTCCACAGCC
>OGWW01001768.1_pt1 | contig 11049 bp, 12 predicted proteins | sample 1576131 | NCBI WGS metagenome assembly OGWW01 (sample SAMEA3541576, study PRJEB24748) | human gut metagenome | biome: human gut; feature: human-associated habitat; material: faeces | place: China | collected 2012 | reverse complement strand
AAAGGGCAGCCCAATTCCTCCCAACCGGAATGGCAGACAGAAGCGTTAATAAAAGAACCACCCGCTGGGTAATCCAGTGAGTGGCTCAAAAAAGATATGCTGTTATTTCTGACAGACATCCTACCTTTTTCAGAATCCAGCTGATCGTGTCCCTGTTCATGTAAAATTCAAGGCAACTGAACTCTTCATCAACAAGTATGGCATATCCTTACCAAGTTTCTGGTAATTCATGTTGTAGCTTTCCTGGGATCCTTTAGACTGGCCTGTATTATACATATCGATTGTCTCTTTTCCCAGAATCGCATTCAGATCCTTCAAAGTGGTCTGTTCCGTACCACCAAGAAAAATCTGTGAATCCATGTTGCCGATGATCGTATCAGCGTTATCCTTATAAATCGCTTTCAGCTGCGACTTGGCCTGTAATACCAGGCATGCTGATATTTCTCGGCTTCGGATTGTTGCAACCAGCTTCTCCAGGTTCGGTATCTGGCCGATATTCGCCGCCTCGTCGATCAGACATCTTACATGTACCGGTAATCTTCCACCATACACATCATCCGCTTTCTCACACAGAAGATTGAACATCTGTGTATAGATCATGGAAATCAGGAAGTTAAAGGTTCCATCTGTATCTGACATGATCAGGAACAGTGCTGTCTTCTCATCTCCCAGAGTATCAAGCTCCAGTTCATCATAAGCTGTCAGGTCTCTGAGTTCCTTGATATCAAACGGTGCCAGTCTTGCACCACAGCTTACCAGAATGGACTTGGCCGTCTTTCCTGCTGCCAGCTTGTACTTGGCATACTGTCTTACAGCAAAGTGATCCGGATTCTGTTCTGCCAGTTCATCAAACATCATATCCACCGGATTCTTGAATTCCTCATCATCCTCACGGACTTCCATTGCATTGATCATTTCAAGCAGTGTTGAAAAATTCTGTTCCTCTTCCGGTGCCTCATAATGAATATATCCAATCAATGCGGTATAAAGCAGCGTCTCCGCTTTGAGCCAGAAATCATCCCCGCCTTTGCTCTCCCCTTTTGTATTGGCGATCAGCGTTGTCACCAGTTTCAGAATATCCTTCTCAGAATGGAGATAGGCGAAAGGGTTATAGTGCATTGATTTTGAAAAGTTGATGGTATTAAATATCTTCATCCGGTACCCGTTCTTATAAAGGGCATTTCCCACTTCATTGACCAGACCTCCCTTCGGGTCCGTCACCACATAGGATGAATGCATCTGTAAAAGGTTCGGTTTTATGAAAAACCGTGTCTTACCTGAACCGGATCCACCAACTACCAGAACATTCTTATTTCTGGCATATTTCGGAATCTTCGGTCTGCTGCTCATGGTAATCCTCTCAGACTGTGACAGAATCACATTGTTTGCAAACACAGGATCCTCAAATGGCTCAATATCCGCATGTCTGCCCCATCTGGCAGAACCATATTCCTCATTGTGCCGGAACTTCTTAGCGTTCTTTCCTTTCAGGTATACTGCAAGCCTGAGTGCTGCCCCGCAGGCAATTCCCACCAGCAGATCACCCGGATAAAGGCTCGGCAGAGGATTAGAAAAAGCCGTTGCAAATACACCATCAAGGACCAGACTCTGAACCTTTTCCGATGCATTTGCTCCGGCTGCAATTCTCCATGCCTCACCAAGATTTGTTGCAAGCAATCCCAGAATGATATAGGGGATATTCAGGATCAGCTGCTTTTTCAACTGTTTTGTATTCATCGCGACCTCTCCTTCTTTTTCTCTGCTACCTTCTTCGGGATTGCCGCCACAATCTCCTTGAATTTCTTAAGTTTCTCCAGAACACTGGTCTTCTCTACGGAAGGCTTCTTGACCTGTTTTGCAGAATAATCCTGTAAAATCCTTGTGATGGCATCCGTATCTTTCGCCTTGAAAAAGACCGTATATACTGGTGGACTTGCCTCTTTATCTTTTACAACCGCAAAATCAACTCCGTATTTCTTTGCGATTTTTTGAAAATCTTTCAGACCTTCATCTGCTAAAGGAATAGAAGAAACTCCCTGTCCCTGCCTGATCAATGTTTTCACTGACTGCTTGCCGGTTGTTGGATGGATCTTATTAACTGCTGCTTTCCCAGCAGCCTTCACAGGGGCTTGTACTGCCTCTCTTAATCCCTTCATAAGCTGATCAAGTTCCGGTTTTAACATTTTGATTGCTATATTCACAGATTTGTTGGCAATCTCCCTGTCAACTTCTTCATGAACCAGTTTTCTCACTCCTTTCCATCAAAAAAACAGCCCGAAGGCTGTATCCACAAAGTTACTGTTCTTTTTTATTCTTATCCACACCGAGGACTCCCCTCATAGTGGATGAAGCTACATGAAAGCGGTTGGCTATTGCTATATCTGTAAGCACCGTATCATCCACCGCTGAACCACAAACCACGAGAATTCTGGATCTTCTTAACATATCTTCTGACATATCCATATAATCCTTGTACTCATCTGCATTACTGGTATCAATTACCTCCGGCAATGATAAAAGCGGACAGATTGGTGTGTAGCCTGCTTCATATAATTTTCTGCAATATCGTTTTGCAGACCTTTTGGCTCTGCTCCTGTCTGCACTCCAGGCAGATGTTACATAAGCCCACGGTTTGTTATTCATCTGCCGCCTCCTATCCCAGCTGGTATGCCTGAATTCTGTATTTTCCAAGTGCAAGCATTGTCATCCTGCTTTTCAAAGCTGCAATCACATCCGCAATATCCTCATCATCAATCGCCTGTAATCCATTACAGGACTTCATGACCAGATACCCGGACGGAAGGTATGCCTCCTCGTCAATGACCAGCTTTCTGCTTGCGTCATAGATCAGAATATAATCTGATTTTCCAATCATTACTGACGCACTGTTATTTCCAAATCCATCAAGGATCCTTAATGCTTCTCTGGTACTGATATAATTCACCTTCTGTTCGCCATCTACATAAATTGCCCCATCAGAAGGCATACTGTCACATCCGATTGCACAAACCAGTCCTTCCAGGTTTTCTGCAATCTTCTCAACATATGCCATGATTTTCTCCATATCCATTTTTGTCTCTCCTCTGCTATATTTTTCCTTCTGCCATATCGTGATTAACCTCTGCACGATAATAGCTGTCTATTGTTGCCGGTGCGTTATACAGTGCTGCCAGCATATACTGCTTGATGCTCCTGATCTTGGTTGTGTTTTCCTGCATACATTTCATTACATAGCGGATATGCTCCATGTTCAGCTTCATGAACCGCCCCTTTACCACATTTACTGACTTCACATCCCCGGCAATACAAATGATCTTTCTTTTGGAACACACAACATCCAGAATAAGCTCCATGATGCCGTCTATCATTTCTCTGTCATATGGATAATCCTGTTTTAATGCCTCAATATTGAGCTGTTCCATGAAATATTTCTCATATCCCATCCTATCCTCATCCTCTGATAAGATAGGATTAGTATTATTAAAATCAGTATTATTGTTATAAGTATAATTAGGCTGTAAATTATACAGGTCCTGACCTGTAACTTTTACTGGTGGTGAACTGTAATTTTTACTTGTCTTGACCTGTAAATTCTGCTGGTCTATGAAATTCTTTACATAGATCAGTGCCGGTTTGCCAAATCCCTGCCGGATCCTTTCAATCAGACCAAACTCTTCCAGCTCCGTCAGATACTTGATTGCTGATTTTTCTGCACAGTTCATTGCCTGTCTTATAGTTGTCAGGGTAAAAATGATATACACTCTTCCCTCATCATCAATCCATCCGTTTTCCATTGACAGAGATACCCTGTCCAATAAAAGACCGTAAAGAACCTTTCCCTCTGTGGAAATCTTCTGGAACCGGTTATCTGTAAACAGCACCTTGGGAATCCTGTAAAATGCAAACTGCTGTGACTGTGCCCCATAAAAATAATCAAATGCCATTTCCTGTTTCCTTTTTCTTTCTCATGTCTTCCACCAGCTTTTTATAGCATGGAAAACAGAACGATTTATCATGACCATACGGACACTCATGGCTGCAATTTTGTGGATGACTTATAGGTGGTCTTCCACCAATTCCGCTGTAACTCTTTCCCTTCTGTCCGTTTGTACCCTTATGTGCTTCTGCCACTGTAATCACCATTCCTTCCCATCAAAAAAGTGCCAGTCCCATGGCAATCACCACAGGCTGACACAATCCTTTTTTTATAATACTTCTCTGCCTTTTGATTTTGCTGCTTTTTCCGCAGCATCCTTTACCGGAGGCTTTGCAGCTGCTTCCTTCTGCTTATCCTTCAGATCTTTTAATACGGATCCTTTCTCCTCTGATTTTTCATCAATCTCCGTTTTCTTTTCCTGCTGTCTTGCCTCAAACTTCTCTGCAAGTTCAAAGACATGATCCTTGGAATCGTAATGGTAGACATTATCAGAAAGTCTTTCCTCCGGGCTTACCTCCTTGGCATTCACATCCTTTACCATATCCCTGAGCGCATCAGCTGTCATGTCTCCATTATCGGGAACTAAAAGGATCTCATTGATGGAAGACGGAAGCACAAAGAAATCTCCGCCAACTCTTTCTGCTGCCTGATCCATGAAATCCTGATAGGCAATTACTCCTGCTCCGGAATTCTTATCAGGGACTGTTGCGACGTACATCGTTTCCTCCGCATCATCCGGAATTCCAAACATCTCATATACTTCCGGGTCAATCATTTCCTTCATGACCTCATTCATTCCCATGATCACTACCGGTCTGATCTCCGGTGAATTCTCCAAAGCATCTGCCCTGAGCTGTTCATGGGAAACTCCCATACGATCCATCAGATTGTTGGTGACCAGAATAGATGCACGTCCATCTTCGCTGCTCTCCATCACAAAACGATATACAACTGCCAGATCTTCCATTCTGTCATGCGGTACGTTGGCAAGCAGATCAGCGTTTGCATCCGCTGAAATAACTTCCACAGAAAGCTTCTCTTTCATGTTCTCATAATCCATAAGAGCACTTACATCAATAGCAGGGGCTCTGTCAAGACCATCAGCAATGACCATTGTTGCACTGGCAAGCACTCCGGCATAATCATCCGTGTGCTCATAGTTTGCAAAGGCATTCTCAATATTGAAATTAACCCCCACATTGCTGCCTTCCGGAACGACCGACATAGCTTCATAATTCTGATTTGTCTTCTCCACATTATTGAAGCTGATCCTTACATCATCATAGCCTCTCTCATAGAGCTTTTCTTTGATATCCTCTGCAAATTCCTGCTTAAATGTTTCGTAATTCATAGTTTTCCTCTCTTTCTCACCAGAAACCTTAAAATCCATAACCCTGTATTCATCCGGGATGTTCTCACGGTCTCCATCGTAATATTCTGTAAAATATTCCTGTGTATCTCTCACATATCCATAATCTGTAAACTGTCCCATTTCGTTAATGGCCACATCTCTGCCGTAGGCCTCATAATCAATGTAATCAGCAAGATAATCCGGAACTTCCATCATACCGAGTTCTTCGATATAGTAATGTCCCAGATCAGCATTGCTTTCTACTCCCGGATAGATTTCATACTTATCCAGGTTATCAATAAGATTGATCACATCTTTAATGCTGCCTGTATAATCACTGATCTGCATTGCCGCCTGAAAATGGTTATAATCATGATCATCCAGCTCATCGAGCTTGGAAGCCAGATAATTGAGTTCATCCAGGTTTTCATATTCTCCCAGCTTTTCATACAGCCCATCAACATAACAGTCATAATCACTAATGAACCATTCTTCATAAGGATTACCGAAATCATCTTTTGAGCCGATTCCAATTCGTTCAAATACTTTTTGCAGTTCTTCTGATGTGGTGGGAAACTTCACCCATTCGCCGACCAGCTCACCCTCGTTGTATTTTCCAAGATTGGTGATGAAGGCTTCAAACGGACAGTCATGGTCATATTCATATGCCATGCAATTTCCTCCTGATTTTATTATTCAGATGTCACCTGATTTTTGCATCAAAAAAGCGCCATACCCATCACCGATCCGGTAATGAGCTGACGCTTCATTCTTGATCCATATTCTTTTGCAAAAGAGAAACAAATGCCTGACCGCTCTCGCGTTTCATGTCTCATTTGTCTATGATAATATTATCACACCCCTATTCAGAAAAAAAGAGTCAAAATAGTAGTCAAACCGTAGTCATTTGTAACAAAATAGTAGTCAAACCGTAGTCGTTCGTCGCAGTTATTAAGATTCCTTAGCTTTTATTCCTTTCCACGATATCAGACCTAGTATCACAGTAACTGCAAAACATATTACCATAACTGTATTTCTCTGAATTTCTGTATCATATGCTTTCCAGCCTGCACCTATTATTGCAACTGCCATACTTACAAAGATTGTAAAAATAATTCTTCCTGCCAAGAACGCATGTTGTAAAATCATTGATGCGATGAATATTACAAAAGCCACTGTAATGTAGACAGCCACATGCCACTCTCTTGTATAAGTAAGCATATAGAATAATAATGATGCCAATCCTGAGCTTAATACATCAAATCTCCTTAGCAGAAATAATAAGCATGATAACACTGCACCAATCAATCCACCTATGACGGTTGCAAATGTCCCCGCCAGTTCGGCATCTAATTTTGCATTTTCTTTTTTCCGTGCTTCATAATAATATTCATCTTCATACATAACCGGATACCTCCATGCCTTACATACAATTATCAAATGTTTCCTTTTTCTTTTTCATTTTTAACTTTATATGCTATAAGATTCAGTACATAATCAGGGACCTCGCTCACACCCCGCTCCCAGTCTTGCATCGTTCTATACGGAATTCCAAGCCATTCAGCAAATTCTTTTCTGTTCATATTTGTCTGTTCACGGACCTTTACACACATAGCAGACATTCTTTTCTTCCTTCCTTCTTTATCAGCCTTTTCATTTTCAATTACCACTCCATCAGGTAATATAAAATCATAATTTTCAAAATTGCTCATATCTGCCTCCATATACGGAATCCGTGTCTATTTGTTAATTTGATTATATACACGAAATCCGTATACGTCAAGTCATTATTTGCCACTTACAGCAAACTGGGGATAATCATGGTTAACCTCTGCCTGATAATAACCACTGATTGTACTTGGTGCATTGAACAATGTTGCCAGCAGATATTTCTTGATGTTATGCACTTTTGTGGTATTTGATTTCATACATCCCATTGCATATTCAATATGCGAACTGGTCAGTTTCAGAAATTTACTTCTGACCAGCTCTGCCGGATATTTATTGGATGCCACTACAATTTCATTGTTCCTGCATAACACTGTTTCCAAAATCAGATCAAAGATGCCGTTAAGTAACTCTTTGTCAAACGGATATCTCTCTAACAGAATATCCAGATCAATATTATCTCTGATAAGTTCTGCATATGCCTGTACGTCGGATCCTATCTCATCATTTCCAGATACGATAAGATAAGATTCAGTATTACTTAACTCAGTATTATTTATATTATTCTTATTAGTGTGAATATTTTTCACTTCTGGAAGTGTAATTTCTTCACTTCTAGACATGGCATTTTTACACTTCAAGATATGTAAATTCTTCACTTCTGAAACTGCCGCTTTTTGCTCAGAAGTGAAGTTTCTACACTTCTGAACATCCTGCACCATAAACTGTTTTAGATAAATCATGGTTGGTTTTCCCTGCCCCTGGCGCTTCTTTTCAATCAAACCTATACCAGCATCCGTGTCCAATTCTTTCATTATGGATATTGCTTTTTTGTTACTGCATCCCAGAGCCTCCATGATATCTTCAAGCGAATAATATATGTAAGCTCTCCCTTCATCGTCCATCCACTGATTTTTCATAGATAGTGACATCCTATCCAGCATCAGCCCGTACAACACCTTTGCCTCCACTGATATTTTTTTGAAATACTCTTCGGTAAATAATAACTTCGGTATTTTATAAAATGAAAACTGATCCGCTTCCTTTCCATAGAAATAGGATAGTCTTATTCTGTCTTCCATTTGAATCTCCTTCCTGTTCCAGAAGTGCCGTTTCTACACTTCTGGAACATCATAATTATATTTCTACTCTGACTGTACCTGATCTGCACTCCACTGTTCCAATAGCTGAATGATTATACTTTCACGTTCTTTTGTTGAATACTGCGGTGGAAAATATTTATCCAGTTTCTTTGCTGAAAAAGATAGCTTTGATTCCTTGCTCTTCTTCGGTAATGCATCATTCATTATAGAAATGACACTGAATTGTGTTACATTGGATAAGTTAGGATAATTCTTCAATGCTTCAACCTGTACCGGCTTCAAAAATCCATTTTCCTTAAAATATTCATATACCCATTTCTGCACCTGTTCATCAAGGTATGAAAGATCAACTGCCATTACCAGTCCAATTTTCTTATTATCTACATAATCCAATAATTCAGGAATCAATTCTGTAAGCCTGATATATCTTTGAATACTTCTTGCACTGTCGCCTACCTGTAATGCTAATTCTTGATCAGATCGTAAATGTGTGCCATTATGGCACGCATTTTCTTTTGTAGGTCTTCCAGCTGTTCTCTTCAATGCATCAAGTTTCATTTTATATGCAAATGCCTTTTCACTCGGAAGTATCTCTTCCCTCTGAATATTGGCATCCACCATTTTTATAATGGCTTCATCATCAGACATTTCCTTTACTATAGCCGGAACCTTTTTCAATCCCACAATCTTTGCTGCGTGTAACCTGCGATGTCCAGATATCATTTCATAATTTCCGCTCTGATCAGGTCTTACAATTACTGGATTCAGGATGCCATTTTCCCTGATACTATCAACCAAAGTATCCATCTTTTCATCATCCAGCACCTTAAACGGATGGTTCGGAAACGCATGAATTCTTTCAATCTCTATTTCCTGAGTACCGGCAATCTCCGGTACTCCCAATAATTCATCTACTGACTGTAATTTAATCTTTCCTGCTACTCTGCTTGCCATAATTACTCTGCCTCCTTCAATACTTCTTTAGTTAATGCCATATAAGCAAATGCCGCTTTTCCCTTTGGATCATAGGAATAGATGCTTCCACCCTCCACACTGACCTCTGATGCCCTTACTGACATCGGTATCTCTGTTCCAAACACCTTGATTGATGCAGAATATGTATCATACACCATCAGGGAAATATCCCTGGCATAATTAGTTCTGTTATCAACCATCGTCAAAAGTATTCCTTCAATCTTGAGCTTTGGGTTCAGCTGCTTCTTTACTCTTCCTATTGTCTTGATCAGCTGCTGTAAGCCTTTGACCGGAAGATATGCTGCCTGCACCGGTATCAGTACGGAATCTGCACATGCTAATGCGTTAATTGTCATCATTCCAAGTGAAGGCATACAATCGATTATGATGTAATCATAAAATTCTCTCAGCCTGTCTACCATAGATCTCAGAATCAGTTCCCTGCTCATGGCATTTACCAAAGACACCTCTATTGCTGATAATTCAATGTTAGCTGGGATAAGGTCCACGCCTTCCTTATGGTGTAAGATTGTCTTTTCTATATTCAGTTTTTCATCATTCACAATGTTCATCATCAGTGTTGCAAGAGAATACTCCATTTCATCCGGCTCCTCATATCCCAGGCTGATTGTAAGACTTCCCTGTGGATCAGCGTCTATCAGAAGTACTTTTTTTCCTTCCTGTGCCAATCCAATTCCAAGATTCACACATGATACTGTTTTACCTACTCCACCCTTTTGATTTGATACTGCTATTACTCTGCACATAATCCGTTCCTCCTTTATGCATCCCAATATTTGTTCATATTTAATTTCAACATTTCCAAAATTTCACGCCTCATCTGCTCTGCCGTGTAACTGACAGGAAAAAATCTGTGAAGCTGCTCCGTTTTGAATACTACGCGGTCTATCTCTTTTTGCTTAATTTCACTTAGGATATCTTCCATATCCCTTACTGTAAGGTTCCCATCCGAACTTAATTTCTTTATACGGAGTGCCTGGGAAAGTGATGGTGTGCACTGAGCAAATTCCATTGCATCCAGCATTTCCTTTTGCTCCTTCTTTTTCAGAAATGACAACTGAACTGCCGGAGTAAATCCCATGCTTCCGTCATCCACTTTTTCAAGCATTTCAGGAATAAGTTCTGTGATTTTGATATACCTCTGAACCTGTTTGGGGCTGTCCCCACATTCCTCTCCAATCAGCTCAATGCTTTTCTTTCCCAAATTATGGTCTACCTGACCACATTTTCTTCTTCCTGCCTTCCTTTTGATTGCTTCATACTTCATTTTGTAAGCAAATGCTTTTTCACTTGGACTGATCATTTCCCGTTGCAAATTTGAATCAACCATAGATACAACCGCTTCGTCATCTTTTAATACACGAATGATCACAGGTACCTTACGATAACCTATCTTTTCAGCTGCAAATTTTCTTCTGTGACCCGATATGATCTCATAAGTTCCATCCTGCCTCGGTCTGACTATCAGAGGATTTAATATTCCATACTTCTTAATACTCTCCTGCAATTCAATCATCTGACTGTCCGCCTGAACCTTGAATGGATGGTTTACAAATCCCCGAAGTCTTTCCAGCTCAATCTCTACAACTCTTTCATCCTGATTCTGCAATTCCTTCTTTTCTTCCATAGGCAATTTCCTTTCCCTGAACGTAAAAAAGCCCGTCCAGAGTAGATTGTATTTCTCTAATCTGAACGGACTCTTCCGACAGGCCTGATATCACAGACAAGAATATCGTGTTTTGTTTCACTGCTTTTCCTAATTTTACACCCCAAAGCTCATCCTACACTGTAGTTAATCCGTCCGGGTGACAGACTAGAAAATGTGAATCAGTGACAAGCATCCATCCCCGCTGACAAAATCAGTATATTTAACCCTGTTTCGCTGACAAATTTGTCACTGAAATTGCAATTCTGCATGAAAAAAGCGGCAATGAAACTATCTTCATTACCGCTAAAAATGAGCGTCTCCTATAGGAATCGAACCTACAATAGAG
>OGWW01001763.1_pt1 | contig 11072 bp, 20 predicted proteins | sample 1576131 | NCBI WGS metagenome assembly OGWW01 (sample SAMEA3541576, study PRJEB24748) | human gut metagenome | biome: human gut; feature: human-associated habitat; material: faeces | place: China | collected 2012 | reverse complement strand
TATACGGCACAAGCGCAATATCAAGATATACGAATTGCGCCTTGATAGCATTTACAATGATGCTATCCGTGAGGCTGTATCCATAAAGGGCACTGTGGGGCATATAAAGCCCGACAAGCCCTTTTCTTTCTCTGATTACCCTAATACCCGTAAAAGGATAGAACGCCTTATGTCGGGCTTAAAAACAAACATAGAGGGCTTGATAACCGACGGCATCAAGACGGAATGGACGCTCGCCAACAATAAGAATGACGAACTTGCCGACCGATTGTTTGGAAATAAAGCTGATAAAATGACAGTGGAGCAACGCCGCCGATATTACAGTACGAACGATGCTGCACGTAAGGCTTTCCAGCAGCGCAAGACGGCGGGTCTGAACCTATCCGACAGAGTATGGCGTTATATGGAGCAATTCAAAGAAGAAATAGAAATGGGTCTTGATATCAGCATACGCAGCGGGCGGTCTGCCGATGATTTGAGCCGTGATTTACGCCAATACCTCCGACAGCCCGATAAGCTATTCCGCCGTGTCCGTGATGAACACGGGCAGTTGCAGTTATCAAAGCGAGCGAAAGCGTACCACCCAGGACAAGGCGTTTACAGGAGCAGTTACAAGAATGCCCGACGGCTTACGGCGACTGAAACGAATATGGCTTACCGTGCGTCAGACCATTTACGTTGGCAACAAATGGATTTCGTTGTGGGTATAGAAATACACCTATCGAATAACCACACGTTAAACGGCAAGCCGTTCCGTGATATTTGCGATGATTTACAGGGGCGTTACCCAAAAGATTTCGTTTTTAAGGGTTGGCATCCGTTATGCCGATGCTTTGCAACGTCGATACTAAAGACAGCCGAAGAAATTGCCGAAGACACACGAAAAATACTCAACGGCGAGCCTGTGGACGGAAAAAGCGTGAACCGTGTAGATGATGTGCCCGACGCTTTCAAGGAATGGGTGTTGAGCAATGAAGAAAAATTCAGTCGCGCTTCGAGTATTCCCTATTTTTTGGAAGATAATGCCAAATACGTTAGAAACGACCTATTGCTTGACAGGCAAATCGAAATAGCTATAATACGAGCACGTGAAGTGGGAGTAGGAATGCAGAGAAATGCAATACAGGTTGCGTCTAAATACGGATGTAAATGTACCCCTCCTAACTACAAAAGTTCTGAAAGCATAAGGCGTAAGGTGTTTGCAGAGAGAAATGATGATCCCAACTTCACTCCCGCCAAACTAAAGGACGTTGTCAGAACAACTATTGTCGCAAGTAGAGATGATATTCAATCAATTATCCGAGAGCTTAGTGGTAATAAGGACTTTTTGCGTTGGAAGCCACAAAATACAGAATTAGGCTACACGGGGAATATTATCAACATGAGGGGAGATAATGGTGTCATAGCAGAAATACAAGTAAATACACCGAAAATGATTTATGCTAAAGAGCCTCCCAAAATCGCAAAATCCATTATTGGCGTAACAGTATGGAACGCTATAAAAAAGGAAACTGGATTAGAGGGAGGTTTGGGACATAAATATTACGAACGTTATCGTATTATTGACAAAGAAAGTGAAGAAGCCCAAAGATTAATTAGGCTTTCTGTTGCGTATTACCGCCATTTCATAGATTAATAATTATCGTAATCTTCTTTGGAAACTTCTTTCCCACTGAATACAGATTCGATAATCAACTTATCGGTTAGCGGACGTTTGTAAGCAACACCATTACCTTTTCGCTTCGATAGCACATTTTGCCCCAATTCGGGGGCAAAACACATAGCCCGTTCTTCGTAATCATCGATAACGTATATGGTTTCGCCGTGCTTTACCCTTATTGCTATTTCTGTTAGTTTTGCCATTTATTTCGTTAGATATTTATATGCTTTCAGATATTTGTTTAGTCGCTTTACGTCTCTTTCCGTAAGGCTATCGAGGCGGGTAATATCCATATTATCCTCAAGGTCGTGAATTTTCACAATACGCCCAATAGGGTTAAGGCTGCACCGTTCTATGAACTTAAAATAGCTTTCGTTATTACGCCTTGTTACAGATAGAACGGCGTCTATGATTGTTTTAGAAAATCCCGCCCAATATAAATCATCTGATGTAATCTCGGTATCTTCTATCACGTCGTGTAAAAGAGCTACGATGCGTTCTGTATCGGTGTAGCATCGTTGCGCCACTCTTATCGGGTGAAGAATGTACGGCTTCCCCGCCTTATCTGTTTGCCCGTTATGGGCTTTTTGAGCTATATATAATGCTTTTTCAATCATACTGTGCAAATTTAATTGTTTTTCTTTTAAATCACAAATTTTCGTTTTTATTTTCACTCACCAACTAAATAAACCCTAAACTTACCCATTCCCTTGCGCTGTGTTGCGTTTAAATTTGTTTTACGTATATTTTGTTGTCTTGAAATTTTTAACGCCTTAAAACGCTTTATTTTGCGTCTTTTGAAAATCGGCTTATTTTCGATGTCGTTATAATATTTCATTTTTCGGATATTAATTCCGGGTAATAAATTCTAATGTATTCGTTTCGTTCTTTATCGATACGTTCCAAGGCATCAGTAGTTGCTTTGTCGTAAACAGTTGTTATCTCTCCGTTTTTTTTATCCACTATGTAAGATGGAACGCTATTTTCTAAAATACGAGCCGTCATATCTGCAAACCGCTTGATAAAGGCATCGTTTAGATAACGTTCTCTCTGCTTTCTGTAATAATCATAATTTTTGATATTTATACTTCCCATTGTATTCTTTTTTTTTTGCAAAATTAGTTGTTTTCATCAGAAAAGAGGTAAAATAGTTTTCTTTTTTCACTCCTTAACGCTTAAAACCCCGAATTAGCCTGTTTTCTTATGTATGCGGGCTTTAAATTTGTTTTTAGTGAAGTTATCGTTGAAAGTTTATTAACAACTTATTAGGGCTTAAAACGCCTTTTGCGAAAAATCTGTTCTTTTGTTATTCTACATCGCCGTCCGTTGTAGGGTATGCCATTAGATACGCCGATGTTCCACAGACGGGTAACCTTGCAGCCTATTTGCTTCGCTGTAAAGGTGTCGTAGATGGCGGCGAGGCTGTGGAAATAGAACTCCGTCCGCTCATCTACTCCGAGCAGAGGAGGTACTTTGAACTCCACTCGGTAGATGTATTCCGCCTTGCTCATACTTCGCCCTCCTCAAATGCATATCCGATACCGTCAAAATCCCACGCTTTGATATTGGGATTGTTTGACGATATTTCGCCAAGCTGCGCCGTTAAAGCATTTTCTACGATTACTCCTGCGTTTAGGAAGTTAGAAGCCTCGACTTCCACCTGTCCACTGAACACTATCTTTGTTCTGATTTTGAATTTTGTTTTTGCCATATTTCTTTTTTTTGTTAAGTCGCCCAGCAATACACAGGGCGAAAATTCATTGTCGCCGACATATACCGTTAGGTATATTCTTTTCTCTACTCTACTCTACTCTACTCTTACGCGCGCGCTGTCTCGTATTTCTCAATTAAAAACTCTTACCTTTGGGGTTTTTTACAGGATTAACCATAAGGGGTAAGGGTTTTCATATGTAGAAACTAATTTTTATTAACATTTTATTAACATTTCAAATTCTAATCTTTTTGAGAAACTACGTGATAACAGGCGGCTATTCTATGTGAAAAATGCTAACACCTGCGAGTTTTCTATATAGAAACTTCAAGGGGTAAGGGTTTCTATGTGTAGAAACTATTTTTAACATTTACCCTGTTTTATAGTTCATGATATTACGGAATTCTTGTTATTTTAGAAGCAATTTCTTTTCCCCATATCCGCCTTATTATCTTGAAAGGCTCGGAGTCCCCCTCCCAAGAAATCATACTTTCGTGATTGTTATACTCATAGAAGTAAACCTCTTGTGGGGCGCATTCTTTTTTTATCTTTTCATCTATAGCATCATAAGCAGCGAAGAATTTATCAACACCATCACGTGTGCCATACATACCAGCCCCCACGCTTACGAGTTTCTCTCCCTCCTTTAATGGACGTATCTTTTTTAGTCCATCGGCGAACTGTTGGTTACTGAAAGCAAAGAAACAGTCATAGCTACAACTATCTATATTTTCTTTTTCTTTTTGTAGTTCTTTATAACGCTCAATTGTCTTTGCGTTATGCATAACCACGCAACCGTCATACTCGCTAAAATCACGGCTATATTGCAAGCCGCTCGGTAGTGTCTTTATCTCTGTGTTCATAATTATATTTCTTTAGTAAAAAATGCCCGTATGGTCAGATAGCACATCCTTTTTGCGCCCCGCTTTCAGATTTTGGGGTATATCCCCACGGCTATTTCTCAAAGGTGGTTGCACTCCGAAAACTTTAGCCCACGTGTTCTATATCGTTGTCGTGTGTAAGTTGTTTACACATCTACGTATTTACTTTATTCTCTCTAACAGCTTTTTAGCCGCAATTTTCTTTGCTTCTCTCTGATTGCCTGCAGTCGCTATTTCGCAATCTCCTGTAGGTAATGTTATTTTTACCGTTATTTGTGGACAATGGTCTGCGCCCGTCTTGTTAATAACTTCTGTTCCCATATTCTCACCGTATTTCTTCTGTACAAGCTCTCCGAGCTGTATTATAGGGTTCTCGTTGATAGGAACATTTTCAAAGCTACAATTTTCACCATTTAGGACGCCAGCTTCGATTTTCTCTTTAATGCCTCTAATGTAGAAGTGCAATTTGTCGGCACGTACCGATTTGTGTTTACAGGCGGCAAGTAATTTTTCAGTCGCCGCTTCATTGTCATTTACTCGGACGGTATATCTACCATTTAAAAGATAAAATTCGACCTTTACTCCATTGAGTACTCTCTTAATTGATGTTTCCATAATTTCTTATTTTTTTGTTAGTTCTTTTTACATAAATATTTTAGAAATTCAAGGTCTTTCCTTTTTGGAAACTCCTCGTTTTTAGTTTTATCGATGATAGACATATCGTCTATTACCGTTGTCCATTCCTTGCCTGTTACGGGCGATGTATAGGTAACCTTATAGTGCCCATGTCCGCTAAAAAGAAAAGTGAAGTCTGATTTTGAAATGAATGTTGCCATAATACTTTGTTTTTTTTTGATTGATTATTGATTTAATACTAAATATTCTTGTGCCTCTGCTAACAATTGCTCGGCGGTTAATTCTTCATTGCTTGGCTCGAAGCCTGCGAGGTATGCGCCCTCTATTATATCTACTCCCATTTTTTTATTTGTTATAAAAAGTTACCTTTAGTCCTCTGCGCAGCTTGCATACACAGCTGTCATCTATACCCTTTTCGGCTCTGTCAAGAAATTTGTTAGCGAGTTCAACTCCTATCAAGGTAAGCATTCCGCTCACTCCAACAAGGCGGTTAATCTTAGAACCCTCGTTATCAATTCCCGCAACCTTTATTCGGTAATTACGATTGATATATCTTGTGCTGTATTCCAACTGTTCCATACTCTATTTAAAGTTCTATCGTGTAACCCTTTTCTTCTGCTCTCGCTTCCGCAACCTCGTAGAGGGCAGATAATTTCTTTTCATCGCAACTTTCAATAGCTGTATCGAATTGCTCGTTTTCAACTTCATTCCAAAGCATCGTGCAGATGTCTAAGTTGATTTCTTTAAATGTTCTGTAATCTTTCATATATTTATTGTTTTTATTATCAAAGTGTTTATATTATAATCACATTGCAAATATAAGTGAAGTATTTTAATAATAACCCACTTTTTGCGATTATTTTTAACCGAACAGTGAATTTTTAAAATATTTTAACGACTAAAGGGTTTTTCTGTGTTATTTACATCTAAATCGCTGTTAATGATACAATTTCCTGCTTAATATGAAAAATAAATGATTATTTTGTAATCACTTTGCAAATAATTTAATATCTTTGTACCGTTTACTGATTAGTTTAACAAGTATCAGATATATGAAAGAAAAAATTTTAGCAGCGTTGAAAGCCAAATTCGTGGGGGGCAACGCCAATGTATTGAACAGGATTGCCGAGAAACTCGCCAAGACTGTAACGACGGAAGAACAGCTTACAACCGCCATTGCGGGAGTAACACAGGAGTTCATCGAGGTTATCGAAAGCTACGGCGACAGCCGAGCTACCGAAGCCACACAGACTGCCACGCAGAACTACGAAACAAAGTACGGGCTGAAAGATGGCAAGCCTATCAACGGGGGCGCATCGGAAACAGGCGGACAGCCAAACGGCGCAACCGTTACCACAACACAACCAGCAGGGGGCACAGAAACAGTTCCAGCTTGGGCACAGCAACTCATCGAAAGCAATAAGACGCTTTCTGACCGCTTGAACAAGATGGACGGAGAACGTACCACCGCAACCCGCAAGCAGCAACTTTCGGCAGTATATGAGAAGCTGCCCGAAAATCTCCGCAAGCCTTACGAACGTATCTCTGTTGATGCGCTTTCCGATGAAGATTTTACAAAGCTCGTCGGGGAAGTAACTACGGAGGTAGACGGACTTGTGCAGAGCTTAGGTTCAAAAGGGGCTGTATTCGGAAAACCTGTCGCAAACAATGGGGGCGCAGGGCAAGGGGACGGACTGACAAAAGAACAGGAAGCGGCAATCGGTGCACGCGAGGGCGCAGCTTCTAAAGATGGGCAGCCGTTCTAATTTCTAACATTTAAAAAGTTATGAAAAAATGGGAATGACAGTAAATCGACGTAAAGACACCCGTACTCCTCGTGTCTTTATGCACAAGGTCGCCGATATTAGAGGCGGTGTTTCCGTGAACACCGAAGAACTCGGGGGCGACTTTCTGAATGAGGGTAGCGTATTGAGCGCACCCATTGATGGCATCTGCCACGTCGTGAAAGTGGCTGTAGTCGTCGCAGAAGTACAGGCATCGGAAAAGACCATAAAGGTCAAGAAAGGGCACAACTTCAAGCAAGGCGACTTCGTACTTATCGATGAAAAGGCGGCTGCCGCTAAAATAGAAAAAATCGATGACGCAACAAGCAAAGAATATGACGAGATTACTATCAGCGCAGCATTGGGAGCTATCCCTATCAATGGGGCTATCGCCGAAGCGAAAGAAGCCTCTACGGCTTCGGAAAAGAAGTCGGCTTTGAAATATACCCCGCTCGCTGTAGCAGGTACGGGCAAGCCCGTTGAGAAGAAATCAAATCTCGACGTTGATGCTTGGCTTATCGGCGTTACCAAAGGCAACACAATGCCCGCTTGTGTGTCAAAGTATCTCACAGGTATTATCAATTACTAACAAATCAGACGTAAAGAAATATGGCAACAGTAACAAACACCCTTATTCAAGGGCTTACAAGTCAAATGGTGCAGGCACGTCTGAACACTGCAGACGCAAAGCCTTTCTTGTTCGGTGTCCATTTTCCTGTGAAAAAGGTAAACGGATTCACGTGGAAAACACTAACAAATCAGCTTGCAAAGCGCAACGTAGCTGCTGATTTGCACACCGACAACGGTACTACAATTCGTAAGCGTCGCCCTATCTTTGAAAGCGCAAAGGGCGATATTCCATTTATCTCTATCAGCCGTGAAATGACACGTGCGGAGATTAAAGAATATCAGACCGAACTCGCTTTCGCACAGGACGATGACGCAACGAAACTCGTACAGTATTGGGGCGAAGATGTGGATTTCTGTTTCAACGGTGTTCAATCGGAGCTTGAATTCATTGCTTGGGCATTGGCTTCAAATGCAGGTAGATTGGCATTTACATCTACCAACAATGCAACCTTTGCTAACGAATTCGACCTCGATTATGACGTAGACGATTTCCAAAAGCAGAAGACAACATCAGATTGGGCAAACAGCTCAAATGCCGATGTTATTGGCGACCTTGCAAAGCTCGTGAACCTTGCTAAGGAAAACAACCTCAATCCTAAGTTTGCTTTCATCAACTTGGAAGAGCTGTACCACATCTGCTCATCAGAGCAAATTATCAAGGCGTGCGCCTCTTATCTCGCAAATGCTGTGGGAGTATCGCAGACGCCCGACCTTGCAGCGGTAAATGCGATGCTTGCTAAGCAGGCGTGGCTCAACGGAATTCAATTGAAAGTAATCGACCAAACGATTACTCGTGAATTCGTAGACGGCACCTCGACCTCTCGCAATCCATTTGCCGACCGCCGCCTTATCCTTTCGGAAAGCGAACGACTCGGAACTACACAGTACGATATTCTCCAAGAGAATAACGACCTGTTATTGCGTGCTGAACGTGCACATACCGTCGTAAAGAAGTATGGCACAACCGAACCGTTGAGCGAGGTTACTATCGGACAGGCAGACTCTGTGCCTGTGTTTGACACAGCATATCGCAACCTGTATGTACGTACTGACGCACAGGCTTGGGGCTAATTTGGACTAATTCTGTATAGAAATGGCAACAGTTCTTGAAACACTCAAAGGTATAAATGCCTACCCCGTACCGCTCCGTACACTCATTGAGGTGTCGGAGTTGCGGGGGCTTTCGCTTTACGACACAGCCACAAAGGAGATTATGGCAGGCAAGGCTTACAAGCTCGCAAAGGCAGACCTCTATATGTGGTTATCCATCGCACCTAACATCGGGCAGGGCGGGCAATCATTCTCATTTACAGATGAGCAGCGACAGCAGTTTCGCAACCAAGCGAAAGCCCTGTATGATGAATGTGGCGAAGTGCCGGCAACGGCAAAGCCTATTTATGGGTATAAAGGTTCACGGCTATAAATTAGTGATATGATTATTGAAAACGGTACTATCGAGGTAAAAAGAAAGACGAGCGGAGGCGGTATAGACCCGAAAACGGGATATCCGAAGAAGCCCGCCAACATCGATTGGGACACCCCGATACCCTGTCAGTACTTGGCAAACAAGTACAACAATCTCGGACGGGTAAACGGCGAACACTTCACGGTAGCGAAATACTCGATACTGATAGAGGAGCAGCCGTTTGATGCTGAACAGATAAGGTTGAAAGACCGAAAGGGAAGCATCATTGGGGAGTTTTCAATAATACAAATCGACCCACTGGAAGCCGTTTGTGAAATTAGGATATTAGTGTAATAACAGTATGCCGATAAAAAGAATAACACCGCCCGATAATTTCGACCGATTCATAGGAGAAGAAGTAGAGAGGCTGAAAAAAGCCATCGTGTACAACTTCTGCGCTGTGGGCGAACAGGTGTTAAATGCGGCACGTATGACGAATTCCTACAAAGACCAAACGGGCAATCTCCGAAGCAGCATTGGCTACATCGTTGCTGTAGATGGAAAGATAATACAGATGAGTTCATTTGATACCGTAAAAGAGGGAGCTATGGGAACAAGAAATGGTAAAGAGTACGCAATGCAACTAATAGAGAATTTCTCACAAGGAATAGTACTTATTGTTGTGGCGGGTATGAATTACGCTTCCTACGTATCAGCGAAAGGGTACGATGTTCTCGATAGCTCGGAACTGTTGGCGGATAGGCTTATTCCGCAGATGTTGCAACAACTTGGTTTCAAATAACATAGAGATAATGGCAAAGACAGGCAAGCAGGTACAAGGTGATGTTTATGAACTTCTAAAAGACAGCACTCTTTTTTCGATGATTTCGGGTGGTGTCTACAGAGGCGGCTATCGCCCCCGTGATAGTAAATTGGAGGACGCTGTTGTGATATTCACCGCAGGTATGTCCGACCAAATACAGACGGGAGTGGTAACTATAAACATCTTTGTACCCGACATCGACCCATACGACAATGGTGTTCTCGTTGAGGACGGAGAACGCACGGAGGTTATAGAACGCCTCGCAGCCGATTGGGTCGATAGCCTGTCCGCCGATATTTCTTGTTATCGTTTCAAGTTGATGCAAACAATCTACACAGAAGAGGAGGCAGAGATTAATCAGCATTTCGTTGTCGTGAAACTTGCTTACAGGTATTTCGGCAATGATAATGCTCCTTTATTTATTCCGCAGGAAGCGGCGATAGACGTGCTTGACACGGACACGGATAAAGGTTACTATCCTTTAATCGAGACGGAAGATGAAAGCATTATATCAATTATTCCTGCTATTGATAATTAATTAAAAAAAATAAAATATGGCTATTTTAGGTTGGGGAAAGTCAAGCATAGAAGTTGCGGCATCAATTGGAGGCGCACCTAATGGTTCTTGGCGGGAAATAGACACCCCGAAAGAAGACACAACGAAAATCACGCCTACAGCAGGCAATGAAGTTACCGCTACCGAAGAGGGAGGCGAAGTAGTAGATTCACGCACAGGAAAGAACTCATATACTTTTGAGTTCGATTTGTTCGTAAAGAAAGGCGTTGCACGTCCATTTGAGGATAACGACGGTGTTATTGCGGGCGAATACGCTTTCCGTATCACTCCCGAAGATGAAAGCACGGAGGGAGCGCAAATAGACCGCTGTTCGCTTCGTGTTGAAGAAAGTTACAATACGGCAGATGGTAAGATTTTGCACTATGTTGCAAAATGCTTGAAGCCCGCCGCAGGTAGGATTGTAAAGCCTTACACAGCAAAAGGATTAACGCTCGATAAGTACAAGCTGTATTTCGGTAGCGCAGCCGACAACACAGGTAAGGTAGTAACGGCTACATCAACGGGCAACGTAACGGCAACGAAGAATGCAAGTTGGATAACAGCATCAACAAGTGGAAAGGCTACCACTGTAAAGGTGTCCGCCAACGATACTAACGATGTTCGCACGGGCATTGTTACCATCACTGCCGATGGAACATCGAGCCAAGTTGAGATTACACAGATACCCGCATAAGCGGAGTATTACTTCTCTGTTGTGTGGGGAGTGAAATTCTCCCCGCACTTTTAAACACAGCGGGACAAAGCGATGGTCGCTTACTGCTTTCATATAGCAGATGGTGGGGGTTCGAGTCCCTCTCCCGTAACAATTTAAAATTAGATGTATTATGGCAAAGACAATAGAACAAAGGGTCGGCGAAGCCGTCCTACAAACGCCAAAAGAAATTACCGTAAGCGGTAGAACTTTCACAGTTGCCCCACCGAGTACAGCAACATTGTTTTCTTTATACCCTCCGAACTTGTAGGTA
>OGWW01001743.1_pt1 | contig 11171 bp, 5 predicted proteins | sample 1576131 | NCBI WGS metagenome assembly OGWW01 (sample SAMEA3541576, study PRJEB24748) | human gut metagenome | biome: human gut; feature: human-associated habitat; material: faeces | place: China | collected 2012 | reverse complement strand
AACACTACCCTATAAGCTTGCAAGAAGCTATGAACGAAGCACTTATGGTAGCACGCAAATAATGGCGTTATTTGCAAATAAATAATTTAAAGTGCAGAAAAGTGCCCGTAATTCCGAAGTTGAGGTTCTGAATTTTAACCATTCAGGAGTCGATTTAACAAAAGTTTAGAAATAAAGAATTACCCTTGCGCAACCACAAAAAATCTATTGAACCTACTACATTGCACACGAAAGCTAAAATGCAGACATAAAAAAAGCCCCGTTATAAGGACGAGGCAACCTAATGTTCTCACAACGGAAAAATCCTTATTGTGAATACTTTAAAATTAGTAATGCAAAGATAAAGATTTATTAAATAACGTGCAAGTTTTTTCAAATTAATTTTCTCTGAATTAAAATATTTTTTGTAACTTTACACAAAATATCAAAATAACCTTATTAATATGAAAAGAATATTAGGATTAGATTTAGGAACCACGAGTATAGGTTGGGCTTTGGTAAACGAAGCCGAGAGCAACAACGAAGCGTCTTCCATTGTTCGATTAGGTGTAAGAGTAAATCCACTGACCGTAGACGAAAAAAGTAACTTTGAAAAAGGAAAAGCCATAACGACCAATGCTGACAGGCAGTTGCGTCATGGCGCAAGAATAAACCTTCAACGCTATAAACTTCGCAGGCAAAACCTTCACGACTGTCTGCAAAAACAAGGTTGGTTAGGCACCGAAGCTATGTACGAAGAAGGCAAAGCCTCTACTTTTGAAACTTATAAACTTCGCGCAAAAGCAGCCGAAGAAGAAATATCGTTGCACGAGTTTGCCCGTGTCTTGTTTATGTTGAACAAAAAACGTGGCTATAAAAGTAACCGAAAAGCAAACAACAAGGAAGACGGACAGCTTTTCGATGGTATGACCATCGCCAAAAAACTCTACGAAGAGCACCTGACTCCTGCAGAATATTCACTTCAGCTGCTTAATAAAGGCAAGAAGTTTACGCAAGGTTACTATCGTTCCGACCTAAATGCAGAGTTGGAAAGAATATGGGGCGAGCAGAAAAAGTATTATCCCGAAATACTCACAGACGAATTTAAACAACAGTTAGAAGGCAAAACAAAAACCAATACAAGCAAGATTTTCCTTGCCAAATATGGTATTTATTCTGCCGACTTAAAAGGTTTGGACAGAAAATTGCAGCCTTTGAAATGGAGGGTTGAGGCGTTAAAGCAGCAAGTTGATAAGGAGGTTTTAGCCTTTATCATTAGCGATTTGAAAGGACAAATAGCCAATACAAGCGGACTGCTCGGTGCTATCAGTGACAGAAGCAAGGAACTTTATTTCAACAAACAGACGGTTGGACAATATCTCTGGGCTTCGTTAGAAGAAAATCCGCATATCAGCATAAAGAACAAACCTTTCTATCGCCAAGACTATTTAGACGAATTTGAGAAGATTTGGGAAACGCAAGCCGCTTTCCACAAGCAGCTAACGCCAGAGCTGAAGCAGGAAATAAGGGATATTATCATCTTTTATCAACGCCCATTGAAGAGTAAGAAAAGTCTTATTTCTGTTTGCGAACTTGAGCAACGCAAAGTTAAAGCGACAATTGATGGCAAGGAAAAGGAAATAACAATAGGTCCGAAAGTTGCCCCAAAGTCATCGCCAGTATTCCAAGAATTTAGAATTTGGCAAAACTTAAACAATGTTCTGCTCATTGATAACGATACGAACGAAAAGCGTCCACTCGATGAAGACGAAAGAAACTTACTGTATGAAGAGCTAAGCATTAAAGCGAAACTAAGCAAGACCGAAGCTCTGAAAATACTGAACAAGAAAGGCAAGCAATGGGACTTGAACTATAAGGAATTGGAAGGCAACCGCACGCAAGCCATTCTCTTCGATTGCTACAATCGTATCATAACGCTGACGGGACACGAAGAATACGATTTCAAAAAGATAAAGGCTTCCGATATTCGCCGTCGTATTTCCACCATTTTCAAGAACTTAGGTTTCAGCACCGAAATTCTCGATTTTGACCCATCGTTAGAAAAGCACGAGTTGGAAAAACAACCTATGTACCAGCTTTGGCATCTGTTGTATTCTTACGAAAGCGATAATTCTCGAACAGGCAACGAATCATTGCTAAGAAAGTTGGAAACAACCTTTGGCTTCCCCGAAGAATATGCTACTGTGCTTTGTGATGTTGTTTTTGAAGAGGATTATGGCAATCTCAGCGTGAAAGCAATACGCAAAATACTGCCTTATCTTCAAGCTGGCTACAATTATAGCAATGCTTGCAAGAAAGCTGGTTATAAGCATTCGCGACACTCTCCCACAACAGAAGAGTTAGACCAAAAGGTTTACAAGGGAAAGTTAGAACTGTTACCAAAGAACAGTTTGCGCAATCCTGTCGTTGAGAAAATCCTGAATCAGATGATTAATGTTATCAACGCTATCATTGACGAATACGGAAAACCCGACGAAATAAGAATAGAAATGGCGCGCGAACTAAAGAGCAGTGCTAACGAACGAGAGAGCCGCACACGCGCAATCAGTCAAGGTAATGCTGAAAACCAACGTATCCGTGAAATTCTCGAAAAGGAATTTGCACTTTCATACATCAGTAGAAACGACATTATAAAATATAAACTGTACGAAGAACTTAAACCGAACGGCTTTAAGACACTGTATTCAGACACGTACATTCCTAAAGACAAACTCTTTTCTAAAGACTTTGATATTGAGCATATCATTCCAAAAGCACGCTTGTTTGACGATTCTTTCTCAAACAAAACACTTGAAGCACGGGATATAAATCTTGCCAAAAGCAGTAAAACAGCTTTCGACTTCATTAAAGAAAAGTATGGCGAGGAAGGTGCCGAAGCATATAAAAAGAAACTTGATATGCTTTTAGAAAATAACGTTATAAGCAGGGCAAAATACAATAAACTATTGATGGCTGAAGCTGATATTCCTTCAGGCTTTATCGAACGCGACCTTCGCAATACACAATACATAGCAAGAAAAGCGTGCGAAATCTTGGGTGAATTGGTAAGAACCGTTACACCAACAACAGGAGAAATAACCAATCGCCTGCGTGAAGATTGGCAGTTAGTAGACGTTATGAAAGAACTGAACTTTGAGAAGTACGAGAAATTAGGCTTGACCGAAATAGTTGAAGACAGAGACGGGAGGAAAATCAAACGCATAAAAGACTGGACAAAGCGCAACGACCACCGCCACCACGCAATGGACGCACTGGCAATAGCCTTTACAAAGCCGTCTTACATTCAGTATCTGAACAACCTTAACGCACGAAGCAATAAAGGCGACAGCATTTATGCAATAGAAAATAAAGAGTTGCATTACGAAGAGGGCAAGCTCCGCTTCAACGCTCCTATCCCTGTCAATGAATTTCGTGCAGAAGCAAAACGCCATCTTAGCGCAATTTTAGTTTCGATTAAGGCGAAAAACAAGGTAATGACACAGAATGTAAACAAGATAAAAACAAAGCACGGAATAATAAAAAAGATTCAACTTACACCGCGTGGACCATTGCACAACTCAACTATCTACGGCACAAAGATGCGCCCTATAATAAAAATGGTGAAAGTTGGAGCTGCGTTAGACGAAGCTACGATAAACAAAGTGAGTAGTCCTGCCATTCGTGAAGCATTGCTTAAACGTCTCAACGAATACAGCGGAAACGCTAAAAAGGCGTTTACAGGAAAGAATACATTAGAGAAAAATCCGATTTATCTGAACGCCGGGCGAACAAAAACAGTTCCCTCATTGGTCAAAACGGTAGAATGGGAGTCTTTCCACCCTACCCGTAAGCTAATTGATAAAGATCTTAACGTTGATAAGGTTGTTGATAAAGGCATAAGAGAAATTCTGAAAGCCCGCTTAGAAGAATTTAATGGAGATGCGAAGAAAGCTTTCAGCAACTTGGAGGAGAATCCTATTTACCTTGACGAAGCGAAGAAGATTGCCTTGAAACGTATCAGCATTGAAGGTGTTTTAAGTGCCATTCCTCTGCATACACTAAAGAATCAAGCGGGCAAACCTATTACAGGAAAAGATGGAAAACCTGTATTAGGCAATTATGTCCAAACAAGTAACAACCACCATATTGCGTTTTATTACGATGAAAATGACAATTTGCAAGACAATGCAGTATCGTTTTTTGAAGCTGCCGAACGTAAATCGCAAGGTGTTCCCGTCATTGATAAGGACTACAACCGCGATAAAGGTTGGCGTTTCCTATTCACGATGAAGCAAAACGAATACTTCGTGTTCCCTAATGAAGCAACAGGGTTTATCCCTTCTGAAGTGGATTTGACGGACGAAGGTAACTATGGCATTATAAGTCCAAACTTATATAGAGTTCAAAAAGTATCAAGAATTGATAAAGGAACATCTGCTTCAAGAGACTATTGGTTCAGACATCACTTAGAAACCATTCTGAATGATGATTCAAGACTTAAGAACTCTGCGTTCAAACGAATAAATTCGTTAAAGCCTTTAGAAGGTATCATTAAAGTGCGTATTAATTCTACTGGTAAAATAGTAGCAGTAGGCGAATACGATTAATATAGATAGCTTATGATAAAGAAAACATTATGTTTTAGTAATCCTGCCTATTTAAGTTTGCACAATGAGCAGTTAGCAATTCGTTTACCCGAAGTAGAAACTTGCAACGAATTGCCTGACAGTTTTAAAAAGCAAAGCGAGCGTACAATTCCAATAGAAGATATTGGAGTTGTACTGCTCGATAATAAGCGGATAACCATCACATCGTCTGCATTAGAAGCTCTGATAGAAAACAACTGTGCGGTGATTACCTGCGACAGCAAGAATATGCCCATCGGACTTTTGCTGCCTTTATGTGGTAATACAACGCAAAGCGAACGCTTCCGCAGTCAAATAGAAGCATCGCTACCACTTAAAAAACAATTGTGGCAGCAAACTATTAAGCAGAAAATAAGCAATCAAGCAAAACTTCTAAGCATATATACCAACACTGGCGTAGGCTGTATGTACGCCTGGGCAGACAAGGTTAGGAGTGGCGACCCCGAAAATCTTGAAGCTCGTGCAGCAGCTTATTATTGGAAAAATCTCTTTTCTGATATTCCTGATTTCGTAAGAGGACGCGAAGGCGAACCACCCAACAACCTATTAAACTATGGATATGCCATATTACGTGCAGTGGTAGCACGCTCTTTAGTAGCCAGCGGATTGCTCCCTACATTGGGTATTCACCACCATAACAGATACAATGCCTATTGCCTTGCCGACGATATTATGGAACCTTACCGTCCTTATGTCGATGGATTGGTGTTAGATGTAATGGCATCAACAACCGATTACAGTGAACTTACAAAAGAAATCAAGATGAAACTCCTTGCTATTCCAGTACTCGATACAACAATTGGAAACAAGAAAAGTCCATTGATGATAGCTACACAACAGACAACTTCTTCTCTTTATAAGTGCTTTAACGGAGAGCAAAGAAGAATGGTTTATCCTGAATTATAAAGCCTATTAGTGGAAACTTATAGATTTAGTCAATACAGAAGTATGTGGTTAATGGTATTTTTTGATTTACCCACAGATACAAAGAAAGAACGAAAAGCAGCTTCACTCTTTCGTCAAAACTTGCTGAAAGATGGATTTACAATGTTTCAATTCTCCATTTACATACGTCATTGTGGTAGTAAAGAAAATATGGAAGTGCATATTAAAAGAGTTTCCACCTTTATTCCAGCATACGGAAAAGTTGGAATAATGGGCATTACAGACAAACAATTTGAAGAAATAAAGCTATTCTATGGTAAGAAACCACAAAAACCAAATGCACCTGGAGCGCAATTAGAGCTCTTTTAATCCTTCTTTTAGAAACAATAAAGTTCCATTCTTAACGAGTGGAACTTTATTTTGCTTGCATTTTTCTTTCTCTCTAAGCTTTCGTAATAACACTGATGTTCAGTATTTTAATCCATTTGAGTTGTATTTGCCAATGCAAAGATACTAATTTTAAAGCTAATCACAACGATACGGCTGCATAAAGATAATTGTCCACTGTTGTATTTGCCAATGCAAAGATACTAATTTTAAAGCTAATCACAACAATGAGTATTATAACTTATCTTAAGACAAAGTTGTATTTGCCAATGCAAAGATACTAATTTTAAAGCTAATCACAACAATCCTTTCCATAAATCTTCTCACCCACAGGTTGTATTTGCCAATGCAAAGATACTAATTTTAAAGCTAATCACAACTTATAGTTTTATTTTTGACAATGAAACCTTGTTGTATTTGCCAATGCAAAGATACTAATTTTAAAGCTAATCACAACTCCCTGCTCAATAATACTTTCAAATTTTCTGTTGTATTTGCCAATGCAAAGATACTAATTTTAAAGCTAATCACAACTTGTTATTGCCATTACCGCTTGCAAGCGCGTTGTATTTGCCAATGCAAAGATACTAATTTTAAAGCTAATCACAACGCCGTACTGCGCCTTTGAAAGGTTAAGCGTGTTGTATTTGCCAATGCAAAGATACTAATTTTAAAGCTAATCACAACTAGGCTTTTGGCACTTCGTTATGTGTGAAAGTTGTATTTGCCAATGCAAAGATACTAATTTTAAAGCTAATCACAACATCATCATGATATACTGCCGTTATCTTGAGTTGTATTTGCCAATGCAAAGATACTAATTTTAAAGCTAATCACAACCGGGCATACGTTACCTTTTGGTTGCCCGCAGTTGTATTTGCCAATGCAAAGATACTAATTTTAAAGCTAATCACAACTACAAACTACCTAAAGAACAAGCAGGAAGCGTTGTATTTGCCAATGCAAAGATACTAATTTTAAAGCTAATCACAACATTCGTGTTCATTTGCTTTTGCTCCACGCGTTGTATTTGCCAATGCAAAGATACTAATTTTAAAGCTAATCACAACTTGTTATGTAAGATTCCAAATTTTGAATTTGTTGTATTTGCCAATGCAAAGATACTAATTTTAAAGCTAATCACAACCGACCAGCCACCATCAGCGATAAACTTGCCGTTGTATTTGCCAATGCAAAGATACTAATTTTAAAGCTAATCACAACTAATATAAGTGCAGATAATGTTAGTGCGAAGTTGTATTTGCCAATGCAAAGATACTAATTTTAAAGCTAATCACAACCGGTTTTTCTCTGGTTCAATTTCAGACACTGTTGTATTTGCCAATGCAAAGATACTAATTTTAAAGCTAATCACAACTATTTCAGGTAAAGATATTTCTTCCTATTGTTGTATTTGCCAATGCAAAGATACTAATTTTAAAGCTAATCACAACACACCCTTAAACATTTTTTTATTATGTTAGTTGTATTTGCCAATGCAAAGATACTAATTTTAAAGCTAATCACAACAGGATATGCTTTAGATGCATATAATACTAAGTTGTATTTGCCAATGCAAAGATACTAATTTTAAAGCTAATCACAACCCTGCCAAATTAGTCATATTCACTTGCTGGGTTGTATTTGCCAATGCAAAGATACTAATTTTAAAGCTAATCACAACTAATGTTAAGTACATTTCGCCTATTTCTCGTTGTATTTGCCAATGCAAAGATACTAATTTTAAAGCTAATCACAACACTGTTTGGGTTACGAACTCACGCCGTTGTGTTGTATTTGCCAATGCAAAGATACTAATTTTAAAGCTAATCACAACTGCCCGCTGCCACGCGCTCTATTCTGTCTGTTGTATTTGCCAATGCAAAGATACTAATTTTAAAGCTAATCACAACCACCATACAGAACGCATTGGTAGACCAGGAGTTGTATTTGCCAATGCAAAGATACTAATTTTAAAGCTAATCACAACTGAAGAAGATTTCAGTAACCCCAAAGAGGTGTTGTATTTGCCAATGCAAAGATACTAATTTTAAAGCTAATCACAACCGCCCCCGCGACCTTGAAAAGGCGAAAGAGGTTGTATTTGCCAATGCAAAGATACTAATTTTAAAGCTAATCACAACCAACAGGCGCATTACCAAAACTTGTTTACAGTTGTATTTGCCAATGCAAAGATACTAATTTTAAAGCTAATCACAACCGCTTTGCCAATCTGTCCTGCGGCGTGGCTGTTGTATTTGCCAATGCAAAGATACTAATTTTAAAGCTAATCACAACCAAGGACGAAACAATCATCAGCGACGGGTGTTGTATTTGCCAATGCAAAGATACTAATTTTAAAGCTAATCACAACTTTTATCTTCAGGCGGAGATTCCGTACACTGTTGTATTTGCCAATGCAAAGATACTAATTTTAAAGCTAATCACAACCACAACATTGAGTAGCCATTTGTTCTAACAGTTGTATTTGCCAATGCAAAGATACTAATTTTAAAGCTAATCACAACTGAGAGAGCATGTCAGTGTTCCATAGTCTTGTTGTATTTGCCAATGCAAAGATACTAATTTTAAAGCTAATCACAACTATTTCGTCCTCAAACTTGCTTGCGCCCTCGTTGTATTTGCCAATGCAAAGATACTAATTTTAAAGCTAATCACAACGTTCCGATGAATGAGATTTTCCCCCAATTTGTTGTATTTGCCAATGCAAAGATACTAATTTTAAAGCTAATCACAACCGTATCGCTAACAGTTTACTAACGCACCCGGTTGTATTTGCCAATGCAAAGATACTAATTTTAAAGCTAATCACAACCTAAATGGAGTACTTTGCACTGGGCAGCATGTTGTATTTGCCAATGCAAAGATACTAATTTTAAAGCTAATCACAACACGCCTGCTATACGCTTATTTCCACACTTTGTTGTATTTGCCAATGCAAAGATACTAATTTTAAAGCTAATCACAACCAGCTCGGCGAATGCCTGAAGATTACGTATGTTGTATTTGCCAATGCAAAGATACTAATTTTAAAGCTAATCACAACTATGACCGTTATCGGTTGTGATATGCTTGCGTTGTATTTGCCAATGCAAAGATACTAATTTTAAAGCTAATCACAACATCAGCCAATAGCGTTCGCCGTAGAAGTCGTTGTATTTGCCAATGCAAAGATACTAATTTTAAAGCTAATCACAACTGCTTTGCAAAGGTAATCATTTTTGAGAGAGTTGTATTTGCCAATGCAAAGATACTAATTTTAAAGCTAATCACAACTATTTCTAAGTCTTTTTTTTCTAGCTCTAGGTTGTATTTGCCAATGCAAAGATACTAATTTTAAAGCTAATCACAACCGAAGAGATAGTTTTTTATCTTTTCACTTGTTGTATTTGCCAATGCAAAGATACTAATTTTAAAGCTAATCACAACCTACGTTAGTAATTCGTATTTGGTATTTATGTTGTATTTGCCAATGCAAAGATACTAATTTTAAAGCTAATCACAACCACCACCTCTGTGAGTACTTGACGTTGGAGTTGTATTTGCCAATGCAAAGATACTAATTTTAAAGCTAATCACAACTATGACGGTTGTCGGTTGTGATATGCTTGCGTTGTATTTGCCAATGCAAAGATACTAATTTTAAAGCTAATCACAACCAAGTGAAAATAATTTCGCTTTAAACAAAGTTGTATTTGCCAATGCAAAGATACTAATTTTAAAGCTAATCACAACCCACTTTAAACGGTGGTTTTTCCTCTGCTGTTGTATTTGCCAATGCAAAGATACTAATTTTAAAGCTAATCACAACGGCATTTGCTTTGTCGAATTTGGCGTTTAAGTTGTATTTGCCAATGCAAAGATACTAATTTTAAAGCTAATCACAACTTCCCATATATTCTGGTATACATCGAAAGGGTTGTATTTGCCAATGCAAAGATACTAATTTTAAAGCTAATCACAACGCTCACGCTCGACATCGATGCTTCCACCGGTTGTATTTGCCAATGCAAAGATACTAATTTTAAAGCTAATCACAACCTTTAATGCGGTAGGTTTTGAATATTGGTGTTGTATTTGCCAATGCAAAGATACTAATTTTAAAGCTAATCACAACTTTTTAGGCGAGCCACCACTGCGACAGTGGGTTGTATTTGCCAATGCAAAGATACTAATTTTAAAGCTAATCACAACTGCGATATAACAAGGTCGTGCGCTTGGCTGTTGTATTTGCCAATGCAAAGATACTAATTTTAAAGCTAATCACAACACTCTTACTTAATATTATTCTTTATAAATGTTGTATTTGCCAATGCAAAGATACTAATTTTAAAGCTAATCACAACCAATTTTCTTCATTTTCTTTTCTTCCATCAGTTGTATTTGCCAATGCAAAGATACTAATTTTAAAGCTAATCACAACACGATAAGCGATTGAAAATTACCAGGGTCGGTTGTATTTGCCAATGCAAAGATACTAATTTTAAAGCTAATCACAACTGAATATTCAGAAGACAATAAGCATTTGTAGTTGTATTTGCCAATGCAAAGATACTAATTTTAAAGCTAATCACAACTGCTTTTTCGTTTTACCCTTCTTCGTCTTCGTTGTATTTGCCAATGCAAAGATACTAATTTTAAAGCTAATCACAACTACCCCCTCTTTAATAAATAAAAGTAGTAGGTTGTATTTGCCAATGCAAAGATACTAATTTTAAAGCTAATCACAACTGCTCCACCTTTACTTATAACATTGGCACGTTGTATTTGCCAATGCAAAGATACTAATTTTAAAGCTAATCACAACAAAGGTACATATTATGGGTGATTTTAGGTGTTGTATTTGCCAATGCAAAGATACTAATTTTAAAGCTAATCACAACTTGCTCAAGTTAGAATGAACTTTAATAACAGTTGTATTTGCCAATGCAAAGATACTAATTTTAAAGCTAATCACAACTGTTACCGTTAAGTTAGAAATTACTGCATTGTTGTATTTGCCAATGCAAAGATACTAATTTTAAAGCTAATCACAACCTCTGACGGGTTGATGATAACGCCATTGTGTTGTATTTGCCAATGCAAAGATACTAATTTTAAAGCTAATCACAACGTGCTTACAAGCTGCCAACAACTTCTCCGTGTTGTATTTACCAATGCAAAGATACTAATTTTAAAGCAATCACAACTAACGACACTTCCGATTTATTGTTCTAAAATCAAGTAAATGGGGCAATAAATTTAACACAAGCG
>OGWW01001742.1_pt1 | contig 11183 bp, 8 predicted proteins | sample 1576131 | NCBI WGS metagenome assembly OGWW01 (sample SAMEA3541576, study PRJEB24748) | human gut metagenome | biome: human gut; feature: human-associated habitat; material: faeces | place: China | collected 2012 | reverse complement strand
TCATTTTCTTTAAAAATGTCATTGGCGACATATGATAATATTTTTTAAAAGCACGGTAAAAGTTACTGTACTGTCCAAAACCACATAATGAAAAAATATCCGTTGGTTTTTCCCCACTGATCAATAATTGCCTTGCCATGATCATCCGCTTTTCCAGAACATACTGATATATGCTCTTTCCTGTTGCATTTTCAAAACTTCTGGACAAATAAAACTTGCTGATATAAAAACGGTTACACAAAAAATCCAGTGTCAGATTCTCTGTATAATGTAAATTGATATACCGGATCACCTGCTGGATATTCGCATTTCCTGCCATTGTATTCAGATTTATATGTCTCTCCAGTAAGATAAGCAGATGTTCTATCAGCGAATCACACATAATGTCATGGCCAAATTCTTTCTCATGCATTTCATAGCGTAATTCCAAAAGCATATTTATGATTTTTTTCCGCATTGCCGGATCTTCCCGGAGCAGATATCCTTTCTTCTCTGCCGAAACAAAACACTGGTTCAGATTAGTTTTCCTGCTTGAAATGCGGTTCAGATACCATGGATTCAGCCAAAGGATCACTCTGTCTGCTTCCCTCTCTGAAATCATTTCCTGATGTTCTGTCATAGGAGGAAGCAGCACAATATCTTCTTTCTCTAATTCGATTTTTTTGCCATCGACTGTAAACGTTATGTTTCCGTCTAATGCACAGTAGATTTCAAAAAAATCATGCAGTTCCACTCCTGCATTTTGTATCGCTGTGGTACAAAAACGATGCACTTCCATGCTGGAACTGGTCATGGATTGATACCCTAAGTATTCATCATATAGTTCATTATTTTTCATCTCTGTATATTATTATAACGCCTTCTTTTCTGTTTAACGTAATCTCAATGACACCTTTTTCGCGTTCTATAAATTCTGCCTTTTTACCATCTATTTCAACATCATAGTGATATAGCGAATTCATGACAATCAGAAGCACGCCTGTATGTGTTCCTGTGGTACTGTATACAATTTCTGCATGATCCACATCCTTAGAAATTTCTTTCTTTTCAATCCAGGTATCATATCCGGTTGTTAAAGTTCCTCTCTTGTAGTACGCATTATACCATATAGAAATTGGAGTAGAAAGTCCGCTAAACTGGTGAAACCAGCCGCCACGTTCCGTTTCAATCTGTATCATTTCAAATGTATTATAACTGAATTCAATCTCCTGCTTCCAGGAATTCAGTCCTCTGTGTGCAATATCAAATGCAAATTGTCCCTCACCTATATCAAGCATTGCTTTCCATAAGAAATACTGATACGGACACCAGACACTTCCGTTCCAATAGCCGTTATCGTAATAATAGCTGGCAGACATATCAACCGTAGAAATTCCAACCGGGGACCACAGTTCCTCTGCAGATTTCAGGTGCTTTAACAACTGTTTTTCCTGCTCTTTTGAGCAAATTCCTGCGATCAACGGCGTAACACCATCTACTCCCTTGTTATAATTTTCTCCTGCCTCAGTCCGCAAAATATGGACTCCCTCCTGCCCCTGCACAGCATAGCCAAAATATCCGCTCTCTTCATCCCATGCATATGCCAGCAATGCGTTCTTTACACGTTCCATATCCCGCTCAAATTCCGGCAGATTCTCCTCATATCCAAATGCCATTGAAATCTGTTTCATAAATTTTGCAATACGGATAAAATGTACATTACTGCAGACCGGTGATACTACCTGTTCCATATTCTTTCGATGTAACTCCACCTGCGGCGGATAATCGTCCATTCCACTTGCATTGTAAAAATAGTCATATACCGTCAGAAGACCATTTCCAAGTCTTGACATTGTGGATCCTTCCGTCCTGCCAGCCATATAACGATAGTAACGTAAAAACATCGGATAGTATTTCTTCAAATTTTCCCGTTCTTTTGCATCCGCCCGATTTAATATCTCGTAATACAAATAAAACTGTGTTGGGACAAGTGAACCATGTGCCACAAATGCGAAATCTGTATTATCTGGTTCGGATAAGTAAGTGTCCATTACATATTCTGCAAGTTTTGAGGAATAATCTAACATTCCAAGTCCAATAAATCCGGAATCCCACGTATACAGACTGTCCCATCTTTTTCCCGGTGTATAATGCGCAATGTATTCACCATGCCGCCTGATTGGATACACAATATTACTATATAATGCAGATTTCATCATCCGTCCTGTAAATTCAAATGGATTTCCCTCTTCATTGGCACAATTTTCTTTTTTTACAATGCTTCTGCATTGTTTCCAGAAAATTTCTAATTCAGCTTTTGAATAATTACGTTCTTTTGTACTGATGTATGCATATTCCGTTCTGACACTTTTTCCTGGAACAAATAACGCTTCTGCAACATTAATATGATAAAAGCCTTCATCCGAATGTTTATCCTGAAATGCACCCGAAAAACTTCTCGTCAGATTATCATAAGTAGCATCTGAATTTGCAAGGCGTGATACTAATGCATCCTCAATACAGCCCGAATACAATTTTCTGCTTCTGACACGCTTGCTTAAAATGCTAAGATATATTGGATTTTCCTTATAGTTGTACTGATATTTTATATGATCATTCTCGTACTCAACTTTTGGGATTACATTACGAGCCTCTTCTGTTATTCCGACTTCCTTTTTGTCTGATTTTTCACAAACACATAAAAAATCAAGCATTATTCCATTACTCTGTTCGCTGAAAGCTTCCATTTTAAAGATGAACTCTTTATCTGAAATTTTTCCGATTGGAACATAGCAGATTCCACTCTCTTTTGTTGCCGCAAAATGGATTGTTCCAACATTGCTTTGAAAAATTACATCTCCCTCATCCTGCAATGTACGATATCTTATCGCTAACACTGCGTCCTGATACGATTCCTTTAATTTTACCTGATAAGAAACTTTGTCGCCCTGATTGCCGCCAAACGCTTTCAATCCAAGATAACGCATAAAGAGTGCATAGTAGGACATTCCCAATCCATTGTCATCCGTAAATCCATCGACCGGGATCTCTCCCTTTTTCATGGCATCCAGATTCAGGTGTTCCCATGGAACTGCTTTTCCAAACTCCAAATTTTCATAATCGACAGCATTCCACGCATCACTTTTTTCCGGTACTTTTTTCGTGTATACTCTGCTTTTCGGATATTCCTCTGCGGCAAAATAATTGATAAGGCAATTCTGGTTTTTATCCGTATTATTATGGAAGGAAACCCGGATTCCCCAGGTTTCCTCCTCAATCTCAAAGAAATCTACGTCTGCATATAACTGATCTTTCCAAAGAAGCTCATAGCGGTATCTATAATATTTTCCATTACTATCACAATCCCACGGATGATACTCAGATGGGATTGTAACGTTTGGAGCCGGTACATTGCTGTTCGCATAGGTCGGATGGATCACCAAATCAAATCTTGCTCCTGGAACAGCACTCTCCTTCATAATTCTTGAAATACCCATATACTTTTTCGAATATGGTCCCCACAATGGGATTATATTTTTATTTTCGTCTCTCACAATTATGCTTTTACAGCATTTTTCTGCTGTGTTTCAGCAATGCTGTCCTCAATCTCCTTCATTTTTTCACCAGTCAATGGATAGAACTTCATTGCAATAATAGAAGCAATCCATCCCAAAATCGGCATGCCACAGAATAATAAAATTGTGATCATCAGAATTTCAGGTGTGCTTGCATCTCCCACCTGTGGCACTGAATTTTTATATCCTATGACAGCTACAAATGCTCCAACAACTGTAGTTGCAAATGATGAAATAAGTTTATCAATAAAGGAGTATACGGTTGCAATTAGTCCCGGCACATAATGTCCACTTCTATACACTTCATAATCGGTGCAGTCTGCCATCATTGGAATCATCATATTACTTCCGATATTACGAATTCCATTCAATGCAATAATAAGAACTACAAATGCAATATTCATAAATCCAAAGGACTTCAGATCAATCTTGGTTGGATCACCAAAAATCAGAAGCAGTGTAATTGCGAGCTGAACAGCAATACATCCATATACAGTCGCTACATACGTCTTTTTCTGTCCGGAATGTCTTGCTCCCATAATACCTATTACAAGTAAAATAATGTTTGGAATCATTGTGATAGCAGACAATCTTCCCATTACTGCATAGTCACCAATAATAATTCCATAAAGCATAACACCTACGATAGAATTTCCTGCAATACTTGTTGCGAGTTTATCTGTAGACTCGGAAATAACTAACATCTGAAGTGCTCTGTTGTGTTTTAATACTTCCCAATAAGTTTTGAAGCTGACTTTTTCTTCTTTATTTTTTACCATGCTGTTGTAGTATTCCGGTTTATCTTTTGGAGCAATGGCAATCAGTGAGCAGATCATTAATACAAAAGCAATTGCAATTACCCAGACAATGATCTCACTGAAGAATTCAAGTGTCATTCCGCCATATTTCGGAACAAGGTAATTGGAAACAAGCATTGTAATTCCGGTCTGTAAGAACAGCATAAAAAAGCCTGTAAAGAAACCGTAAATCGGTCTCTGTTTTGGATCGTTTGTAAGTAAAGTCTGTGCAGAAGTTGTGACTGTTCCCTGAACGGTATAACCAATAATGTAAAGTGCATACACAACAATAAAATATGGGATCCGGAGTGTTTCCGGAACTAAATGTGTAGTCTTATATAATAAGATCATGCTTAATGCAAGAAGCGCATTACCGACAACAAGGAACGGGCGGAATTTTCCAAAACGTCCATTGGAATGATCGATCAGCCATCCAATGATCGGATCTGTAAATCCATCAAAAATTCGCATAGAAGTTGCCAGTGTAGATACAAATACTACAGACATTCCTAAAATTCCATTTGCATAGTAAGATACATACATCATTAAAAACAGATACATATTTGTTGACATCATATTTAATGCAAACAATGCGATCTGCCATGTTTTCGCACGGTTATATTTCGTTGCTTCGTTCATTGTAATTCCTCCTAAAAACATTGTTTAACATTTTCAAATCATGATTTTAAGTGGATTTTAGCATTGAACTTTTTCAGTGTACATTGCATATATTTTCTATAACATTGCGATTATTGCCTTGGCTCTCCAAGGATTTACTCCACCTGCACCTGACACATTCTCATTGTAGCCAATGCTGCTTCATGGCTTTCCGGTGTGACACCTGCGCAGCAGGAAGCAATGACTTTGACCGGAATCTCCGGCAGATATGCCTTAATTAAAATTGCATTGGAGACAACACAGATGTCGGTGCAAAGTCCGACCAATGTAACGGTGATATCTTCTTTCTCTGCGATTTTTGTAATCTCTTCCGCAATCTCCGCAGCAAAATCAGGAGAAACTTCCGCTTCTTTTGCTTCGTCAAATACCACGGACCGAACGTTGGCTTGTCGATCACTACTGCGTCTCTTAATGCAGTTTTCACTTTCTCATTGATCTGCCATCCGTCTGTTCCCTTCACGCAGTGCACAACCGGAAGATTTTTCCCTTCCTGAGTCTCTAAATAATTTTCCGGGTGTGTATCCCTTGTTGCAAAAATGTCTTTGGTGTCATACTTTGCAATCTCTGCGATTACGTTATCCACGATAGCCACTGCCTCTTTTGTTCCGAGTGAGCCATCGATAAAATCATTCTGCATATCTACCACTACTAATAAATTTCTCATTATGTAAACCTCCAATTTTCTTTTTTAATTATAAAATATCCAAAATATTTTTTACTCCATGACACTAATTGTATCAAATATCCTTTTTCTTATAACTTCACTTCTTCCTAATCTTTCAATGAAAAATACAAGTTCTTATACCCCAGCTGCTGGCACAGTTTTGTCAGATACGGCTGGGCGATCCTTGCCTGCTCCAAAACATCCTTCTGTGCAAACACTTCCTCTTTTGTGCCATCTGCGAGCACTTTTCCGTGCGCCATAACGATCACACGCTCGAAACTCTCTGCCACAAAATCCATATCGTGTAAAATCGCAATCACCGTTTTTCCCTGACTGCTCAGATCCCGGATCATTTTCTGAATGATCTTTCTGCCCTTCCAGTCCTGCGCGATCGTCGGTTCATCCAGAATGAGCACTTTTGTATCCATCGCAAGAACGGAAGCGATCGCAACCAGTTTGCGCTCTGACAATTCCAGATCATAAGGATTTTCGTCTGCAAGCTGTTCCAGTCCGACCAGCTTTAATGCTGCAACAGCTTTTTCCTTTGCCTGCTCTTTTGTCATTCCAATATTCTGCGGTCCGAACATGACTTCATCGATCACATGATATTTGAAAATCTGGTCGTCCGGATTCTGGAATACGTAACCGATCTCCCCTGCCAACATTGCAACGGTCTTTTCTGCCATGTCGCTTCCACCGTAGTAGATGCTGCCGCCCACCGGCTTTAACAGACCTTTTAACAGCTTTACAAGAGTCGTTTTTCCTGCGCCGTTCTGACCGATGATCGCAGTTGGTCTGTGGTCAATTGTAAGGTTTATGTCCTGCAGAACCGGAACATTTTCGAGATATTGAAATTCCAGATGTTCGATGTCAAAAACATTTTTCTTACAACTTATAGTCAGTTTCATGCTTTCATCTGTAGTTACAGAATCTTCCATCTGCCCATTCTTATTTTTCATATCTTTATTATTGTCTAATAATATTTTTTCCGGGCAGAATGCTTCCTCCCCCGGAAACAAATCTTTTAACGCCAGCGCATCCTTAAGCGAAGCCGGATAACATCCATTCTCTTTCTTCACGCCAAAAGCCTGACAGATTCTTGTATAGGCAGGTGGATTCACCCCATAGCTCTGCAGATCCGCTCTGGAAAAAATCTGTTCCGGCGTATCGAATGCGATCTGCTTTCCCTGATGCAGCAGCAAAATCTTATCACAGTATTCTGCCAGCTTTTCCAGCTTCTGTTCCACCATAATGATCGTGATCCCTGATTTTGCAAGCTTATCGACCGCTGCAAAAACTTCCTCGCTTCCCGCCGGATCAAGCTGTGAGGTAGGCTCGTCTAACACGATCACTTCCGGTTTCATCGCAAGGATACCTGCCAGCGCAACCCTCTGCATCTGACCACCGGACAGATCAAACGGATTTCTGTCCCTGTAAGCTGCAATATCCAGCAGTTCCATCACTTCATCCACACGGCTTATCATCTCTTCTTTTGGCGCGCCGAAGTTCTGCAGACCAAATGCAATTTCCTCAAAAACAGTTTCTTTTGCACCGGAGAGCTGGTTGAACGGATTCTGGAATACCAGACCTACTTTCTGACACAGCTTTGAAACAGTCGTTTTTGCCACCTCAGTGTCCTCGATCAGAACTTTTCCTCCATAAGCCCCTTTGAAAAATCCCGGAACAAGACCGTTGAACGCCTGACAGAGCGTACTTTTTCCAGCTCCGTTCTCCCCGATGATCCCGACAAAAGAACCTTTTTCTATTTCAAAATCCAACCCATCCAACGCAAGCTTTGTTGTATTTGGATAGCGGTATTTTAAATTTTCAACCTTTATATATGCCATAATTCTTCCTTTTTCCATAAACAACTCAAAACACAATCCTCACCACTATAGCCCCTGCAATCACCACAGCCATCACCAGACATAACATGCGGTCGGAAGTTTTCATTTTTCCTTCCCTGAGATAGGTCTTTTTCTGCCCTGCCTCAAAGCCCCGGATTTCCAGTGCGATCGCACGCTCTCTTGTGTTGATGAGCGAGCTCATGACAACCGGCGAAATTAACGGAAGAAAAGATTTTGCCCTGGTGATCAGATTTCCCTCCGTCTCAAGCCCACGGCTCCGCTGTGCATCCATGATCGTGTTCATCGTGCCACTCATCTGCGGTACGATCTGAAAAACAGAACTGATGACATATCCGATCTTCGGTGAAAATCCGGCCTGCTCCAGATTCTCTACCAGCTCTGCCGGTTTTGTTGTGAGTACAAACACCGCAAATGCCAGCAGCATATTTAAGACGTTACAGCTGATGCGAAGCGCATACATCATTCCTTCCCGATAGAACTTTAACGGTCCTAACTGAAACATTAAGTTTGCATTTTCATGATTAAATAAACCATGGATCAAAAATATGGTGATCAGAATTGTAAATGAAAAAGCAATCAGTGGAAAAACCTTTTTCATGATTTTTCCACTGATAAGCATTACAAGACTGATTCCAATGAATATAGCGAATGCCCATAACTTCCCTGTGATCAGCGATGCAGCGACCGCTGTCAGGATATAACACAGTTTCGTAAAAGGATGCATTCTGGTCAAATAGGTATCTTTATCCACATAAAGGCTGATACTTTTCATCTAAATCACTCCATCAGAATATGTTTTCACTTCTTAGTCTAAGCTCTCCACACTATCGTTCACATCATAAAGAGCAGTAAGTTTTTTCGGAAGTCCTTTTAAAATTGCAAACACGATCAATACCGTAATGATCTTATCCGGAACATCCACAACGACTTCATCTAAGAAAGAACCTAATACAACCGGGAGATTTGCTGCCTGTGTTGCTGCGAATACTGCATCGCCCCAGACATTTCCTGTTGTACCGCCCCAGAAAATAACGTTTAACGGAGTGGAGATCAATACTGCTGCAAGACCGCCGGCTAAAGAAGTCAGTAACGCACCGCTGATTTTTTCCATTTTGCCGAGACGTGCCATAATACCAACGACAAGACCGATGCCAAGACTTGTGAGGGCATACACTAATGTAATGGAATCACCGGTTGTAAAACCATAGATCAGGTTGTTGGCTGCTCCACAGATCGCACCAATGATCGGTCCGCCGAGTGCGCCACCGATACAGGTTCCGATGGAATCTAACCATAACGGCAGTTTTAATACGGAAGCAAATAATTTTCCGAGGTAATTGATACCGATACATGCCGGGATCAATACCAGACTTGCTGTGTTTAATTTTGTTTTAAAAATGTTCTTCATAACGTTGTCCTCCTCATTTTCCGGAGCACCTGTACAGTGCCTCCAATGCTACATGAATCTCATTTTTTTCTCCCTGTACGGTTGCATTCACTCCATCCGTATAGTTGTTAATGTTATCTTCAAGGTTATCCTCGTATTCCACCACCGTATTTAAGACAGAGGCTGTCTTCACACCCCGGAGTTTTCCGATCACAAACAGCGCCGCCGTCTCCATATCACAGCCAAGCACTCCTCTGCCGGCCCACAGTGCGTCGATCTCGTCCTCTCTGTCCGTGTAAAAACTGTCATGACTCCGTGCCATTCCGACATGCGCCGGAATCTGCTCCTCCTCTGCTGCCTCTACACAGGCATTCATCAGTTCAAAATCCGGGATTGCCGGATAAATGGAATCTATGTACGTTCTGGAAGTTCCTTCATCTCTCACCGCACCCTGCACTAAGATCAGATCCCCTAATCTGATCTCTTTTTGTAATGCACCGCAGCTTCCGATACGGATTGCGTGCGTCACACCGATACGCGCCAGCTCTTCCACAGCAATTCCGGTCGAAGGACCGCCGATCCCCGTAGAAACTGCAAGCACGCGGATTCCCTTGTAAGTTCCTGCAATGCTTTTATATTCCCTGTTAAATTCTAACTCCTCCACGTCCTCTAACTGTTCAGCGATCCGCTCCACCCTTGCCGGGTCTCCAGGAAGGATCGCATACTGAATGCCGAGGTCATCGCGCAGTTTTAAGTGAGGCATTACTTCCATTCCATCATCCACTCTTTTCTCAGATTTTTCTGCCTTATCACGACAAAATTTCTCATTACCATGGTTTTAAGATTCTTGTTTAAAGTATCACTTTACAACTGTCTTGTCAACTGTAAAGTCATGTATGCACTGACACAATTACAGATAACTTTCCTTCCGGTTAACAGCTTTTCTCAAATAATTTCCAAGATTTGTCATGCACATGAGCGTGGCTGTAAGAAAAAGACCCGGTATGAGGATGATCCACCATGACTTTGTCATCAGTGCTTTGTCTGCAATTGAAAGCATGCTTCCCCACGAAATCTGCTCTAGCGGCAGACCAATTCCCATGAAGCTTAAGGTTGACTCTGCAATGATCGCACTTCTGATATTCATGACAACCATAAACATGATCGATGAGGCAAAATTGGGAGTCAGGTGTTTCCACAAGACATGCCAAAAGCTTCCTCCCATACATTTTGCTGCGATGACATACCCGCTGTTTCGGATCTGTTTTACTTCTGTGCGCACCACTTTGGCAATACCTGGCCAGCTTGTGATCCCGATAATAAATGAAATACTGAAAATGCTGGCTTTTCCTAAGACTGCCTGCAATAAAATAACCAGCAGCAGATTCGGGATACTTAAGAAAATCTCTGTAAAGCGCATTAGCAGTGAATCCACCCATTCCGGTGCACATCCGCTGACTGAACCAAAGACAATAGCAAGTACCGTAGAGAGAAGCGTTGCAAGTACTCCGATCAATAGTGATATCCGTCCCCCATACCAGATCATGGAAAAAATATCTCTCCCCATCGTATCTGTCCCAAAGAGAAACTCTCCTCCCGGTGCTTCATTGTAATGTGCCAGATCCATATAGCCGGGATCTTTTGTCATGATCAGATGACAGCACAGGCAGCCTGACAGAATGACCGCAAGCAGCAGTGCTGATATCAGAGGTTTTCCCTGATACCATTTTCTATGCCTGCTGACAGTCTGCTCCACTGTATTTCTAATTCCCACAATCTGAAAATCTGTATCCATCATCGGTTCCTTTCTGTCACTGACGTATTCTCGGATCGATTCTCTCATTTATCGTCTGGGCGATCATGTTGCAGACAACCACGACAATACCTGTAAGAATACATAAAACCATCAGTAAATTATAATCTTTATATCTGGCACTCTCATAAGCCAATGTTCCAAGCCCCGGATAAGAGAATACCGTCTCAACAATATAGGTTCCTCCTAAAATATGAGGCACCGAGACCGCCATAATGCTCAGATAGCTTGGAATAATGTTACGGAGGCAATGGCGGAAAAGGATCTTATTTTTTGTCAGCCCTTTTGATTTCGCCAGCAGCACATAATCTGCCCGCACTTCCTCTAAAATCGTATTGCGGATCATATAAGCGTAGTACCATAGGTGCTCCTCTTTTTTTCATTATAGTGAGGAAAAGTCACAATTCCACCTCGTCCACCCA
>OGWW01001733.1_pt1 | contig 11228 bp, 9 predicted proteins | sample 1576131 | NCBI WGS metagenome assembly OGWW01 (sample SAMEA3541576, study PRJEB24748) | human gut metagenome | biome: human gut; feature: human-associated habitat; material: faeces | place: China | collected 2012 | reverse complement strand
GAAGAATCCGGGAGGCGTGTCATAAACCGACTTTTGTGCTGACAAAGAGTGAGGATGGGGTTAAAGGCTCCGGGCGCTCAATCGAGGCATATTCGATGTATGAGGAACTGTGCAAATGTCAGGAATTATTTACAAAATTTGGCGGTCATCCGATGGCAGCAGGACTTTCCCTGCCGGAAGCAAATGTAGAGATTTTCAGGGAGAAAATAAACGCCTGTTGTGGGTTGACAGAAGAAGATTTTATTCCTAAGATAAAAATAGATATTCCCATGCCAGTCGATTATCCGGACATTCCGCTGGTAAATGAACTGTTGTTGTTAGAACCATTCGGGAAAGCAAATGTAAAACCTCAGTTTGCGGATAAGAATCTTGGAATCGATCGTGCGGTTGTAGTCGGGAAAAATCAGAATGTATTAAAACTGACACTTAAGACTGAACGTGGAAAATCCATATCTGCTGTTTATTTTGGGGATGTGGAGGAATTCCGGGAATATTATGGAAGAAAATATGGGGAAAATGAAGTGCAGCAGGCATTCCTTGGCAGGACAAATGGAATCCGGATGTCTGTGGTATATTATCCCGAGATAAACAGGTATCAGGGAAATGAAAGCATACAGATTGTGATAAAGAATTATCAGTAAATGGAGGACATATATGTTTGGTGGAAAGAAAGAGAAGGCACTGCAGGACGAACTCTATACGATCAAGAAACAGATTGCAGAATACAGTGATGAATTAAAAGAAGATTCTGTGCAGATGACAGTATCCCGTGTCCAGATGGAAGAAAATATAGAAATTCTTGAGGAAAAGTTAGAATGTGTGGGTGAACTGGCAGAAGAGAGCTGCAGAACAGGAAAAGAACTGTACAGTACATTCGTTGAAGTACATAATGCTGTGGAATCTTTTGAGGCAAATCATTCCATTTTTATTGGACAGGTGGCAGAGCAGAATGAAAAGATCAAAGAAGTTTTTGAACAGCACAAGGCGTTAAAAGAACCGTGTGCACAGTTAGAAGAAAGTCTTTACCGTGCTTCGAAAGAGCAGGATGGTCTTGGAAATGTGACAGCTGAACTGGAAGATGATGCAAAAAATATGGGAGTGCTTGCATTGAATGCGGCAATCGAAGCAGCAAGAATGGGAGAGAACGGAGAAAAATTCCTTCATGCTGCGGAGGAGATCAAAAATGTGGCACAGCGGTATGAAGAAAGACTAAAGGCATTATCAGAACAGATCGACGCGATGGAAGAGGCGCAAAAAGAAATCAAAGAACAGACTGCACAGATCAATGAAATGCAAGCGGGTATTACATCGATGGTAATGAAACTGTATAGTGACAGTGCACAGAAACTTTCCATATATGAAAATGGACAGACTTCCTTAAGGGAGCACATGTCCGGCAACGCAGTATCGGCTGCGGATTTTATAAAACAGGCCGGGGAGGATTTCTTAAAACTCGGGGATGAGGCAAAAGTGCAGGTTACAGCACTGCGTGAAGAAATCAATGCAAAAAAATCTGCTGAGGATGAATTGGAAAAGATCTATAATGGATGTAAAGCACTTTTGAATATGGAGTAAGAAATCTGTAATGAAATATCTGCATGCAAAACAGTCAGCGGTATAGTAAAGAGCAGTATAGAAATGAGGGAAGAACTTATATGGCAAAAGAAGAACAGATGACGTATTTATCTGCGAATGGAACGACAAAGATCCATGCGGTAAAATGGATGCCGGAGGATGGAAAGTATAAGGCAATTTTACAGATCACGCACGGCATGATCGAATATATTGAAAGATATCATGAGTTCGCAGAGTACCTGACAGAGCGCGGATTTATGGTTGTTGGCCACGATCATTTAGGGCATGGCGCTTCGGTAAAAGATGAAACAGAGTGGGGATATTTTGCAGAAAATCCGAGTGATACGCTTGTTGCGGATATGCACAGCCTGCGAACAACAGTTCAGGGAGAGAATCCGGGGATACCGTATTTTATGATGGGACACAGCATGGGTTCTTATATGCTGCGAAAATATCTGTGTCTGCATGGTGAAAATTTAAGTGGAGCGGTCATTATGGGAACTGGGTGTGTGCCGGATGGCACCATGAAATTTGGTATGACGCTGTGTAAATTTTTAGCCTTTTTCCGTGGCTGGAATTACAGAAGTAAACTGGTGCAGAAACTTTCCTACAGCAAGCCATACCACAAATTTGACCTTTATGGAAAAGATTATACCAACAGCTGGCTGACAAAGGATGTGGAGCATGTCAAAAAATATTACAGTGATCCACGCTGCACGTTTCTGTTTACATTAAACGGGTACTATGGGCTGATGGAAGCGGTATATTTTGACAATCAGATGGATAATATAAAAAAAGTGCCGAAAGATCTGCCGGTTTTCATGGTTTCCGGGGCAGATGACCCGGTTGGTGACCTCGGTGAAGGGGTAAAAAAAGTTTATCATATGTACAAAGATGCGGGTGTGGATGATCTGACCTACCGTTTGTATGAGACAGACCGTCATGAGATATTAAATGAGACAGACCGCGATCAGGTTTATGCGGATATCTGTGCATGGATGAGTGTCAGAATTGCGCAGATATAAAATATAAGATAGATTTACCTGCATAAAATATAAAGCAGGGATGGACAGTGTTAGTGAGGATTATTATGAGAAACAAAAAAGTAGTTAAAATATTATGTGTGATACTTGCAGCAGCGATGCCTGTTTCCTCCGGTGTGGGTGTGCAGGCAGCACAGGCAGGGGCAGTTGCAGCGACGGCAGATCAGACAGATGATGTGCAGAATGCAGCAGAAACTTCGGCAGAGGATTCTGCGCAGAATGCAGATAGTGACGATCTGGAAGGTTCCATTCAGTATTTGGATGATTCGGCTCAGACAAACAATTCTGATGCACAGCAGGATGGAAATATATCGTCGGATCAGACGCCACAGCAGGATGGAAATGCGACATCAGACCAGGCGTCACAGGATATCAACGGAACGATTGTGCAAAACGAGGACAGCGATAATGTCACAATCAAGGCAAGTGATAAACCGTACCTTGCGCTTGGAGCAGATCTTAATGATTCTCAAAGAGCGACGATTCTTTCTATTATGGGCATTGATGCGGCAAATCTGTCAAATTATGATGTGGTCTATGTGACAAATGCAGAGGAACACCAGTATTTAGATTCCTATATTTCATCCTCGCAGATTGGAACAAGATCGCTTTCTTCTGTTGTGATCGTACAGAGGGATAAGGGAAGCGGATTAAACATTTCCACAACAAATATTAATTATTGTACCGTTGGTATGTATAAAAATGCGCTGACTACTGCAGGGGTAACAGATGCAGATATTATTGTAGCAGGACCAACTCCAATTTCCGGAACGGCGGCTTTAGTAGGCGTATTAAAAGCATATCAGGAGATGACAGGAAAAGAGATCAGTGATTCGGTAGTTGATACGGCGCTCAATGAACTTGTGCTGACCGGACAGTTAGAAGATTCCCTAAAAGGTGTTTCAGATGCAGAAGTAGAAGAATTTATCGCATATATCAAGGCTCTGATTGCAAAAGATGACCTGACGGATGATGCCGGGATCAACGGTGCAATCGATGAGGCGTGTGAAAAATATGGTGTGACGTTATCGGATGATGAGCGTCAGCAGATCATAGATCTGATCAAGAAGATCAATTCACTCGGAATTGATTTAAACGGACTTGTGGATTATGCGGAGTCTTTGTACAATTCGTTTAAAAACGGAGATGGAAGTTCAAATAGCGGTATAGCAGCGGCTGTCGGTGGATTTTTTAAATCGATCATTTCTTCTGTGGGAGATTTCTTTAAAAAGTTATTTTCATAATAAATATATAACGAAAAGAGGAAGCGTATGTTAGAGAGAAAAAGAAAGTTAGATTGTGCAAATGGACGTGAAAAAGCAGATCTCGTATTGAAAAACGGAAATGTGCTGAATGTCTTTACGGAGGAAGTGTTAAAAGCGGATGTTGCGATCTGCGGGGACACGATCGTAGGCGTAGGTGAATACGAGGGAAAAGAAGAAATCGACTGTACCGGGAAATATCTGGTGCCGGGCTTTATCGATGCGCATATGCATATTGAATCCTGTATGGCAGCACCGGGAGAACTTGCCAAAGTCCTTGCGAAGGCGGGAACAACGACGATCATTGCCGATCCGCACGAGATCGTGAATGTCAGCGGAACAAAAGGAATGGACTATTTCTTAAAATGTGCTGCAAAACTTCTGGTAAACGTATTTTTTATGGTGCCTTCCGCAGTTCCTGCAACGGATGTGGAGACAAACGGCTGTGGTGAATTTCTTGCCTCTGACATGATGAAATATGTGGATAATGCAAGAGTACTTGGACTCGGTGAGACCATGCGTTTTATGGAGTGCTGTGAGGGTGAAAAGAGAATGGCAGACAAGTTAGAGCTGTTTGCCAAGAAACATATTGATGGGCATGCGCCTGGAATCCGAGGAAAAGAAGTGCAGGCATACCGTCTTGCCGGTGTGGAAAACGATCATGAGTGTTCTACCGCTGAGGAAGTGCTCGATAAACTCCGTGCCGGACTGCATATCTATGTGCGCGAGGGAAGTGGTGCAAAGAATTTAGAGACACTGATCAAAACAATGTTAGATGCAGGTGTATGCTTAGACCGCTGTGCTTTCTGTACGGATGACAAGCATGTGGAGGAGATCCGCAAAGAGGGACATATCAGTACCTGCATCCGCAAGGCGATTGCACTTGGCGTGCCGGTTGCAAAAGCCTATAAGATGGGAAGTTATCAGGCGGCAGAGTTTTATGGATTGAAAAATTATGGCGCGATCGGTGCGGGTTACCGTGCAGACATCGTATTTTTAGATGATTTAGAGCAGGTCAGACCGCTTGATGTCATGAAGGACGGACGTATTCTGACAGAGGAAGATTATGCGAAAGATTATTCCGTTCCGGTTCCGGATGAGCTGCTTCATACCGTTCATGTGGGAGAGGTCACCAAAGAGAAAATCAGGCTTTCCTGTGATGGAAAAACGGATGTGATACAGATGAACCCGCACCAGATCGTGACCACGCATCTGGTGGAGGAAGTGCCGGCAGAAAACGGATATTTCAAACCGGATGGTGTATACAACAAGATCTGCGTGGTAGAGCGTCATGGAAAGACAGGGGAGATCGGTGTTGCGCCGCTGAAAGGGTTTGGCGTCAAAGGCGGCGCAGTGGCGACTTCCGTTGCACATGATTCCCATAACCTGATCGTTACGGGCGATAATGATGAGGATATCCTTGCAGCAATCAAAGGTGTGGAAGAAAATCAGGGCGGATATGTTATCGCTTCCGGTGGAAAAGTCGTGGATGTGCTTCCGCTTCCAATCTGCGGTCTGATGAGCGAAAAATCCTGTGATGAGATCACGGAAAAAGTGGCGGACATGTTGGAGGAAGCAAAGAAACTTGGCATTTCCGAGGACATCGATCCATTTATCACGCTTTCTTTTATGGCACTTACGGTAATACCGGAGATCCGTGTGACAGAGCGCGGCGTGTATCTGTTTGGTGCGAAATAGTAAGGCAGTTATAATTTTTTGTATATGAAAAAAGAGATATGATATTGAAAAGTGTACCGACCCCAAAAGTTAGACCTAAAAATCTAACGATTGGAGGCCGGTATTTTTATTGCTTTATTTGTTTCATATAAATTCAATGAAATCTCAATATCTTGTAATCTTTAGAATTCCTTAATAATATTTTCCATAAAATAAATGTTGACAAATTATATTATACGAAATATAGTATTAATAAGAAAATAATATTAAAACAGATAGAATATTATAAAGAAAAGGAGATGAGCGTATGGTATTTAATACAGGAGCCGCTCTCTTAGACGCGATCGTGTTAGCTGTTGTGTCGAAAGAGGAGGAAGGCACCTATGGCTATAAAATCACACAGGATGTACGAAAAGCCATTGATGTATCAGAGTCCACTTTGTATCCGGTGCTCAGGAGACTGCAGAAAGACGGATGCCTTGAGGTATATGACAGAGAGTGCGGAGGCAGGAACAGGCGTTATTATAAGATCACGGAACCGGGGCAGGATAAGTTAGTTGAATACCGGAGAGAATGGGAAGATTATTCCATGAAAATATCAGCATTATTTTCAGGAGAGGAGCTTTAGAGGTTATGAAAAGAGAAGAATTTTTAAAACAGTTAGAACAGCTTCTGGATGGAATATCAGAAGAAGAAAAAGCGGATGCGCTTGCGTTTTACCGCAGTTATTTTGAAGATGCGGGCGAGGAAAATGAGGAATCCGTCATAGCGGAGCTTGAGTCACCGGAGAAGGTTGCCCAGAGCATCAAAAAGAATCTTGGCATGGAAAAAGAGAATGGATTTTATGGCATGCCGGCGGATCAAAATCCGGAGTGGAATAAGAACGATGATATGTTTGTGAAAAGCGAAGAGGTGCCAAAAGAAAAGAAAGGTGGATGGAGTGCAGCAGCAATCGTAGTGGTAGTTCTTACATCACCGTTCTGGCTGACATTGCTTTTAGTCGTGGCATCACTTCTTCTTGCGGTTGTTGCGACTTTGTTTGGCATTGCGGTTGCAGTGGTTGCAGTGATGGCATCACTTGTGTTTGCAGGTTTCCTTTTGATTGGTTTTGGATGCAGCACTTTATTTACCGGTGGAGTGGCTGTCGGACTTGGACTGACCGGAGCAGGACTTTTGGTATTGGGACTTGGAATCCTTGCAGTACTTTTGGTCGTGTGGGTGTCTGGCGTATTCCTTCCATGGGCAGTCAGGGGAATCATCGGTTTGTGTAAAAAACCGTTTGAAAAGAAGAAAGAAAGTGGGGTGGCAGCATGAAAAAATTCACAAAAATTATGTTAATCATTGCAGTGTCATTGCTTGGTGCAGGACTGATCTTCTGCGGTGTCAGTACTGCGATGGGGGCTTCTGTATGGCGTATGGCAAAGAATGGAGAACTCCGGTATGGAAACTGGCATATTGGTCCGGTGGGACTTTATTATAGCAGTGCTGATGGAGATGACGAAGAAGATGATGATATGGATGATTTTGATGAAGATGACGATGATAGCGATGACGATGATAGTGATGACGATGATATGATAACAGATATCGGTGATATGGAGTTTTCTACTGAGGTACCTGCAGGTGGAGCAGACAGCAGCTTTGATGTCTCTTCCATTCGAAATATCAAGCTGGATATTGACGCAGCAGAAATTACAGTCAAAGAACCGGATGACAGCACGAAGATACGTGTCGTCTTAAAGCGCGGCAAAGAGAAATATTATTCCTGTAAATTGGATGGAGACACACTAAAAATTAAATATGATGCAAAAAAACATTATTATAAAAAATCACCGCAGATCATCTTGTATCTGCCCAAGGGAAGTTCTTTTGATGAGCTGAATTTTGATATCGGTGCTGCAGACATGAGCTGGAAAGATTTTGATGTCAGCTGCAACAATCTGATTCTAAAAGTCGGGGCCGGTAATTTTGAAGCAGAGCAGTTTCAGGTATACGGAAAGATGGATGTATCCGTAGGCGTTGGAAATGTGGAGATTACAGACGGTGTAGTTTATGGTGATGTTGCGTTAGACTGTGGGGTTGGCAATTTTTCCATGGAGGGAAGTGTTGAGGGGAACCTGAAAGCAGACTGCGGCATGGGAAGCATGACACTCGATTTAAACGGCGAGGAAAAAGAGTATAACTACAAACTTTCCTGCGGACTTGGTTCGATTGATGTGGATGGTGAAACTTACTCAAACATCAGCGGAGTTAAAGAAGTCAAAAATGAAGGGGCAGAGAAAAATATGGAACTTGACTGTGGCATGGGAAGTATTGAAGTGGATTTTGAGTAGACTAAGATCCTGTGTCAGTTGACAATTAAGGTGCAAATCATTATGATAAAAATGACGTCGGCGTACAATCGTTGTACATCGGCGTCGTTTTTGTAGTGTTTCTCAGACCAAAGAAAAACAAAACAATGCAAAAATGGGGGATCTATGAATAAAACAATCAGAATCGTACTTTATGTACTTTCCATACTGACTGTGGCGGGCGTGATCGCAGCGGCAATTTTAACCGGCGGCCAGGCAAAACCGGCGTCTGCGCCGGGGGCGACGGCAGAAGAGGAGCAGGCGGAGATGTCTGACGCAGAAGCCACTCTGGATGGGGAAGCCACAGCGGATGGAAGTGGAATATCGATGGATGGTGCAGAAACGGCAGGTGAAGACGGAAGCATGTCAGAGAATGCAGTCACAGCAGGTGAAAATGGAAGCATATCAGATGATACAACCACAGCAGCTGGAACTGGGAGTGCATCAGATGAAACAGCAAACAAGGATAATCAAAAAGACTCCGGCGATACAACCATCATCCTGACAGGTGATGTTCTTTTTGCAAATGCTTTCAAGGCAGCCTATGATGCCGGCGGGATCGAGCGTGTCGTCTCACCGGAACTGTTAGAACAGTTAAAGGCAGCCGATATCCTGATGGTAAACAACGAGTTTCCATTTAGTGACCGCGGGGAACCGATGGCAGACAAGCAGTTCACATTCCGGTGCAGTCCTTCCTATGTAAAGGCATTAAATGAAATGGGTGTGGATATTGTATCACTTGCAAACAATCACACCTTAGATTATGGAAGAGCGGCGCTGTCAGACACTTTCAGTGCATTAGACGGAGCAGGAATCCTGTACGGTGGTGCCGGAGATTCGGTGGAGCGTGCAAAAGAGGTGCAGATTATGGAAGTAAATGGAAAAAAATATGGATTTATCGCTGTATCGCGCGTGGTACCGTCTGCTGATTGGAAGATCGAGAGTGCTGCGCCGGGAATGTTTACCTGTTATGATGCCACAGCACTGATCGAAGTGATCAAAGAAGCAAAACAGACCTGTGATTTTGTGACGGTATTTCCACACTGGGGGACAGAGTACAGCGAACAGCCGAATGCCGTGCAGCGTGAACTGACAAAACAGTGCATGGATGCAGGTGCAGATCTGGTTGTCGGAGCGCACACCCACTGTCTGGAAGGAATCGAATATATTGACGGAAAACCTGTTTTTTACAGTCTGGGTAATTTTATTTTCGGACAGAATATTGACAGATCCGCAGCCGTGAAAGTTACAGTGACAGAAGATGGAACAGTTTCTTATGCGCTGATTCCGGTCTATGCATCGGACGGGCAGACAAAACAGATGGATGCGAATGCGGCACCGGGGCTGTTTTCTTATATGGAGAGTATCTCGGACAATGCATCAGTAGATGAAGCGGGAAATATCAGTGAAAAGTAGTATAGGAGGAATAGTATGAAAAACAAAATTTTGGGATTGCCAAAGGCAGCTGTGATTGTCATTGGCATTGTGATCACGGCACTGTTTCTGGTGTTGATGAATCTGGTTGGAGGAGTAGTGGCACATCTGACATCCATTACAGACAGTTACACGTTACAGCTGATCGCCGAGATCGGTGTAGCAATCTATGCAATCGGTATGCTGTTTCTTACAGGATACCAGCAGTCACTTAGAAAAACCGGCGTGGGATTTTTAAGAGGATTTTATATCGGTGGTTTTATGGTTGGCTACTGCGTGTATGTGGCAGTTGCACAGTTATTTTTGCAGAGTGTTTCCGGTTCAGACGGAGTGCGTCCTGCAGGCGGGATCATCATTTACATATTGACAATGTTTTTCGTCGGCATGAATGAGGAAGTGATCATGCGTGGGATCGTGTTAAATCTTTTCGCAGATTGTTTTTCAAACACCAGACGTGGAGTGCTTGCTGCCATTATTTTATCCAGTATGATCTTTGGTGCAGCGCATATCCCGAATGTACTTTCCGGCGTGCCGTTATCAAGTGCACTGATCCAGGCACTGCAGGCAACATTGCTTGGTGTTTTGTTTGCGGCAATTTATCTGCGCAGCGGTAATTTATGGATCTGTATCATCATTCATGCACTTGTGGATTTCGGAGGATTAATGGCAAGCGGTATTTTTGGAAATGGTGATATGACAGATATGATCGGCAATCTTTCCATATTAAATCTTGTAGTGACCGTTCCTCTGTTTTTAATTCCGTGTATTGTATTACTGCGAAAAAGCAAGTTAGATGAGATAGTGGAAATGAGGGAAGGAGAGATCATTATCCCGTCGGAGCGTGAGGGAGAAAATATTGCAACGGTATCACTGATCCTTGGCATTTTCGGTATCGTGACCGGATTCGTCGGATATGGAGCAGGATTTGGATTAGTCGGTCTGCTTGGTGCAATCTGCTCGAAAAAAATAAAACCACAGCAGAATGGTACGGCAACAGCGGCACTTGTCACCTCGATCATCGGACTTGTGATCGCTGCATTGATGATCACTGTGATGATGTTTCTTATGCCGCTGCTGGGTGATGCCAGTACATGGGAAATTATGACAAATCAGTGATCCTGCCCGGATATGGAGTGCTGTCTGCGGTACTGGTGCGGGGAAATTCCATATTTTTCCTTAAATGAACGGATCAGATGGCTGCAGTCAGCATAACCGGTTTCCTGGCTGATATAATTTAAGTCGAAGTTTGTAAAAAGGAGCATATCCTCAACCTTGCAGAGACGGATAAATTCGATATATTTTTTACAGGACTGTCCGTAAATTTCGCGGAAATTTTTGGCAAAATGGGAATAACTCATGTGACAGAGTGCAGCGATATCTTCCACGCGGATATTTTCGCAGGCATGGCGGTCAATATATTCCGTGATGGTATAGATCGTATTTTCTTTTGCCAGAGGTGTAAAAGAACAATCCGTGTCAAAACCGTCATTGCGCCAGATTCGGAGAAGCCAGGTTAAAAGTTCCCTGATTTTTGACTGCAGGATCATCTGATATCCGTACTGCATATTCTGCATTTCACGGACGCAGTCATCAAATAAAGACTGTATGGGAAGAGAGCGAAGCACTTCTTCCGGGAAATAAATATCGGCATGCTCATTGTTTATAGCATTGCCAAACAGTGCAGAAAAATTCCAGTTTCCACCGGTAAAAGAAGTGGAGGAATCAAGCTGGCCTAAATCAAATTTTAAAACATAATATTGCAGAGGGGCATCGGACACTGCATGGACGGAATGAACAACGGAAGGGAGAAAGACGATCAGATCGCCTTCCGTAACAATATGACTTTGTTCATTCTGATACATCAGGGCGGTGCCCCTTGTTACGTA
>OGWW01001726.1_pt1 | contig 11250 bp, 10 predicted proteins | sample 1576131 | NCBI WGS metagenome assembly OGWW01 (sample SAMEA3541576, study PRJEB24748) | human gut metagenome | biome: human gut; feature: human-associated habitat; material: faeces | place: China | collected 2012 | reverse complement strand
GGCTTGTGGGGGCGCTTCTTGTCGGTGTGGCAGAAGCGAAGGCGATTGCCTACGCAAAAAATCTTCCACTTGTGGGTGTGCACCATATAGAAGGACATATTTCAGCAAACTTCATTGAAAATAAAGAGTTACTTTTCCGCGACGGTTTCAGGACGCGGCATCCTGCTCGCAGCGGCGGGGGTATCCGAATTCACCGACGCATCGGTACTCCCTGAAGGTGTCCGCTGAACCAGTTTGGTGGCTGATGTGTCTGACTTTCTGTCATCCGGGGTATCTCCAGCCAGGGACGAAACAATGTACAAAAATAAGGCGATGACTCCTATGACAAACCACATTCCAAACACGTGATAAAGCGCAGCAATAAAGGCACCGCACCCTGAAAAAAATCTGCTGACAAGCCCCGGCTCTGCCCTCCCGGCAGAAATTAATTTTTTGCTGCCTGCTGACGACAGCTTAGGTGCAGAGAAACGAGGCGCCAACGTACTCAGCCCCTTGAACCCTTTGGCGTCAGGGTTTAGTGACAATGCCGGCAGATCAGAAAGCAAAGTATCCCGGCTCGTCTCGCCATAAATCTCATTTACCGCTTTCTGATCTGCTTTCACCAGATTTTTCTCTTCCGGGGAAGCTGCGAGCGGCTCCAGGATTCTTTCAAGAATGGCTTTGGAGGCCCTGGGGCAGTGATGCTCGTTATTCATTTCCAGAGCGAGATGCCGGATTTCATAGAAGAGGCTGCTGCTAGGTGTATAAGTCTCTCCCTTCAGCGCATGAAATTTATCCAGAATCCCGATCACGGCTTTCCATCGCCGTACGAGGACTTGAAGCTGCTCCATCAGCGTCACCGCGACGCCAAAAATGGCGCCATCCCTGCTCTGCTGCGGGATCTGGGAAACGAGTGAGCCGGCGGCCGCGCTTTCTGCCTCACTGAATCCCTGCGCCTCGACCTCATAACTATTCATCAGATCATCAAGAAGCGAAGGAAAGACGCCAATCGACACGGCGGCGGTCCCTGACTTTACGTACGACAGCACCCGATCCAAAGTATCGATAATATCGGCGGTTTTTCGTTCATCCAGGCATTGATTAATGGCCTTGACATAGCCGCGGCGGATCTCCTGGAGGGCTTCTGAAACCCGGTCCGGATCACTGACCGCCGGGAAATGAGCTGACTCTCGGGCCTTATTGATCAGCTCCTCCAGCTCTTCAGTCGTCTGCTGATCGAAACTCCTGGCGGCTTCCCAGATAAGAGACGCCATACCGGCATTGTTCGTTTTGGAAAGCGCGGGAAGCACAGCAATCAGGGCATTCTGCCTTATGCAGAGCCACACCGGAAAGCTCCGCCTCAGACCACTTTGGAATCCCTTCAGGGTTTGATTTGATGGCGTCGCAGACCCTCGGGATCACCGCCCCCGTTACCCCCGGGAGAAACTGCAGTTCTGCCTCCAGCCGCTTTGCTGGATTCGTAAGCACCGCACGGCATTGAGACACCAGATCCGGATCCACAGATAGAGATGCCTCTTCCGCTTTTTCCAGAATTTCTCTTCTTGGGCTCGTCGGCGTAACACCCAGAATAACAAACGGATTTTCAAGCAGTCCTGCCATATCAAACTCCTTAGTCAAATACCGAACTGCTCCTCAAATTTATGACTCGTTAAATAAAAAACTAAGGGGCAAATGAAAGGAATAAGTTTCGGTACTCTACCGGGATCAGTTCTCTTCATTTTACCTGCCTGCTTTTGTTATTCCAGTGCCGGTTATATCTGCCCCTTATCCCCCAACGGTTAGGTCTGGCCGATATTCTGAAAATCTCCAATTCCGTGCGCCAGGCAGAAATCTCTCCTCTTTTTCGTTTCATAAAAAACTGACTCCCATTTTTTTAGATAAGTCCTAAAAAATGGGAGTCAGTTCAAATTCTCTGTGGTCTTTTATGACTAAATAGAGGGACCTTATTAGCGGAACGGGCTTGTTTAAAATCTTCTCAGCTTGCTCAGCTCCTCTCCTTGGCAGCTGTAAACATCCGCCGGTGAGCCCTCGTTTCTGCAAGCGTCTATGATGCGTGCCCGGTCTGCATCAGATATATCCGACATATCAGGAGCAGGACCTGTCCGCCTCAGTTTGTTCAGCTCCTTTCTTTGGCAGCTGCTGTAATCATCCGCCAGAGATCCCCGATATCTGCAGATATCTATGATGCCTGCCCGGTCTGCATCAGATATATCATCCATATAAGAAGCGGAGTCTGTCCCTCTCAGCATGCTCAGCTTCTCCCTTTGGCAGAAGTAAACATCCGCCGGTGAGCCCCAGCCTTTGCAGGCGTCTATGATGCCAGCCCGGTCAACTGCAGATATATCCGACATATCAGGGGGAGCGGCGCCTATCCGCTTTAGCTTGCTCAGCTCCTCCTTCTGGCATCTGTAAACATTCGCCGGTGAGCCTTGGTCTTTGCAGGCGTCTATGATGCCAGCCCGGTCCCAAGCAAATAGATCCGACATATCTGGGGCGGAGCCTATCTGCTTTAGCTTGCTCACTTCCTCACTTTGGCAGCTTTCAACATTCGCCGGTGAGCCTTGGTTTTTGCAGGCATCTATGATGCCAGCCCGGTCAACAGCAGATGTATCCGCATAGTAGCCAAAGCCTAACGACTTTAGATTGCTCAGTCTCTCCCTTTGGCAGCTGTAAACATTCGCCGGTGAGCCTCGGTCTTTGCAGGCATCTATGATGTAAGCCTGGTCCCAAGCAAATATATCCGACATATCAGGGGCGGAGCCTATCTGCTTTAGCTTGCTCACTTCCTCACTTTGGCAGCTGTAAACATTCGCCGGTGAGCCTTGGTCTTTGCAGGCTTCTATGATGCCAGTCCGGTCAGAATCGGAGATACCACTAAAATCTGGGGTATCCACTCTCTCTGAAGGGGTCTGCTCCAGATTATTGGTCGTGTAAGACTTTGAAACCCCAAGAGCAATCACCCCGATAATGAGAATAAGAATAAGAAAAAGGATAGAGTAGAACCCGTTCAAAAGCTGTGTCCCTATCCCGCCAGAGGAAGAGGATTCTGCCTTCTCTTTCTGAGTCGAAACCGATTTGCCGCTGCCCGTCTGACGGGCGGAAGCTGCTGTCACGCGAGAGGCCAACGTTGGCGCCGCGGTCTTTTCTCCTTTCCCGGCAAAAATCATCTGTCCTGACAGAGCGGATAAAGAATCCGGTGATGAAAAATCCGAGGTCAGATCCCCCAGGCCCTTAAGGCCGCGCGCCTGAGGGTTCAAACATACTTCTCCCGTTACTGGAATAAAGTTATCCGCATTTGAGTTATCTAAGATTTCGCAGAGCTTCCGCAGATCTTCCTCAGCCGCCTTTGTTCGCTCTGAGTCAAAAGCGAGCGGCCTCAGGATTTTTTCAGTAATGCCTTTCGATGCCTGGAAACACTGATACTCGTTGCTGAGCTTAACGGCCAGTTGTCTAATATGAACAAAGAGGGATCGGGTCGGCTCATACGACTCTCCTTTGAGGAGATGGAATCGATCTAGGATCCCGATTACCGTTACCCATTTCTGCACGAGTTCCTGAAGCTGCTGGAGCAGCATCACGGAACCGCTGGTCATCTCCATTTCTTTGCAGCCTTGCGGTATTTCGCTGATCAGCCTGTCCGCTGTTTCCTTTTCCTTATTGATAAAAACCTGAGCCGCGATTTCGTAGCTATTCATCAGGTCTTCCAGAAGCGCAGGAATCACGCTGCCAGAAGACTTCGCACGTTCTGATTCTGCAAGGGACAGCTCCTTGCTCAGAACATCAATGACCTCTGCCGTTCTGAGACTGTCAAACGCTGTCGTTATGTTTTTCAAGTATTCGCGCCGGATGTCCTGCAGAATGTCAGACATCCGAGCCGTATCCTTCACCGAAGGAAAGCGGGCGGCTGTTCGGGATTGATTGATCTGTGCTTCTATCTGCTCAATCGTCTGCTGATCAAAACTCTTCGCAGCATCCCAAATGAGTGGAATGAGAGAAGGAGCTTTCGCACTAGTGGACAGATCAATTGAAGACACCGCAGCAATCATGACATTGCTTCGCGCGATTCCGGAAAGCTTTTCCGCGGGCCAGTTCACGACGGAAGCCAGATCCTTCTTCAGGGCTGAGCAGATTGCCTCAATTTCATCAGTTCTGACACCCGGCAGAAATCTCAGCTCCGCGTCAAGGCGCTTCGCGGGATTCGTAAGGGTCGCGCGACACTGGCTAACACGATCCGGATCATCTAAAAGAGCAGCTTCTTCAGCCTTCGCAAGAATCTCACTGCGGGAACTTTCAGGTGTGACACCAAGTACAAAAAAGGGATTTTCGAGAAACAAAGTCATGATCGGGCTCGATTCTGGTACTTTTTTATTTTACGGAAAAGATTCCATTTTGTCCGAAATCTGACCCTGAAGAATATCCTTCATAGCCCGGTCTTAAAGACCGAGACATCATCCATAAAAAAATTTATCCCTTTCTTTTTTATTACCTAAATCAATTAAAAACCGCTTGGATGGCTGACCTGCATTATTGCCAGCCGAGACTGGAAGTTTCTGTTATTTAACCAGCTTTCTTTCCGAAAAGTTTGAAACTCTTAACCCGCCTGCCCCGCAAAACAGTCCGATTCACGCGAGGAGCAGCAAACAGAAGCTTCCGAAACTCAGACATAAAAACAGACTGACAGGATATTGGTTGTCCGAAGAATCCGACAGAAATCCGTCCGCTTGTTGATTTCAGTAGGAGCCTTTGGACGGAATGACGTGCCGGACGCCGCCCCGCGGATTCTCCACGTCGCCCTTCCGGCGCGGAATCAGGTGCACGTGGCAGTGGAAGACCGTCTGACCGCTCACAAAACCGTTGTTGATCCCGATATTCCAGCCTTCGATCGTCGGGTCTTCGGTTTCAAGAATCTTTTTCTGCGAGTGAATCAGCAGATTAATCGCGTCACGCTCTTCCTGAGTGAGGCCGAAATAGTCCGGGACGTGGCGTTTCGGGATAAAAAGCGTGTGCCCCGGCGTCACCGGGAATCCGTCACGGATGGCGTACGCGTAGTCATTCTCTTCCACGATCCGCTTCCGGTCGTCTGTCTGAATCGCGCAGAAGAGGCAGCTTTCAGCCGCTCCCGTATTGCCGCTTTCTTTTTCTGACATCACTTCACCTCACCAAACCTTCCCATCTTTCACTCCGGACAGTGTACCGGAGCCTCTGTGCAGCATAAAAAAACGGCACCCAAAGATCTCATTCCGGTGACCGGAATCCGAGCTTCTTATCTCAGGAAACTCCACCGCAAAGCGCGTGGCGATAGAACTAAGCTCGGACTGAATCCTTCAGGATCGAGATTAATAGTTCAACTGATTCCGCGATTGTCGGAGTCGGGAATGCTCCAAATCCCAGCATCAGCCCATTGATCTGATAGTCTCCGTCGAAACTCGAACAGGCGATGAACTCATGCTTCCGTTCAAAGGCCTTCGCCGCGATAGCTTTATCGGAGATACAGTCATCCAACGAAAAAGTAATGTGTGAGCCGATGGCGTTTGATGAAACATGCCCCCATCGGTCCGCCTTCTCTTTCAGCAGATTCATCAGGAACTCCCTCCTCTGATTAAAGACAGTAGCGACTTTCCTGACATGCGTCTCGTACTCTCCTGAGCGGATAAACTCCGCGAGCGCCGCCTGCCGGCTTTCAGAAGAAAAGCGATCGTTTAAAAAACGGCTTCCGGCTAACGCGTCTGCCAGTGTTTCCGGTACAACCGCATAGCCGATTCGGATACCCGGGAAAATAATCGATGAAAACGTTCCGGAATAAATCGTGCAGTCTTCCGCCCCAGGAAGCGAACGGATTGCGGGCAGCGGGTCATTCAGCAGACCAAATTCGGTGTCGAAGTCATTCTCAAGGAGCCAGACTCCCTTTTTTCTGCAGACTGAAAGGACTTCCTCCCGCCTCGCGAGAGACATCCTGAACCCCGCAGGCACCTGAATTGACGGAGTGACGAGCAGCGCCGAAATATTTCCCGCTTCCGGAATCACGCCCTCGGAATCGCTTTTCAGCCACTGGATTTTCTTCCCGTGATATCGGATAAGAGACGAAATCAGGTTATTCGCGGGAGACTCAAGCGCGATTCTCTGACCTGCCTCCAGTACCAGATCGATAACGAGGCCGATCGTATTGATCGTGCCGTTCGTGATGACGACGTTCTCAGGCTTCGCCGAAATAGAACGGTACTTGAAGAGGTTCCGGCAAATCATTTCCCGAAGCGGGAAGTAGCCTTTGGGATCCGAATAGTTGGTATAGAGCCAGGGAGATCTCGCTATCTGGGCATTGATCGCCCCCCAGCGCTTTTCCGGGAATATATCCATCACGGAACAGCGGCAGGAAAGAGGCCAACTGGTGTGACGCCTGAAAAAGGGAAGAGCGTCAGCCGCTTCCTTTGCGGCCGAAGTAATCGGCATATTGACATGGTAGTCTTCCGCCGCGATAGCCCCGATCTCTGGCGGACAGATGACCGGAAGTCTCTCTGCCACCCAAAACCCGGAACCGGGTCTGACAGCAATAACGCCTTCGTCCTTCAGCTCAGCGTACACCCGCTCAACGGTGTTTTTGGACACGCCGCTTGACGCCGTCATCTGTCTCACTGACGGCAGCCGGGTTCCTTCAGGAAGCATTCCTTTCCCGATGAAACTTAAGAGTCTCTTTTTAAGACCTTCAGCTTTAGGCTCATCCTCACCGATTTGCCAGTCGAGCGGCGGCAGAATTTTTCGCGGCATATTTCCCTCCAAGAATAATTCTGCCCAAATGGAAGACAGATCTCCGACTGTCCCCATCAAATTTTCAAAAACCGTCTAGATCTTTTGAATTAATCCGATGGTTCAATAAGGACAGAGTTTCGAGGAATCATAAAAGGAGAAAAGATGTCAACTCGAAGAGAAGTCCTTATTGCCGGCGGTCTTTCCGCACTCAGCGCTGTCGCCTCGGCAGCTGAATCTGCCCCGGATGAGAAAAAATGCACCGCCCATCGTCCTCTCCGCCGCAAGGCCCGTGAACTGACCCTGGATCAGGCAAAAGAAGTGATCGATTTCACGGAACACGCGGTTCTCAGCACCTGCGATCTGGACGGACATCCTTACGGAGTGCCGATTACCCCCGTGAGAGTCGGAAACAAAATTTATTTCCATGGAACCGGGATGCCGGGCGGCCGTAAGACCGACAACATGCTGATGAATCCCAACGTGTCAATTTCCTACGTTGGAAAGGCGACGACGCTGCCGGAGTGGTATTCCGTTGATTACGCCTCAGCGATTGTTACCGGGAAAGCCTATCCGGTCACGGATCCCAAGGAATTCGCGGATGCCTTCGCCGCCATCCTCAAGCGCCACGCGCCGAAAAACAGCGCGGTCCGCAATGAGGTTCAGATGAAAGTGCGCGGTCCCATGGCTCAGGTCTGGCGTGTCGATATTGAGGAAATCACCGGCAAGGCCCGCGGCGCTTCCAAGTGGGTAACCGGGAAAAGCATTCACGAAGTGCAGGATATGGGTCCTTCCAAGTGGCAGAAGGATGTCCCGCTCTGAGAATACAAAGCCTGGAAGCCTTTGATCCGCGGTTTCTTCTGAAATAGGTATCGCTCTCTCACTTAAAGGAGCGGCTTCAAAAAAGCCGCTCCCTTTTTGTTCAACGAAAGACCATCGCGCTTCCGCTTCCCATAAAAAAACGGCACCCGAAGATGCCGTTTATCACACACACTGGATCCTCTGTTTCTTACCTCAGAAGATTCCGTTCATAAATCATGCGGCGGTTATCGAGGTAAGCGCGGGCAAAACCCGGGATACGGAAGATATCAATCAGAAGCAGCAGGCTTCCGATAACGAGGAACAGCGCGCCCACCCCGTTGATGAGGCCGGGGCCGTCAGATCCAATCGCGAAGACGAGGATGATTCCAAGCCAGATCGACGCGATACGGAAGAGTCCGCTCATCGGCTTTCCGAGATAGAAGCAGTGGACACCGAAAGAGCCAAAGAAGAACCAGAGCACGTAGGCGAGGAACACGGACTTCTTCTCGTTTGAAAGACGCGTCTCGATCAGCGTCATCTTGGCGAGATTCTCCATCTTATTGCTTTCCTGGGGGATGGAGGTCGGAGCAGAAGACCCCTGAATCGGGGAAGAGTGGACGGTCGAAGATTCAGACATACGCTTATCCTGCATATTCAGTTAACATGGATAGCGTTATTTTATACATTCCTGTTTATTTTTATATCGATTAGATCAAAAAAACAGTACTCATAAAAACATAACCACGGATTCAAAAATAAGCTATTTAAATAACGTTTTTAAAAGATAGCGTAGGCAAACTGTCGATAAGATTGCCTATTTAAAGGAAAGTAAGACAATTACACTACCAACAAAACGCTGACTGATCAGCAGGATAAAGCACGGTGTTCAAGCCGACGCAGCTGATCCTATGACGTTATGTATTGACATAACGACAGTCCCAATTGCTGTGTCATTTTGTTTTGTTTAACTCCTCAGGCGAGCGTTTTTGTGCGGCTTTCCGCAGCTCAGTCGCCGCTCTTCCGGCACGCGGAGCGGAAACTTTCCCGCGTTTCTCCGATATCCTTGCTATGGTGACTGTTTTCCGAGAGGTTTCTGAGCCCCCGGAGGTTATTTTTTTGTCGCTCAGGTAAATCCTCGTAAAGATCGCTAATCAGCCTCTCTGCCCCCGGAATTCCGAACAGAAATTAATACATAAAATCAGAGATATCCCCGCACGCCGGCTTTCTCGTACCTCCAAGGTAAGACACCGAAGCGCCCTAAGCCTCAGGCGGTTTCTTCTATTCTGGTATTCTTTCGACTGCCGCTATGGCTTTTAGGCTAAACGGTTATTATTTTCTTTCGCATTCGGAACTTTACCGCGACGCATGCAGATACCTAACTTTCCGATCGGTCCTGACCAGGAGGACAAAACTCCTCACGGATCCGATGAGTTTCCTTTCGCGCTCTATGAGTCCAAACTCTCCCGGAACGCGAGTCATCGGGCGGACTGGCACTGGCACTCTGAGATGCAGCTCTGTCTTGTGAAGAGCGGCGCGGTGTATGTCTGTCTCTCCGATAAGAAGCTCGAACTGAAAGCAGGCGAAGGCTGTTTCATCAATAGCGGCATGCTGCACATGATCGCCCCGGTGGAAGACCCGGACAGCACCTACTACTGCATCGACTTTCTTCCGGCACTCCTCTCACTCTTCCCCGGCTCCATTTTCGAAAAGCGCTATATCGACCCCTATGTCGGGAACCCGGCGTTTGCCGAGATGGCGTTCAGGCCTTCCGTCCCCTGGCAGGATGAGATTCTCACGAGGCTTCAGACGATCGCGGATCTCGCGGAGTCGAAACTCTTTGGCTACGAGTACCAGGTCGCCGAGTGCCTGATGCAGATCTGGCTCTCGCTCCTTCAGAATTTCAGGCCCGACGCCGCGAAGAAGACGGTCGTCAGCCGGGCGAGGAACGACGCTGTTGCCCGCGCGATCATGACGTACGTTCAGGCGCACTATAAGGAAGAGATCACGATCGACTCGATCGCGGAGGCGGTTCACTACAGCCCGGGCGAATGCTGCCGGCTTTTTAAGCGGGTCACCCACGACACGATCTTCTCCTATATCCGGCTCTACCGCATCACGCAAGCGTCGAAGCTCCTCCGCGAAACCGGGCTGTCGGTCGAGGACATCGCGACGGAATGCGGGTTCGCAAGCGCAAGCTACTTCATTTCCGCCTTCAAGAAGTGCTTAAAAACAACGCCGCTCCGGTATCGGAACGGCGCTTAGAGGGCTGTTACTCTCACACCCAGGCTTCAGACCTGAAGCTCCCAGTACTGGACGTCAAGCCACTTCCCGAATTTCTTTCCGGACTCGTGGATCGTCCCGACGTACTTGAACCCGTATTTCTTATGAAGCGCGATGCTCGGCTCGTTGACACCGGTAATCAGGGACACGACGAGATGCGTCTCGGGATCCTCTTTCGCGAGATTCAGGATCGCTTCCATGAGAAGCGTCCCTATGCGGTGACCGCGGCAGTCGGGGGCCACATAGATGGAGAGCTCCACCGTGCTGTGATACGCGGCTTTTGAGGAGAAGGAAGAGAGTGACGCGTAGCCGACAGGCTTCCCGTCGAGTTCCGCCGTGATCAGCGGATGATTCTCCTTGTTATGCTCGTAAAACCACACCGCCCGCTCTTCAAGCGTCAGCGGCTTCAGGTCAAACGTCGCGACGCCGTGCTCCACCTCGTGGTTATAGATGTCGAGGAGCGCGGGAAGATCGCTCTCAACAGACTTACGAATTGTGACTGCCATTCTCTTTCTCGCTTTTTAGTGTTCTGCAGGAAGGGTCTGCATAGGAAGCAATCATAACCGCGGCGACATGCGCCGAATCCCGGAGTAACCCGGGAAACTGTGGTTTCCGAGGTAATACATCTATCATCAGTAAACTAACCGGTTATCAGGGCGGCTTCCGCCTGCCCTTTCTCCTCATTTCTTCTGAATTCAGGATCGCTATGCCAGACACCACGACTCTCATCATCACGCGCTGCGAAGAAAAATCGGGTGAAGTCCTGGTGTACGGACGGGAGACGTCGGATCCTGACACCGCGGAGCGCCTCCTCTTCACGAAGAAGGGGCGGCTTCGGGCGTTCAGTCAGACGCAGGTCGCGGTGGAGTTTTATGACGGAGCGACGGAGTACTACGACGCGCGGGGCGCGATGGTGATGCCGGACTTCACGGCAAACGGCGCGGCGGACACCCGATGGATCAAGTACGCGATGATCGCGGTCGTCATCCTCATCATCGTCGCGACCGCGATGGGAGTGCCGATCGGATAAAGATCGCTTTCATCCGAAGACCGCTCTTCTTCACCCCAAAATAGAAAGCGGAGTTCCCTCTGAAGGAACTCCGCTTTCGTCAATCAATCAATGAAACTTAAAGCCGCTTACTTCGTCGTCTGGAAGAGGAAGTACGTGGTGCCGGCCGCCTTCACGGACTCGACGACGATTCCGAGCTTCTCCTCAAACGTGAAGTCAGAGCCCGCGGCCGGGACATCACCCTCGGTCTTCGCGAAGACCATCGTCTTCCCGAATTTCGCCATGTTGTTATGGACGCGCGAGATCACTTCCTGTCCCGGGTAGCAGCCCTTGTTGTAGGTCACGCCGCCGAGCGTGTCGTAATTGATCGCCTGCGGGACAAATTTCGACTATCCTGGGATACGCTTCATCTCTGCTTT
>OGWW01001721.1_pt1 | contig 11263 bp, 9 predicted proteins | sample 1576131 | NCBI WGS metagenome assembly OGWW01 (sample SAMEA3541576, study PRJEB24748) | human gut metagenome | biome: human gut; feature: human-associated habitat; material: faeces | place: China | collected 2012 | reverse complement strand
AGTATTCCCTTCATTATAGCAGCCATGTTCATCTGCAATGTAGCCAGCGAATTCAGTCCGTGAACCCGCTCACCGCTGAACCCGTGATCGGAAGGCTGCAGGAAGCGGGGCTCGACGCCGCGATGGTGCGGCACGGCCTGAAACTCACGGAATTCCGCCTCCTCGCGAGTGACCTCGACAGCACGCTGGTCGCGATTGAAACGCTCGACACGGTGGCGAAAAACGCGGGTTACGGTGACACAGTCGCACAGGTGACCGAAGCCGCCATGCGGGGCGATATCAAGGATTACGCCGAGAGCCTCAGACTCCGGATCGCAGCGGTGAAGGGGTGCCCCGTGAAGGCGTTCACAGATTTCGCGGAAACGATGCCCTACAGCCTCGGCGCGGAACGCTGGGTAAAGAGCTGCCGCGCGGCGGGGCTCGAGTGCCACATCGTGACGGGTGGTTTTGATGAAGTCGCGGCCGCGGCCGCAGTGAAGCTCGGCGCGAACGGCTTCCACTGCAATAAGCTCGGGATCCGGGACGGAGTGCTGGACGGCACCGTGACGGGCCCTGAAGAAAACGGCGGGAAGATTGTGGATTCGGACGGCAAGCGTCACATTGTGGAGCAGCTCGCGGCGGAGCGCGGCATCCCGGCCTGTGACGTGATCACGATGGGCGACGGCTGGAACGACGTGAAGATGCTGGAATACGCGGGACTCGGCATCGCGTACCACGCGAAGCCCCGGGTCCGCGCCCTCATTCCGCATCAGATCAACAGCCTCGGACTTGACTCGGCACTTAACTGGTTTGCGGACGGTCCGTATTGGGCCGAGCGCGCCGGGGTCTAAAATCCTATCCAAACGCAGCCCGAACGCGTCCCTGACAGAAGAAGAGGCAGAACACCTATGAAGCGCTTCACGATTTCGCTTGATGACGATCTTGCGGTCCAGCTCGACCGCCTGATGAAGGAACGGAATTACAGCAACCGCTCTGAAGTCTTCCGGGATATTCTCCGCGACATCATCGCGAAAGAGGATCTGACGCGGGGGGATGCCGAGGCGCTCGCCGTGGTGAGCTACAGCTTCAACCACCATAAGCGGCAGCTCACCGAGCGGATGAATGAAATCCAGCACGCGAATATCGGACTTGTTGTCACCGCGATGCATGTCCACGTGTCGCACGAGGTGTGCTCCGAAACCATCATTCTCCGGGGACCGGTGTCCGAGATTCAGAGTCTCGCGCTCTCGATTGTCTCAGCGCCCGGTGTCCACTACGGCAAGATCAATCTGATTCCGGTAGTGCCGGATGAAGGGGATCATGACCATCCGCATGAACATGAGCATGACCACGGGCACAGCCATGATCACACGGACGAACACGCCCACGCGCTCCCGCACACACATCCCCATACGCACGAAGACTGAGCGTCATCCCGATCCGGCGGCACCGCGCTCCCCCCGTGCCGCCCGGCCACAATCATTTACCGATCTTCCGGCTCTGCATCACACTTCCGCCGTTCCGCCGATGCAAAGAGTGATGTTTCATCCCTACAATAGGGAAAGACAGCCGTCAGTGGTTTCTGAAGCGCTGGGTTCAGAGGTTTCCTTCTGACAGACTGTCCATCCTTTCCCGCGGAACCGGAATTCCGATCCGCGATCTGTCGCTTATGGCTGAAGAAAAAAAAGAAGATCAGGGCAGCAACACGCTTGTCATCGTCCTCTCCGTGCTCCTCGCGATCCTCGTGATCGGATTCGCGGGCTGGGGGGCGTGGCTCTGGACGCACCCGAGGCTCCCGCCGCTTGAAGGCAAAATCACCGCGGCGTCGATCGACGTCGGAAGCAAAATTCCCGGCCGCATCCGTCAGATCCTCGTGAAGGAAGGTGACCGTGTGGGGCTTGGAGACCGGATCGCTATCGTAACGATCCCGGACGCCGAAGTCCGGGCCCGCGCCGAAACGGCCTCTCCGATGCGGCATGAAAGGGGAAGCCTCAAAGACGAAACGATCCTCGGCACAAGCGATATGTCAGACGCCCGCACGGCGTACGAAGCCGCGATCGCCGCGGAACGCGCTGAGGAAAAGAATTTTGCCCGGGTGTCCGGTCTTTACCGCCAGGGGCTCGTCCCCGAGCAGCGGCTGGAAGAGGAACGCGCGGCTCTCGACTCCGCGCGCGAAGCGGAGCGCGCCGCGAAAGAAGCATTCATCCTCGGGAATCAGGGAGCAACCCCTGCCGCAGCGTCACCCGCAGCGGGCAATAAGGGAAAGAGCACGGCTTCAAAAAACGACGCCGTGATCCGGAGCCCGATGAATGGGGAAATCTCCCACATTTTCCTTGGAACAGGCGACGCCGCGCCGAGCGGCTTCCCGATCGCTACGATCGCGGATCTCTCCTCCCCCTGGGCCGCGTTTTCGGCTCCCGCGAGCGAAGCGGCCGGCCTTAAAGAGGGGGACGTGATTCATATCCGGATTCCGGCGATCGGAGGCCCCGCGCACGAATTCCGGATTGAGACGATCCGCGAGCGGCGAAACGCGAAGGGCGGTGACGCGGAACCGATTGAGGAAATCCGGGCGCGGCCCCTGAAACCGATCCCGGGGCTTCAGCCCGGGATGTCCGCACTTTTCGAGCGCCGCTCCTCATAAAACAAAACCGCTTCAGTGAGTCAATCTGAAGCGGTTTTTCTATCCGGCGGTGAGAAAATCCGGCCGGTTAGTCTTCCACCTGGAGCGCCACAAGGTCATGCTCCTCGGTACGGACAATCTTCGCCCGCACGAATTCGCCAGGCTTCACCGGGCGGGTCACCGTGACGTAAACAGCACCATCCACCTCGGGAGCTTCGTGAGCCGTGCGGCCGACCGCGACGCCGTCCTCATCCTCAGGTTCGTCAATCAGAACCGTCTCAACGTTCCCGATGCGGCGCTTCAGCTTCGCCGCGGACACCTCGGCCTGCACTTCCATGAAGCGGCGGCGACGGTCTTCCTTCACGTCATCCGGCACAGCGTCCGGGAAGTCGTTTGCCTTCGCGCCGTCAACCGGCGAATACGTGAAGCAGCCGACACGGTCAAGCTCCGCCTCGCGGATAAAGTCGAGGAGGTGCTGGAACTCCTCCTCGGTCTCCCCCGGGAAACCGACCACGAAGGACGAACGGATCGTGAGATCCGGGCAGATCTCGCGCCACTTGCGGATCCGCTCAAGCGTCTTCTCGGCGTGCGCCGGGCGCGCCATGCGGCGGAGCACGTCAGGATCCGCGTGCTGGAGCGGAATATCGAGGTACGGGAGGATCTTCCCCTCAGCCATCAGCGGAATAATGCGGTCCACCATCGGGTACGGGTACACGTAGTGGAGGCGGATCCAGAGACCGAGACGGCCAAGCTCAACGCAGAGGTCCTCAAGACGCGTATGCACGGGGCGGCCGCCCGCGAACGCGAGCTTATAGCCGAGGTCGGAACCGTAGGCCGACGTGTCCTCCGCGATCACCATGATTTCCTTCACGCCGTCTTCCTTCAGGCTCCAGGCTTCGCGCATGATGGAGTCCATCGAGCGGGAGTGAAGCTTGCCGCGGAGCTGCGGAATGATGCAGAACGTGCAGTGATTGTTGCAGCCCTCTGAAATCTTGAGGTAGGCGTAGTGCTGCGGGGTCAGACGGACACCGCCGCCCGGAACGAGATCGAGGTACGGGGCGTGAGGAGCCGGGAGGTGCTGATGCACGAGCTTCACCACGTCCTTCTCTTCCTCCGGTCCCAGAACGCCGAGCACTGCCGGGTTCCGCTTCATCACGAAATTCGTGCCGTCCGCGTCCTTTTTCCCGCCGAGGCACCCCATCACGATCACGCGGCCGTTTTCACGGGTCGCTTCGGCGATCGCGCCGAGACTCTCCTCAATCGCCTCGTTGATGAACCCGCAGGTATTCACGATCACGAGATCCGAATCCCGGTAGTTATCGACGATCGAATAGCCTTCGCTCCGGAGCTCCGTAATGACGCGCTCAGAGTCGACGAGCGCCTTGGCGCAGCCGAGGGACACAAAACCGATCGTCGGAATCCGACGGGGCGTTTCGTTCAGCATGGAAGAAGATTTCCTTTTGATTTCAGTCTTTAAGTAGTGGGGAGGCGATTATAAGGGATCAGAGCGCTTTCGGTTCAATCCGGACAAGCGCCGCGTGGCGCCCCGTCTCACCGTGATCGCGGCGGTAACTGAAGAAGTGAACCGGATCCGCGTAGGTCGAGAACCCGCAGTCCGCGATATCCTCACGCTTCACGCCTTCCGACACAAGAGCGTCTGACGCGAGCCCCGCGAGGTCGCAGAGCCACTTCCCGGCTTCCGCTTTCGGTTTAAAGCGGGACGCGGCGTCAGGGAGCCGCGCTTTCATCGCGTCGAGGACATCAGTCCCCACCTCAAAGTCATCCGCGCCAATCCGGGGCGCAAGCCAGGCGAGGATCCGGGTATCCGGATCCGACAGTTTTTCCCTCACCAGCTTCACACCGTCCTGCAGGATCCCGGCCGCGAGTCCCCGCCATCCGGCGTGGAGCGCGACCGCGATTCTTCCTTCCGGATCCGTGAGAATCACGGGGAGGCAGTCCGCGGTCTGAATCGCGAGAACCACACCCGGGGTCATCGTCCAGCTGCCATCCGCCTCCGCTTCAGGCGCTGCTTCATCCGCGTGCACGATTGCCGTTCCATGCACCTGATGCAGCCACTTCGGGTCAGACCCCGCATAGGCTGAGAGAAAACCGCGGTTCGTCCGGACGCAGACCTTCGCGTCTCCGCAGTAGAGACCGACATTCATGCCGCAGATACCGTCCTCATTCCCGAAGGGTCCTGAAGACACCCCGCCCTCGCGAAGCGTGAAACAGGCGTGAACAGAAGCCGGTGCCTGCCACTGAGGAGTCAGAACAGCAAGCTCCGGTTTTTCAAGATTGGAAGCCATGAGATTAGTCGCTGCAGAAAAGAGTTAAGGATTGGGGGCTATTGTAGTCAGCGCGCCGCGCCCGGCCGAGGCTCTGAGACCCCAGGCCGGGAGAAATCGGGTTCTATTCCCAGTCAGGCGCTGCGCCAAGCGGCGCCTCTTCATCAAACACCGTGACCGGCTGATCAAGCGGACCGAAGTCAAGCGCCTGCATCACTTCCGCGAGATCCGCGGGAGGCGCAGCGAACCACTCCATCCGCTTTCCCGTCACCGGGTGCGTGAGCCCGAGGCGGCTCGCGTGAAGGCACTGACGCTTGATCGAGAAAACCGTGCCGTCATCAATCGGCTGAAGGCCGCCGCGGTACACGGGGTCTCCGAGAAGCGGGAGCCCGAGACTCTCGCAGTGGACGCGGATCTGATGCGTGCGGCCGGTTTCGAGACGGCAGGCGACCCAGCTGATCACGCGCTTCCCTGCGTTCCCGAGCGCCACACGGGCGATATGGGTGCGGGCGGAGCGCATCGAGCCCGGAACGTCGACGGCAAACCGCATCGGGTGCCGGGGGTCACGGCCGATCGGACGGTCGACCAGCGTCCGCTCCGGGGCTTCGCCCCGAAGCAGCGCCCAGTACTCACGCTTCACCGTGCGTTCCTGAAGCTGACGGACAAGGGAGGTTTCCGCTTCAAGCGTCTTCGCGACCACCATGAGACCGGTCGTGTCGCGGTCCAGACGATGAACAATGCCGGCGCGGGGCAGCACCCGAAGCTCCGGGTAACGGAAAAGAAGACCATTCAGCAGCGTATCGTCCCAGTGACCCGCCGCCGGATGTACAACAAGGCCGGAAGGCTTATTCACAACGATGATCGCGTCATCCTCATACGCCACGTCAAACGGGACATCCGCGGGCGTGAAGGCGAGCTCCTCGGGAGACGGCTGCGCAGTGACCGCGACCACATCTCCCTCATAGACCGGATCCCGCACCTTATCGACCGGCTTTCCATTTACCGTGACCGCGCCCTGCTTGATCCACGTCTGAAGACGGGAGCGCGAAACTTTGGGCATCAGGGCGGCGAGTGCCTTATCGAGCCGCTCCCCGGAGTTTTCCGCTGAGACAAGGTACTCGGTAAAGTTTTCTTCCTGTTCCGTTTCGCCCTTGGTCTCAAGGCTATAATTGACCACACTTTTCAATTTCTGGTTTCCTAGTAAATGAAGAAAGCATTGCGCCGCACCGCCCTCGGCATTTCGATGGCTGCCGTCATCACGCTCACCGCCTCCTGCTCCTGGCTCTCGACTGTGAACGATGATAAAACGATCAACTGGTCCGCTGACAAGCTTTACACCGAGGCCCGTGACTCGCTGGATAACAGCAACTGGTCGCAGGCCGAAGAGTACTATACCAAGCTTGAATCCCGGTATCCGTTCGGACGCTATGCCCAGCAGGCTCAGATCGAAATGGCGTACGCCTACTGGAAGAACGGTGATCCCGCCCAGGCCATTCAGGCATGCGACCGGTTCCTGCGTTCGTATCCGAATCACCCCGCGAGCGACTATGTGCTCTATATGAAGGCGCTTGCCACGCTGAATGAGGATGATGGGTTCTTTGCCCGCCTCACGCGTCAGGACATCTCGGACCGCGACGCGCAGGCCGCGCGTGACGCCTGGGATACGTTCCGCGAACTCGTGCAGAAGTACCCGGATTCCCGTTACGCTCCTGAGGCCCGCCGCCGTCTGAATGAACTCATTCTGGCGCAGGCGAATCACGAAGTGAAGGTGGCGAGATTCTACTTTATCCGCCACGCTTATGTGGCCGCGGTTGCCCGCGCCCAGCGTGTGATTACGGATTACTCCCGTACGCCGTACCGTGATGAAGCCCTTCAGATCATGGCGGACAGCTACGGCTACCTCGGCATGAAGGATAACGAGAAGGACGTCCGCCGCGTGATCGCTCTGAATAAGGAGCACCCCGAAACGCAGGTGAAGATGCCGAAGATTGAGAAGCCGACGATCGAGGCCCCGAAGAACGTGCCTTCGACCCAGGTGCGTCAGCAGGCGAAGTAAACCGTTGCTGAAGTTCAAAGCGCATCATTCAAGCCCCCGCTTCCTCAACGGAACGCGGGGGCTTTTCCTGACCGCGGGAGGAAGAATCCGCGAGGCGGATTAAGCTCGGGCAAGTGAGAACTGTTTTTTCCCGCAGCGGAATGAAGCCCCCCTCACCGCCTCCTTCATTCCCAATTCCGTCTGTTCCCGGAACGCGAAAGCCGGTACCCCGGCTGCCGCGCTCTTTCTCCTTTCCTCTATATCTTTCCCACAGCCAAAAGAAAACCTCCGGAAGAAGGAATCTTCTTTCCGGAGGTCGGGATCCCGATCTCCCGAGAGCGCATCCCGGGAGAGTCTGAGGAGCGTTACAGCATTTCGTCTTCGCTCAGAGGATCGGTACCGAGTTCACCTTCGAGGCGGGAGACAACCAGAGCCGAAGCCGCGTCACCCACGACGTTAATGGACGTACGGATCATATCGAGAATACGGTCAATACCGGCGATCAGAGCCACAGCCTCAAGCGGAATACCGACCTGCGTGAAGACAAGGGTCGTCATAATGAGGCCGGCACCCGGGACGCCAGCCGTGCCGATAGCAGCCATCACGCCCATCAGAACGATCGTGACCATGTCGGTCGGGGACAGGTTCATGCCGAAGATTTCAGCAGCGAACACAGCGCAGACGCCCATGTAAATGGCCGTACCGTTCATGTTGATCGTGTTGCCGAGCGGAATGGAGAACGTCGCGATAGCCTTCGAAGCGCCGAGCTGACGGGAAGCGCGGAGGTTCAGAGCAAGAGCAGCGGCGGACGAGCAGGTCGTGAAAGCGACGAGCCACGGCTCAAAGATGCCCTTCAGGAAGGTCTTGATCGGCATACGGATCACGAACTTCACGAGGAAGCCGTAAACGATGATGCAGAAGAGAGCCGTCGCGATGAAGGAGGCGAGGATCAGCTTGCCGAGCGGCAGAAGAACCGCGAGGCCGTGCTTCGAAACGGTGTAAGAAATGAGGCCGAAGACGCCGATCGGAGCGTAGTACATGACAACGTTCGTGAGGCGGATCATCACGTCGCCCGTGAGCTCAAAGATCTTGAGCAGGGGCTTGCCGCGTTCACCGAGGCCGGCAAGGCAGCAGCCGAAGAAGATGGCGAACACAATGATCTGGAGCATGCTGCCCTTCGCCATGGCTTCAACCGGGTTGATCGGGACGAAGTTGAGGAACGTCTCAACAATGCTCGGGGCCTTCACAACCTTCGCGACAGCACCGGAGGTGGAAAGGTCAAGGCCGAGGCCCGGGTTGATGATCTCAGCAATACCGAGACCGAAGGCCACAGCGATAGCGGTCGTGATCATGTAGCAGAGAAGAATCTTCACAGCTACGCGGCCGAGCTTGGAAATATCGGTGATGCCGGCAGCGCCAGCGACGAGGGTCGCGAAGACGAGCGGAACAACCACCATTCGGATCAGTCGAATAAACAGGTCGCCAAGCGGCTTGAACCAAGTGGTGCCTACGTCAGCCGAAACAAACGCGCCCACGATGACACCGACCACGAGGCCGATACACATCTGGACCGGCAGACTTAGCAGCAAGCTCTTTTTCTTTTCTGCCATACATCCTCCCACATACCGGCGGATTTCCCGCCGCCGTTAGTTTGCGCCCTGCTCCGTTCTCCGCCGGAAAACTTACCTCCGAAGGGAAAAGAACCAACATACAAACGGATAGGGCTTAGTTATCAGATTCTCCGTCAATATTACACTTTGAAAGAAATCTGCAAAATAATGTTTCTGTTTCCTTAGCGTCTAGGTACTATCCGGTACGCCTTTTATATTCAATAAGTTATGAAGCGGATTATTCCCTTTTTCCTACGGCGTTTACCGTAGTCCGGAGCAAGGCCCTTAACCGGACATATAAAATAAGGTTTTGATTATTATTAATTAAATAGACTGATTAAGCATAAATCCTTATTCGCGTCACCTCAGATTTGACTCATATCAAGACAAAAACAGTTGAAAAACAAGGAATCCCCTGTTTCTGGGTGTCTCTGAAGAGCATTTTCCGCGGATGCCCGAACGGCGGGACCTGAGGCACGGTCACAGGCCGGTCATTTTTGTTCACGATTGTCACGCTCCGTAAAACGGTTTCCCGGCAGTTTTTGTCCTACACTCAAGTGAAAAATTGCGTTTCCTCTGAAGCGGAGCCGCGCAGACGGCTCCTTCGGGAACTCTTCCAATAAGGGAATTACGGATGAAATACCGTCTGATCTTCCTCGCCGTGGCTTCCGCGTCGCTCGCCCTTTCGGGCGCCGCCGCATATGCCGCACTCCCCGCAGCCAGCGCTGCGGTTTCCGCTCCCGCGTCACACAGCGCGGCAGCTGAATTCTCCTGGTACAAGGCAGCTTTCCCCTGGGATCACTCCGACCTGAAGCCGGATCCCGCGATGACGTACGGCGTTCTCCCGAACGGCGTCCGCTATGTGATCCTGCCGCATCAGACGCCGAAAGGCCGTGTGTCGCTCTACCTCGACGTTCAGGCGGGATCGTACTTTGAGACCCCGGAGCAGCTGGGCTACGCACACTATATTGAACACATGGCGTTTAACGGCACGAAGCACTTCGCGCCCGGCTCCCTAATTCCTTTCTTCCAGAAGAACGGCATGAGTTTCGGGGGGGACACAAACGCGTCAACGGACCCCGTGGAAACGATCTATACACTGGATCTCTCCTCCGGGTCATCGGATCAGCTGCAGAAAGGGCTCTCGATCCTTCGCGACTACGCCGACGGCCAGCTCTTCATTCCGAACGAAGTGAAGGAAGAGATGGGGATCATCCTCTCTGAAAAGCGGGCCCGGGACTCTGAATCCCAGCAGGCCGAGGACGCGTTCCGGAACTGGTTCTACCGGGGTAGCAAATTCACGGACGCGACGATCGGAAAAACGGAAACCATCAAGGCCGCGAATTCCGATAATCTCCGGCCGTTCTACGACACCTGGTACCGCTCGGACCGCATGGTCGTGATCGCGGTGGGTGACGTGAATCCGGAGAAAACGAAGGCTGAGATTGAGGCAGCTTTCGGTTCCATGAAGAAAGCCACCGCGTCGGACCCTGGCGCCGTGATCCCGTCGCTCGGGAATCCGACCGCGGCCGGCGTCCGCGCCTGGGTGAGCACCCGGAAGGAATCCACCACCCGGATCATGGTCTACGTCATGCATCCGCGCCGCCACGAGGCGCCGTCCCGCGCGGCCTCCGAACAGGATGCGTATTTTGGCGATCACGGTAGAGAGCACCTCAGCAAAAGAGGCAATGACGATCGCAAACAGCGTAGCAGCGACAGCGGTAACGTATCTGCCGAAGCTGATGGAGACAACGGCTCCGAACATTGCTGAAAAGGCAGTGCTTCCGGAAGGACCATGTTCGCCGAATCTGGTTAAGAATACCGCAATCGGTGCTATTGGAATGTTAGTGCTTGTGATGGCAGTGCTTACTGTATTATTCCTGATGGACGATACGATGCGATCTGCAGAAGAGGTTGAGAAAGCCTTTGGTGTAATGCCGCTTACCGTTATCCCTGAGGGGGATATTGCAGAAATCTCCGATAAGAGAGAGGAAGAGATCGCTAAGGAGAAGAAGAAAGCCCACAAAGAGCGCAAGAAAGCCAGAAAGCAAAAGGAAAAAGACGATCAGAAGCAAGAACAAAACAAATAATGCAGAAAGCGCAGCACTTATGCAGTCAATAAAAACGAAACAAACCGTTAGATAGCACGAAAACACAAAGGAGAGTGCGATATGAATGAAGTAACCATAGGAAATATGCCGACGCTGCCCTATGCAGTAGAGGAAGCGGTCAACAGACTGCGTATCAATATTAGTTTCCTGGGAAGCGATATTAAAAAGATTATGGTAATTAGTACTATGCCAGACGAGGGAAAATCGTTTGTAACGATGCAGCTTTGGCGTCAGATGGCAGAATCCGGAACACCGTCGATCCTGTTAGATGCCGACCTTCGTAAGTCCGTCATGACAGACAAATATGATATTACAATGAATGATGGCAGTGAAGTCTGGGGTACTTCTTATATATTGGCACATGACATCCCAATTCAGGATGCTGTGTTACATACACAGATATCCGGTGGAGATATTCTGCCGAATGTCAAAAACGTTGTCAATCCATCCATGTTGATGGAGAGCAAACAGTTTGAAAATATGCTGAATACTATGGCTGATATGTACCGCTACGTATTCATCGATGCACCGCCACTCAACCTCGTATCCGATGGCGAGAAGATCGGTTCCCTCTGTGATGGAGCGATTCTCGTAGTACGTGGTGGGTTTACACAGAAGAAAAT
>OGWW01001720.1_pt1 | contig 11267 bp, 9 predicted proteins | sample 1576131 | NCBI WGS metagenome assembly OGWW01 (sample SAMEA3541576, study PRJEB24748) | human gut metagenome | biome: human gut; feature: human-associated habitat; material: faeces | place: China | collected 2012 | reverse complement strand
GATTTACAGTCTGTCCCCATTGGCCACTCGGGAACACGCCCATATTCTTTTGTGTCCGCCGCGCGGACTGCCTGTATATATTACCACGCGCAAAGCAGTTTGTCAACCATCTGCAACAGATTTTATCGCAATTTCTGCACCAATCTCTCCAACAAACTCGCCCCATGGAAAAACCGCCCGGAAATCAATGTTCCCGAGCGGCTTTTCTTGGAGCTGGTGACAGGAGTTGAACCTGCAACCCACTGATTACAAATCAGTTGCGCTGCCATTGCGCCACACCAGCTTATTTTATTGTTTTTCCGAAGGGCGGTCTTCCGATTGATAATGCCTTCCGCCTGTGACAAATCACTGGTTTATAGGATAGCAGAAACCACGCAAATTGTCAATATCCACTCGTGTTCTCGGATGGGAAGCGTCGGGCAGCGTGAGCACTTTTTTCCTGTTCGTTCAACGGTTCGTCTCCCGGGCTGTGTAGCGGCAGCAGGCATGTTCCGGCAGGCAGAGCCATGCCGCGCCGGTGCGGGCTGCAGGCACAGCGCCCCGCCGGCAGCGTTTTGGCCGTATCAAACCGATAAAATCGCTTGCAAGGCGGGGTTTGCAGCGCTATAATTGAAATAATATTATGCAGAAATGCCGTCTGCTTCCCGGTGCGGAGCCTGCGGCAGCAGCCTTGACGGCAGACAAACCCAGAGGATTTCTGTGAGGAGAGTTGTTTATGTGTCAGATCCGGGTGAATCTGCGCCGATGGGCCTGCCTTCTGGCAGCGCTGGCGTGCCTGCTTGCGCTGCTGCCGCTTCCTGCACACGCAGCGCAAGCCGCGTCAAAAGTGGTGCGTGTGGGCTGGTATGAGGACGCCTACAATATCACGGGCAAGAACGGCGAGCGCAGCGGCTATGCCTACGAATACGAGCAGTCGGTCGCGGCATACACCGGCTGGACCTATGAATATGTCAAGGCCGGCTGGTCGGACCTGCTCCAGATGATGAAAAACGGCGAGATCGACCTGATGGCTGGTGTTTCCTACACCGAGGACCGTGCACAGGACATGCTGTTCAGTGAGCTGCCGATGGGCCGGGAAATCTATTATCTGTATGCCGACCTGGCCCACACGGACATTTCGGCCTCGAACCTGCGCACTCTGAACGGCAAACGCATCGCCCTGATGAAAACCAGCGTGGAGGCCGCCCAGTTCTATCAGTGGGAGGAGGATCACGGCCTGCATCTGCATATGTGTGGTCCAACAGCTTCGAGCAGGACAAGCAGCAGGCGCAGGACCGCGAGATCGACTGCGTCATTTCCACCGAGACGCCTGGCTGGGTGGAATACGGCATGTCTGCCATTGCCCAAACCGGCGGCTCCGACATCTACTTTGCCATCAGCAGGACCCGGCAGGACCTGAAGGAAGAGCTGGATCACGCCATGCGCAAGATGGAATTCGACAAGCCGTTTTACGCCGACGAGCTGTACCAGCGGTATCTTTCTGCCTCCTATACGCCTGTGCTGTCCCGTGAGGAACAGGACTGGGTCACGCAGCATGGAGACATCCGGATCGGTTTTCTGACCAGCGATGCCGGCATCAGTACCTATGTGCCGGAGAACGGGCAGCTGGTGGGGGTGATCAACGACTACATCACCTTTGCATCCGACAGCATCAGCAACCAGAAGCTGGATTTTTCACTGGTCGGGTATGATTCCATGGAAGAGGAGGTCCAGGCCTTGAAAGACGGCCAGATCGACCTCATTTTCCATTTTGCCCAGAACCCCTATGTAGCGGAAGAGAACAACTTCGTTCTGTCCAACACGGTCCTGACCCTGAACATGGCGGCAGTCACGGCGCAGAATTACTTCAACGAGAACCATACGAACACCGTTGCCCTGCTGAAGGATGACCTGCTGCTGAAATGGTACGTTTCTTACTGCTATCCGGACTGGAACATCGTCGAGTACAATTCCCTGAAGGATGCCGAGGCAGCCGTGCGCAGCGGCGAAAACGACTGCCTGCTTGCCGAATCGGGCGAGGTCGCGAAGTACCGTGAGGACAAAAGACTCCACAGCGTTTTCCTCACGCAGAACGGCAATGTCTCTTTTGCCGTGGCACGCGGAGATGTCACCCTGATGTCGATCCTGAACAAGACCCTGCGCACGATCCCGGCCTCCATGCTGACGGGTGCGCTGCCCATGTACGAGGCCTCGCTGGATAAGGTGACCGTGACCGACTTTGTAAAGGATAATTTTCTTGTCGCCTCCGTGATGCTGATTACCTTCTTCGGGATGATCCTGGCGGTCATCCTTGTCTCGCTGCGCCGGTCGCGCATCGCTGAGGCAAACGCCAAGGAAGCTGCCCGGCAGGCCCGGAAGTTGAACCAGAAATTGCAGGAAAGCCAGCGAGAGCTGCGGGCGGCCCTGCAGCAGGCGGAGAGCGCCAGCTTGGCCAAGACCACCTTCCTGAGCAACGTGTCTCACGACATCCGTACCCCGATGAACGCCATCGTGGGCCTGGCCAGCCTGATGGAAAACGACCTGCAAAACCCGGGCAAGCTGCAGGGCTACATTGACAAGTTGAAGACCGCCAGCCGGCATCTGCTGAACCTCATCAACGAGATCCTGGACATGAGCAAGATCGAAAGCGGCAAGGCCACCCGCCTGCGGCAGGTACTGCTCAACATCCTGTCCAATGCGGTCAAGTACACCGGCCATGGCGGCAGCATCTCGCTGAATGTAGAGGAGATCCTCCGCAGCGGCCACTATGCCCGCTACAAGTTCACCGTTACCGACAACGGCATCGGCATGAGCGAAGCGTTCCAGAAGCACATTTACGAGTCCTTCAGCCGGGCCGAGAATTCGGTGACCAACAAGGTGCAGGGCACCGGCCTGGGCATGGCCATCACCAAGAACATCGTGGACATGATGGGCGGTGTCATCACGCTGCAAAGCCAGCTGGGCAAAGGCACCCGCTTCGAGGTGGTGCTGGACTTCAAGATCTGCGAAGAAACGGTGCAGGCAGCACCCGCCGTCTGCCCTGCCCCGGCACAGGACAGCCCGTCGCTGCACGGGATGCGCTTCCTCTGCGCCGAGGACAACGAGATCAACGCCGAGATCCTGCAGTCCCTGCTGGAGATGCAGGGCGCTTCCTGCACCATCTGCCGCGACGGTGTCGAGGTCGTGGAGAAATTCCGGACCGTGGCCCCCGGCGAGTACGACGCCATCCTGATGGACGTGCAGATGCCCGGCATGGACGGCTACGAAGCCACCCGGATGATCCGCAGCGGTGCAAACCCGCTGGGCCGGACCATTCCCATCATCGCCATGACAGCCAACGCCTTTGCCGAGGACGTCAAAAAGAGCCTGGACGCCGGCATGAACGCCCACCTGTCCAAGCCGGTGGACTTGAACGCACTGGAGCAGACCCTGCAGCGCTTCCGCTACGAACCGTCTGCGGAGCAGCCGCAATAACCAACAGCATAAAAGCCCTGCCGCTGAAAATCAAGCGGCAGGGCTTTCTGTTTGCAGTCCGGTCAGGCAAGGGCCTGCTGGATCTTTGCAAAATCGGCCAGGGTAAGGGCCTCGGGGCGGATGCGGGCGTCGAACCCGGACGCCTCGATGGCGGCAATGACCTTTTCCTTGGGCAGGTTCAGGCCGCCTGCAATGGCGTTGGCCGCAGTCTTGCGGCGCTGGCCAAAGGCCGCACGGATCAGTGCAAAGTAGCCTTCCTCGTCCTCCACCTGCACGGCGGGGGTGGGGCGGATGTCCATGCGCACCACGGCGCTGGTGACCTTGGGGGCCGGGTAAAAGCTGCCCGGCGCAGCGGTGAACATCAGCCTGGAGGTGGCGTAGTAGTTCACTGCACAGCTGATAGCACTGGAAGCCCGGGTGCCGGGCACGGCGGCCAAGCGGTCGGCGGCTTCCTTCTGCACCATCACGGTCAGGCTCTCGATGGGCAGGCGGTCGCCCAGCAACTTCATGACGATGGGGCTGGTGATGTAATAGGGCAGGTTGGCGCACACGGCCACCGGCATGCCCGGAAATTCTGCTTCAATGAGGGCTTTCAGGTCCACCTTCAGCACGTCCTGCAGCACCAGCTTGAAGTTGTCCACCCCGGCCATGGTCTCGGCCAGCAGCGGCGGCAGGCGCTCGTCCACCTCAATGGACACCACCTTGGCGGCACGCTTGGCCAGCTCTTTGGTCAGCACGCCAATGCCGGGGCCGATCTCGATGACGCCGTAGCGCTTGTCCACCCCACTGGCATCCACGATCTTGGTGGGGATGCCCGGATTGATGATGAAGTTCTGTCCAAAGCCCTTGGAGAGCGCAAAATCGTATTTTTCGCACAGGGCACGGATCACGGAAATGTCGGTCAGTTCGGGCATGGAGGCCATCCTTTCTCAGAAAAAGGCTGTTGCAGGGTATGCAGCAGCCTTTGGGGGTGTTCTAATTATTTACTGTGCCGCAGAATCGGCCGCCGCTTCGCTCTGTGCAGTGTCTGCCGATCCTTCCGGTGCATCCGTCTCCGGTGCAGTCTCGGCGTCAGCGGCGGTGCTGTCGGCAGCCTCCGAAGCGGCGGCGGAAGAAGCACTGTCGTTGGCACCGGCCACGGTGGTGGTGCCGCTGAGCTGCTGGGCTGCGCTCACGGCGCGCTGGACCTGCGGGTCCGTGGTCGGGGTGTAGTCCAGATAGGAGTTGGCTTCATCCGCGCTCAGGGCGCGCTCCACATCCACGCTCAGGCCCGTGCCGTCAAAGCTGGTGCCGTCGCCGCAGAGCAGCTTTGCCACCGTGATGCTCACGGCGCTGCCGTCCGACAGGCGCTGCGGGCTGCTCTGGATGGTGCCCTTGCCCATGGTGGTGGTGCCCACCAGACGGGCACCGCTCATGGTGCGCAGGCTGGCGGCGAACAGCTCCGCTGCGCTGGCGGTGCTGCCATTTACCAGACACACCAGAGGCAGGGCCGTCTCGGTCTCGCTGTCGCTGCTGCCCACCACGGTGCGGTTGCCGTTTTTATCCTCGGCGTAGGCCACCGTGCCCTCCGGCACGATCAGATTGATGCAGCTGATGGCGTCATCCAGAACGCCGCCGCCGTTGTCACGCAGGTCAAACACCAGGCTGGCGGCACCATTGGCGCTCAGGGCGCGGATGGCGTAGTCCAGCTCACTGGGGGTGCTGCCGTCGAACTGACGGATCTTGATATAACCCACATCGCCCAGCATCTGATAGTCCACCGTGGTGCTGGTGTAGCCGGAGTGGGTCAGGTCGGCCGTATGGGAGGATGCCGCGCTGTCCAGCCAGGTCACGGTGACGGTGGTGCCGGCCTCGCCCTGCAGGCGGGACTGCACCGCATCCACGGTGGTCAGGCTCTTGACGTCGGTGTCGCCCACGGCGGTGATGTAGTCGCCCACCACGATGCCGGCTTCCTGGGCAGGCGAGCCGTCGTATACCTTGGTCACCTTGGCGTAGCCGGTCTGGTCCAGACCCAGCTCCACGCCGATGCCCAGGATGGTGCCGTTCTGCACATTGACCAGCTCGGTGTAGGCGGTAGCGTTGTAGTAGCGGGCGTACTTGTCGCCGGTGCCCAGCAGGTAGCCTGCGGTCAGGCGGTCGTACAGCGTGTTTTCGTCGATGGTGTAATAATCGTTGCTGCGGACGTAGCGGTCCACCTCTGCGATCTTGTTGTACATGCTCTCTTTTTCCTTGACACTGCTCACCGTGCTGTCAAACAGACGCATGGCCACCAGCATGGTGATGGAAAAAGTGACCGTCATGGCAAGGATCACGATGGTGACCGCCATGCCGATGGAGATTTTACGGTTCATGTCAGCTTCCTCCCTGTCAGAACAGCAGCATCATGAAAATACTGCCCAGCAGCGAGAGCACAAACACCCCTGCCAGCAGCAGGCAGGCGATGCGCAGCATCCGCTTACGTTTTTGTTCGTTCATAAAAACCAGACTCCTTCACGATGGATCAATTGTGCGGGAACGGGATGTAGCCGCGGGGATTGACGGCGTTGGCCTTGCTGCCGCCCTTCCACACCTCCAGATGCAGGTGGTTGCCGGTGGAATTGCCGGTGCTGCCCACATAGCCGATGAGCTCGCCCTGCTTGACGTACTTGCCGGCACTGGTGGCCACCGACTTCATATGGCCGTACAGGGTGCTGTAGGTGTTGCCGTCGGACATTTTGCCGTGGTAGATGATGACATAGTTGCCGTAGCCGCCGCTGGACCAGCCTGCCACCTGCACATAGCCGCTGGCGGCTGCGTAGATGGGGGTTCCGCCGCCGGCAGCCATGTCGATGCCGGCATGCAGCTTGTTCACGCCGGACACCGGGTTCTTGCGCCAGCCGTACTCACTGGAAATGCGGCTGTAGCTCTTCAGCGGGCAGATAAAGCCGGTAAAGCTCAGCTGAGGCTGGCTGGAAGCTGCCTGCGCAATGAGTTTCTGGATCTGGCTCTTCACGGCCTCGTAGTTCAGCTCGTCCGACTCGATGGCCGCCTGTGCGGCAGCCTGGGCCTTTTTGGCATCAGCCGCCGACATCCGGGCCGCCGAGATGCTGCTGTTCAGCTCGCTCTGCTTGGACTGCATCTGGCTGTTCTGGCTGTCCAGCTCTTTCTTCTGGCTCTGCAGGTCGGCCTTCTGGCTCACCAGCTCGGCACGGTCGCTTTCCAGCGCGGTCTTGTCGGCTTCCAGCCCGGCCTTGGCGGTTTTCATGTTGTCCATGATCTCGGTGTCCTTCACCGAGATGTCCTGCATGACCTCGTTGAAGGTCAGCAGCTCATACAGGTCGTTCACCGCGCTGAGCATGGCCACGCTGCCGCCGTCCCGCAGCTCCTGCATGGCGGCCATGTGCTTTTTGAAGTCGCTCCACTGGTCCTGGATCTCCAGCTCCTTTTCCTCGATCTCCGTTTCCTTTTCGGCGATCTCGGTCTCCTTGGCGCTGATCTCCTGTTCCTTCTGGCCGATGCTGTTCTGCACCGAGGCGATCTGCCCGCTGAGCACACTGATCTGGTCCTGAATGACGCTGACGCGCTCCTTCAGTTCGCTTTCCAGCGCCTTGGCGGCAGCTTCTTTCTTTTTGGCATTGTTCAGTTCCTGCTCATGCAGCTTGATGGACTGCGACAGCTTGTTCAGCTTGTTCTGCAGGCTGGACATACTGCTGCTGCCAGTGGCCGCCGAAGCCGGGTATACCGTGGCCGTGACCAGCAGGCAGATGCAGGCCAGGCACAGGCTCACCGCACGCACCACGCGGGTGCGGGGGCTTTCCGGCCGGGCATGACGGGCTTTGTGGCCCGGTGCGCGGAGCCGGAAAGGTTTTGCGTGCATTGCTTTTTTCATGGACGTCTCCTTTCGGTCAGACATTCAGATGCTTGCGGATGGAGAACATGCTACCCAGGCCGCCCACCAGAGCGCCGCCCGCCAGGCTGTAGATCACGACGGTGGGCCAGACGTTGGCCACCGGCACCAGGGCGCGGCCCATGATCAGCTGCCACAGACCGCCCAGGGTACCGGCCGCGCTGACGGTATAGGAATAGGCGGCAAGGCTCACGCCCGCCGTCAGGGCGCCGGAGATCAGGCCCATGGCCAGGCCCTCGACCACAAAGGGCAGGGTGACCAGCGCATTGGTGGCACCCACATACTTCATGATCTCGATCTCACGCCGACGGGCAAACACGCTCAGGCGGATGGTGCTGCCCACGGTGATGATGCTGACGATCATCAACACCAGTACAATGAGCCGCCCGCCCTTGGTGACCGCCTGCTGCACTTCCACGAACACGTTGGTCATCTCCACCGGAGCAGCCACGCTGTACACCCCGGGGATGGCCTGCATCTTTTTGCTCATGGCAGCCATCTGGCTCAGGTCCGAAATGGTGACCCGGTAGTTTGCCTTAAAGGGGTTGTCGGTCTCAAATTCGTCCCACAGGGAGGAATAGTCCTCCATATAGCCCCGGTAGATGTTCAGCACGTCCTGTTTGGACACATACTGCACCCCACTGACCCCCGGCATGGTGGAGAGCTTTTCTCCCACCTGGGTGGCGGTGGCGTCGTCGCAGTCAGGGTCCAGGTACACCACGGTCTCGTTCTGGCTGCCCAGATAGCTGACCATGCTGTCCACGTTCACCTCTGCCAGGCTGGCAAAGCTGTTCAGGGTCATGCAGACACTCAGGGACGCGATGCAGGCAATGGTCATGGCCCAGTGCTTGCCCAGATTGCGCAGGCCGCGCCGGGTCAGAAAGAAAAAGGTCGAGATCCTCATACCGTCGCCGCCTCCTTTTCCTTCGTTTCATCGTTTTGCTCGTCCGGTTCGTCGTCCACCGGTTCGGTGAGCTCCTTCCAGGCGTTCAGCTCGGCAGAGCGGGCCGCAATGGCCTCCGGGTCTGCCGGGATATCCGAGATGATGCGGCCATTTTTCAGGGTGACCACCCGCTGATGGAAGCGGTGCACCAGCTCGTGCTCATGGGTGACCACCAGCACGGTGATGCCCGTCTGGCTCACCCGCTCCAGCAGCTCCATCATTTCCAGGCTCAGCTCCGGGTCGATGTTGCCGGTGGGCTCGTCGGCGATCACCAGTTTGGGGCTGTGGGCCAGCGCCCGGGCCACGGCCACGCGCTGCTGCTCACCGCCGGACAGGGTGTCCGGGTAGACCTTGGCCTTATCCTCCAGATGCACCAGCTCCAGCATGTATTCCACCCGCTCCCGGATGACGCTGCGCTTGACGTTGGTCACATGCATGGCAAAGGCGATGTTCTCGTACACCGTCATGGAAGGGATGAGGCGGAAGTCCTGGAAGATGATGCCCATCTGACGGCGCAGGTAGGGCACCTTGCGGCGGCGCAGGTGGGCAACATCCTTGCCCAGCACCGTCACCTTGCCGGAGGTGGGCAGCTCCTCGCGCAGGATGAGCTTGAGCAGCGTGGATTTGCCGGCACCGGAATGGCCCAGCAGAAAGACGAATTCGCCGTCGTCCACATGGAGGTTGATGTCCTCCAGGGCCAGGCGTCCGCCCTTTTTGTACTCTTTGGAGACGTGTTCAAAATCAATCATGGAACGCTTTTACTCCTGACATCAAAGTTTTTTGATGGTCAAGACCCCTGCAGCCTGTTCTGCCTGCAAGGGGTCATTTCCACAGGCAAAAAGAACCGGCCAGCATCGGGGTCGAGCGGCCGGTTCCTGTGCCGGACAGGGGACCCTGTGCGGCGGTTGCATCAATATTTGGCCGGGTTGTTGGACAGGTACTTCTTGACCATCAGCGCTACCTTAAAGACGATAGCGTCGTCGAACTCACGCAGGTCCAGGCCGGTCAGCTTTTTGATCTTTTCCAGACGATACACCAGCGTGTTGCGGTGCACGAACAGACCGCGGCTGGTTTCCGAAACGTTCAGGTTGTTCTCAAAGAAGCGCTGGATGGTGAACAGGGTCTCCTGATCCAGGCTCTCGATGCTGCCCTGCTTGAACACCTCGCGCAGGAACATCTCGCACACGGTGGTGGGCAGCTGGTAGATCAGGCGGGCGATGCCGAGGTTGTCGTAGCGGATGATCTGCTTCTCGGTGTCGAACACCTTGCTCACTTCCATGGCGATCTGGGCCTCCTTGAAGGAGGTGGCCAGATCCTTCACGTTGGAAATGGGGGTGCCGATGCCGACCACGGCCTTGATGTAATGCTCGCCGGACAGGGTATCCACGATGCTGGCGGCCAGCTTTTCCATGTCGGTGCGGTCGATGCCCTTGCGGATCTCCTTGACCAGCACGGTATCCGTCTCGCTGATGTTGAACACAAAGTCCTTCTGCTTGTCCGGGAACAGGCTGCTGACCACATCATAAGCCGAGATGTCGCCGCCGGAAGTCACGCGCACGATGAACACCACGCGGGAAACGTCGGTGGCAAAGTGCAGCTCGCGGGCCTTGGCGTAGATGTCGCCGGGCAGGATGTTGTCCAGCACCACGTTCTTGATGAAGTTGGACTTGTCGAACTTTTCGTCATGATACTGCTTGATGCTCTGCAGGCTGATGGACAGCACGGCGGCAAACTGGCCGGCCGTCTCGTCGGCACCTTCCACGAACACCGCGTAATCGTTGTGCTTTGCGCTGGAGAACTGCTGGTAGGTGTAACCATCGCGCACAAAGCGGTCCCCTGCGGTCAGGCGCTCCGCCACAAAGCCGTCGCGCACTTCCCCGATCAGGTTCAGTTCCGAGCAGGAAATGACAGCGCCGGTCTCATCCACCACGCCGACCACCCGGTTGATCGCATCTTTCATCTGGTAGATCACGCTTTGAAATACTCTATTGGCCATAATGGTTACCCCTTTTCCTCGTTTGTGCAAACCGCAGCGGCAGCGACTGTGATTTTTACCAATTTCGCTGCATTACAATCTATATTTTACACAAAAGAATTTACTTTTGCAACATATTTCAACAAAAAAGATAATTCTTTCTTGTTGAAATTATCTTTCGGGGCGTTTGCAGGCCAAAAAAGTGCTTTTTTGCGTGGTTCTTGGCACTATTTTAGCTTTAAAATGTGATGTTTTTTTGAAATCCGGGTGAAAAGCGGCCCTCATCCTCTGGTAATTTCTGCCACCTCATCGTCCGAAAGTTCCCGCCACTGGCCCGGCGCAAGGTTCTCGTCCAGTGCAAGCCCGCCGATGGCGTCCCGGTGCAGGCCGTTCACCCCGGCCCCGTACACGCCGAACATCCGTTTGATCTGGTGGTACACCCCCTGCTTCAGCACCACCCGCACGGTCAGGCCGTCCGGAGAAAGGGCGGTCACCTCGGCCGGGGACAGGGCCGTACCGTCGGCCAGCGTGACCCCCGCGGCAAAGCCGGTGCGCATCTCCTCGGTGAGGGGGGTGTCCAGCGTGACGGTATAGGTCTTGGAGACATGGCGCTTCGGGGCAAGGATATCATGGGCAAATCCGCCGTCATCGGTCAGCAGCACAAAGCCGGTGCTGGTCTTGTCCAGACGGCCCGCCGGGAACAGCTCCCGCCGGGGGTAGGCATCCCCCACCAGGTCCACCACCGTGGTGTCCCGCTTATCGGCGGAGGCGCTCACCACGCCTTCCGGCTTGTTGAGCATGAGATAGACGAACTGCCGGTAGTTCAGGGCCTTGCCGTCCACGGCCACGGTGTCGGTTTCTTTGAGCTGGGTGTCCCCTTTTTTGCAGACGGCACCGTTCACCTGCACCCGGCCCTTGGCCAGCAGAGCCTTTGCCTCGCTGCGGGTGCACTGGGCCGTCTCGGCCAGATATTTATCCAATCGCATCTGCGGTACTCCTTTTTATATTCT
>OGWW01001713.1_pt1 | contig 11287 bp, 7 predicted proteins | sample 1576131 | NCBI WGS metagenome assembly OGWW01 (sample SAMEA3541576, study PRJEB24748) | human gut metagenome | biome: human gut; feature: human-associated habitat; material: faeces | place: China | collected 2012 | reverse complement strand
ACCTATCAAAAGTGCTTTACCATACTCAAACAAGCCGTTCTTGTTATTCATTTCAGCTGAACGTCTGAAGTATTCGATGGCTTTTGTAACGTCTGAGTCTGTTCCAAGTCCAAGCTTGAACATCTGTCCCAATTTGTAAAATAGATTGTCGTTCGCCATATCATCACTTTCGATTTTCAAAAATCCCGACAAAGCTTGTTTGTAATATCTCTGTGCTGTATCATTATCTTTGGTGACATACTCTCCATATCTGTACATTTGAGCGATAGAATAAGCCGCATAAGGCTGACCCTGAGAGGATGCTCTTTGATACCAAAGAAAAGCCTGCGACAGATCTTTCTCCACACCGCTGCCATAGTAATACAGATTTGCAAGGCTAAATTGAGCAAACTTGTTTTTCTGTTTTGCCGATCTTTCAAACCACTCAAAGGCTTTTTCATAGTCCTGCTCCGTACCAAGACCATAGCAAAACATTTTACCTATACGATACTGAACATATGGCTTTAATTTCTTTGAGTTTGGTTCTATTTGCAAAAATCCCTGCAAAGCCCGTGTGTATTTTGCAATAGACATTTCTTCGTTTTTTTCGCCAAGTTTATCGGTAGAATAAAGCTTTCCAAGATCGTAAACAGCCAAAACATTTCCACGCTGTGATTCAGATAACAAAAGCTGTTCTGCTTCCTTAAAATCATTGAGCTTAGCGTCTTTGCCATAGATAAGCTTGCAGGCTTTTTTGTATTGATCGTTCCATTTGATATAGTATTTTATTGCCGCAGCCGATTCATCTGTTTCTGTCTCTGCCAACGGTTCTGCTTCATCAAACAGAGGTGACATATTCTGAGGTGTATTATCAAAGTATTCATCATTTGGTTCAGATCCTTCAATTTCAGTATTTACGTCAAAGGGTTTCATATTAAGTACTGTACGAATTATCATATTCCGCACAGGCTGAAAACCTTTGTTATCGACTAATTCAGGAAGTTCCGCTTCTTTCTGAGTATACGTCTTGTATTTCAATCGTTCAAGACTGCACCATTTCTCATAGAGCTGCCGTATATTCTCATCTTTTTCAAGCTCTGAAAATATTTTATTGACGGTCGCCTTTATCTCCATTGGAAGATAGCCGTAAACTTTTTTGCCTTTCACGTTCTGTAACTGGATATATAGTTTTCTGATAAGTTCTTCAAGCTGCGGATCATCAAAACCGCCTTGCTGAATTTTTCTAGCGATACTTTCAAACTCTGTTTTGGATACAGCTTTCAATTCATCACGGCTTAACGTCTGCTCCTGATAGATTGACTGTAAATCGTCATGAAATATATCGTTTGCAAAAGCTGAACGTATCTCATCTATACCCGCCTTTGTCAGAAAACCTTGCTTTGGATTTGTTGAATAAACAAGCAAATGGATATGCGGATGATGAGTAGTATCGTGGTAAGCGGCGTACCACTTCAAATTACAAAGTGGGATATTCTGTGCTTTGGCAATACCTGAAATATGCCTTTTGACAAGCTCACGCCAGGCGTCTGAATTATCAAAGCCAAGCCTTACAGCATCTTCACGGTGAAGTGAAACAACGTGTGACCAAACATTGCCTTTATGTTCAGCTATCTCATTTGCCGCTTGATTCAGAATTATAGGCTCGTCCTTTTCGTTAAACAAGCCGTGCGAACCTCTCTTTTCAACGCCCGGACGCATAGCCATATACCCGACAAAATTCTGTCGGTCTCCAACCACGTCCGCATTGCGTTCTACTATCGTGCTTATCAATTCACCGGCATTCTCAATGGTCGGTTTCCTTTCATAGTCCTCATACTCAAGGTATCTTTTTGATTCAGGAAAGTCATTTATCAGGTCGTTAATAAGCTGCTCTTGATTTTTAGTTGCATTGGCATTTCTGTCAACAAATTTTTGACTTCGTATCTCGACAGTTTCACGGGTAGCAATATACTTTGTATAATTTCTGCGTTTTGTTTTGTTTTTCTGATTTCCGCTTTTAAGATAACGGCTCGTAACGATAAGCTGCGACATTTTCCCCCTCCTTTATTCAAAAAAATCACCCCTAAATTACCGTTCACTACATTTCCCCAGCTATTTTTTACATTTCGCAACACAAAATATTTTTTTGTGCTATAATAATATATATAACTTATCACTGAAAATCCATTTTGTTTCTTGGGTGCTTGGTCTTTAAGATCTCTTTTTGCTTTGACGATGTGACGTGCGTGTAGATCTGAGTCGTGGTTATCGAGCTGTGACCCAACATTCTTTGTATGTAACGAATATCCACGTCCTCTTCCAAAAGCAGAGTGGCAAACGAGTGACGGAACATATGGGGCGTTATGTGCATTTCAACACCGCATTGACTGCAATATGAACTCAGCATATTTCTTACGGACTGCTCTGTCATTCTTCTGCCGAGCTTATTGACGAAGAAGTACCCTGACACGGAGATATTATCTTCAAAAAGAAGTCTGTACCTTTTAAGTATGCTGAGCACAGCCATATTTTCTACTGGTATAAGGCGTTCTTTTGAACCTTTGCCGTAAAACTTAACGGAGCGTCCTAAAAGATCAACATTTTCCGGTTTAAGAGTACATATCTCAGCTATCCTTGCACCTGTAGCAAAAAGCAATTCAATTACAGCGGCATTTCTGACGGCACATTTCATTTGGTAGGCACTTTGGGCTGAACCTATCTGCTGATAAGAAAAGGAAATTATCTTAGCGATCACGTCGAGAGGTATCGTTTTGGGCAGCAGCACAGGCTCTCTGATCGAAGTTTCTAGCTTATCAAATGGGTTAAAATCTATGTAGTCTTGCAGCAAAAGAAAGTGGATAAAAGCTTTTAGAGTAGCAAGCTTACGCTTTACGGTTTTTGGTTTGTAGTTTTTATTCAGGCACTCGATGTAATCCCACAATGCTTGTTTGGAAAGCGCATCGGAAAACAGTGCATACTGCGAAAGGTCGATTTTGTACGCACGAACAGTTTTGTCGCTAAGCTTTTTATGGTAACGGCAATAATCAAGAAATTGGTCTACAAAAGGTCTATATTCAAACATCAAAACAGCTCCTTAAAATTTTATAAGGCAAAGCAATTTGGTCAACATTCACCAAAAGCACAAATGCTTACGAATAAAATTGCTTTTAAACCTACCTTATATTATATCAGAGTAGTTTGAGTTCGACAATTTTAGACGATTTGTGAATTTTCACAAAGTTTTCAAAAGCCGATTTACTTTTTTTAGGAAAGTGTGATATGGTATGATACAGGAAGATTGAATGAATGATAACTTCAAATTATCGGAGGGTTAAGTAATGAACTACATTGTAAAACTTGTTCTTTCTATATTTGGAATGATTATTTTTATTTTAGCAGCAATACTATCTACTTTAAATATGGATACTATTGTTTTGGCAATTATTTCGGGTTTAGCAGCATTTGTAGATGCATTTGTTTTTATGATTCCATTTATCTTTCGTGTAGTATCAATTGATTCTTCACAAATTGATCCTAACGTCTATAACTATGATAACAAAAGTTTCGTAGATAGAAAAGAAATTTATCGTGAAATTACAAATCAGATTGATACATTGAAAATCACAAAAGAAGCTGTGATGTGGATACGACTATTTGGAGAAGATGGAATAGGAAAAAAAGCATTGGTTTCAAAATTATTTCAAAAGTACAAATATCCATTAAATAAATTTTACTTTTTAGGCAGCGAAGATAAAATCAAAATAATAGATCAAATAAATAATAAGTATCCGTTGAAAAACGAAATATATAACGAAAAAATTTATTTACATAAACTAGCAAAGTCTAAAAGAACATTTGTTGTAATAGAAGCTAACTATGTTAATATAGATTTGCAAATAACAGAAATGTTATCGGATTGGAATAACGAAATACACAATAAACACAAATTAATTTTTATTACGTTGGATAGTAATTCTTCTATATCAAATTTAAAAAATCAATCATACATTTTTGAATATGAATTAAAAAGATTAGGAAACATAGATTCCATAAAGTTTATAAACAAGCTGTTAAAAAGAAATTCTGACATAAATCCTAATGATATATTCAAAATATCTAACGGATTGCCTGCTACAATTAAATTTATTTGTGAGCAATATAATAAAACTAAAAACATTATTGAACAAACTAATTGGTTGGAACAATACCTTAAATTAAATGATGAAATAAAAGGCGACTTTCTTAAATTATGTCTTTTAACGCTTATGGATGGAAAAATTAAAAAAAAAGTTGTTAAATCAATTTTAAATGATTACAATATTTCTTTCTTAATTGCTCAGAAGATTTTGGTTGTCACTAATGATAAAAAATATTATGTGCCGGCATGGCTTATAAATACTCTTCTGATTTCAGATAATTACAAAAGTGATCTATTGCATCAAATGGAATTAATATCTCGAAAGATACAATTAAACCCGAATAAAGCGAGAAAAATCGACGTATTAATATGTAAGGATTCTAAAAAATTACTTATTTATATGAGAGATTTGGAAAAGCAAAAATCATATATACAAATTAAAGAATTGTATAATAAGTTTTTAATGGAGTTTGATTATAAAAATGTTATTGATAGAGAAATAATAATTATTTTTATGAAATCATTATTGGAATTGGGTGAATACGGCCTTTTTTATTCATTATACCAAAAATATAATGTTCCTATTACTGAAAATATGTCCTATGAAGATTTCCAGGTGAATCTTTTAATTGCTGATTATTATCATTTGACAAGTCAGTATGATAATTCAAATTTAATTTTTGAAACATTATTGATAAATACTGATTGGGGACAAAAGAATATACATGAATTAAAATTTTATTTAGCACATAATTTAAGACATCAAGGAGAATTAGAAAAAGCAAAATTTATATTCAACGAACTGTTGACTATAAATGACATAAGCAACAAGTACTATGTTCGTGCTGTTACTTCAATAGTTTCAATTGATATTTTCGAAAATAATAATTTTGATCCAGAAGAGGCGTTACATAAGTTAGAACCTTTAATTGCAAATGAAACTGTAAAATATAATGTATACAGACATATTGCAAATATTTACAAACGGCAGTCCAGTACATTGTATCAAGCCATTAAATTTTTAAAAGAAAAAATAAATGATTTGGAAATTTCACAATTGCGTATTTTACAGGATTATTATTTTGAATTAGCTGAGTGTTACAGAATCAAATGTAAAAATAATAAAGCATACTATAATTTTGCCTTAACATATTATAATAAGGCCTTATTGTTTGCAGAACTTAACCACGATATCAATCTTAAGATTAATGTTCAAATTGGAAAAGCTCTTTTAAACTATTTAAACGATAGACGCATAGATCGATTAAAAAAATCTTTAGAGTTTTTGATGACAGAAGCATCTATTTCACAAGTTATTAGTTATTGCATATTAACTCTTTTGTCAATAATAAACAATACTGATATTAGCAAACAACTTGAGAAACAACATTTTTTTCATTATTTACAAGTGTTAGAATCGAAAGATGTAAATTCAATGTATATTACTGTTATGTAATACCTGTTTTACATTGTCGGTTATAGCTTTGTCATATGTAAAATGTATTTCTTTTGGAGGTAGTTTCTTTATCTTTTCTGAAATCTGTTTAAAGTTACATTTTGACTTCATTAACAAAATTAGTATTTCTGCAATTGTTTCAGCTTCATCATTTCCCCAGTTAAAACGTGCAATTTGTTGGAAACCTAACCTTACCCCTTGTGAATCATAAATTTTTCGCCTTCTGATATTCAAAGAAACGTCAGACATAAGCGAATTTCTCTCAAAAATATCAATTGTTTTTTCGGGTAAAGATAACCATAATTGATGTGTATTTGAGAAATGACCATCACGTGTTTTAATAAGTTTTACTTTGTTATTTTCTAATTTTATTGCGACAGTATCCATAAAAGACCGCATAACATCAAAATACTCTTTTCCAAAATCATCTAATTCATATAATGAAAATAATAAAGATGTCACATTATTAAGTTGAACATTTCTCAAATAATTTGGATTAATTTTCAAATCAATTTTTTCTGCTAATTTTATATTTCTAGTCATTATTAATCCACATGTAGGACCAGGTATTGTTTTATGTGTTGCTCCCATCAAAATGAAATTATCTTCATCAGAAAACCAGTTGAATGGATTTTCTATATTGTTTGTTGCAATTAGTCCTAAGATTTGCGTAGCATCATAAATTAATGTTGTATTCTTTATGTTAATTTTATGTAATTGGGGGTGTTCTATCATATCAGATAAAGCTATTAAAATTCCATCAACATTATATTTAGAGATTAAACTATTAATTGCCAAATAGTCGAAGTCTTTTGCGTCATAATCATAGGGCAAAAATTCAGCTTTCAAACCTAATCGTTCGCATATAATTTTCATCGACGAGTGTCCGCCATATTCTGGTGAAGTGATTAATATTGTATCCCCAATATTAAATAAAGCCATCAGAAGAGTAGTTATTGCATTAAGACCTGATAAAGTTCTAGCATCAGCGTAGTTGCATTTAAACAATTTACCACATTCGTTCTGTAATTCAATATATATATCAAATAATTTATCACTTCCATGAAAATTATTTGTGTCAAGATACTTCATTATTCCACCCAAAACATATTTTTCTTGAAGAAAGGTACTATGTGGTATCTTAACAAAATCTGATGAAATGTTTTCCGCCGCACATAAGGGAAGTGTTTTTAATTCATTCATGCTTATATTATTGTATATTTCTAAAAAATCATCTAAAGAATTATTATTTGTCATTTAATCTCTCCCTCCGATAATTTGAAGTTATCAACGGGTGAAGCTAATATTCACCAATTATTAAAGAAAACCAAACAAATAGAAAAGAAGTTTTTTGAAATGAGTATTCAGAATTCTCCCAAAATAGGTGATACACTATTTTTGCTACATAGAAAGGTATTAGTAATAAAGGTGTACACATTATTTGGATTTGTTATAGTACGCTATTTGGACGAAATGAAGGAATTTTGTGTGGATATTTGTGCCTTATCTCGAGAACCAGACTATACAAATTCAATTTCGTTAAAATTACTAAGGAGGAAATGCTGTGAGTAGCATCAAAAGTTTTATTGAAGGATATATGACTGGCAATGCATGGGAAGATTTATGCGTTCAGTGCTATCGTATTCGCTATCAAAAAGATAACTATACTGCAATTCCCGCTACCCAAGGGGGCGATGCTGGTATAGAAGGTTTTACATATAAAGGTGTTGTTCACCAGTGTTACTGCCCAGAGCGAGATTATTCTGATAATGAACTATATGTTCATCAACGCAATAAGCTTACTGCAGATATAGAAAAATTAAAGAAAAACGCTGATAGACTTAAGGCACTTGGAGTCCCTCCCGTTGTTGAGTGGCATTTTAACATTCCAGAATATAAGGACACTCGAATTCTTGCACACGCTGAAAGCAAACGCCAAGAAGTAATTAAAGCAAAAAAAGATAAACCTTCTGACTATGCACATATCGCAGATGATTTTCAAATTATCATTAAAACTGCAGAAGATTTTGCGCTGGAAATAAGTAGAATCATTCGTACTTCTTTATCAGATATGCGACTCAATTTAGCTATTGAACATTCGAGTGAGCCTAATTGGTCAAAATGTGATTCTGAAAAAGTTGCAAACATACGCAGAAAAATCAAGGCAATCATGCTTGTTGATGACGCTGATGAAGCTTTAAATAAAGTCGTCGGAATTTATGTCGACTGCTACATAAGTGGGTTGGAAATTCTGAATGATTTACGGGTACACTTTCCAGAGATATATGAGGAAATTTACCGGCTTGAACAAAGCTATAAGCGTGAAGTGTCAATTAAAACTCTCATGAATACGGACAAAACCATGAATCGTACTTTGTTTGATGCAATTCTTAATGAGTTTCATTCCAAACTAGAACGAGATTTTTCTTCTAGATTTACTGAAGCATCTATTGGCGAACTAAAACAAGATTTTATTGCAAGTTGGCTTGCAGACTGTTCAATGGAATTTAGGGGGTAAATAAATGAGAGAAACTCCGTTAGAATATACCGATATTGTTTTCAACGCAAAACCAGATGCAGTTCCGTACAATTACCGTATCAGCTATAAGGTCACTCAATTATGCTTAATTATGCGAATTTGCGGCCGTGGAGATGTTTGTTCACTTATAAAGCTTCACATGATTTCATTTGCCTTAATTTCTCAGGAGAACATGAGAAAGCTTGTTGAATTTGCGGACGGGATTGGTAGTGCACCGATTGTTCGTTTTGATCCATCGGTTAACCGTGCTCTAACATATGCAATAGGATATGGGTTAATTAAACGACAGCAGAATGCAAAATACAAACTAACTGACCGTGGCAAGCAACTTGCAGAACAGATAAAGGTCGTTGGAGATCTTATGGTAATCGAAATAGGTGATTTAAATTTGCTAGCGAAAAAGTTAACCGAAAGCAAAGTCGAAGAAATAGTTGATAGGTGGAGAATAAAAGATGCTGAGAATCAATAGACTACGAGTTGAAATTAACACCGTTAAAGGTGTGTATGGAATCGACGAATCATTTAAAGATGGATTAAACTTTATAGCAAGCCTTGAAAACACTTGCGGAAAGAGCTCAATTCTTGCTGCTATTTATTATTGTCTTGGTTTTGAGCAAATCCTTGGTGGTGCCGGTGGAATTGGAAGCAAAGTTCTCACATCTGCATTTAAAACCGCCATTGAGGATAAGGGAGAGACCTTAACGGTAACTGAGTCTGGAGCTTATCTTGAAATCAGCAATGGAATTGAAACTCGAACAATTTACAGAAATATTAAATCAGAAAGTAAAGACAATCACCTCGTAACTGTTTATTATGGAAATTATGACTCAATAAGTAATAATAAGACATTATCTGAAGATTACTATGTCAATATCCAGAATTCTGCAACAAGTGAAAAGGGATTCCATACTTTTCTTGAGGAGTTCCTTCACATGGAACTTCCATTAGTTCGTACATCGGATGGTAATGAGCGAAAATTATATCTTCAGATGATTTTCGCCTCTATGTTTATTGAGCAAAAACATGGCTGGTCAGATATTCTTTCTGGTATGCCAGTATTCGGAATCCGTGAATCTAAGAAGCGAATTGTAGAGTATATATTGGGATTGGATACATTGAAAAACGAAAAGGAAAGAGACCGCCTTAATGCAGTAAAAACTCAGCTGGAACACAAATGGGAGCAGTTGATTTCTGATTTTGAAAAAGCTGTTCACTCAGAATCATGTGAAATTTCAAATCTCCCAATTCATCCACGAGTTTTATCAGACATTGATTATTCAAGAATAGTTGTTTCGGTTATAGGGGCATCCTCTATTGACGAGGAAATACAATCTCTAAGTGATGAGTATAATGGGTTGCGTCAATTAAAACCCCTTGTGCGTGATAATTTTGATGCTCTTAACACTGAACTGTCAGAAACACAAACACAAATACTTGCTTTTGAAAGTCGATTACATGAAATAAATAGAGACTTAGCAAGTTACGACGAAGCAATTAAGCGGCTAAATGCAGATTTGGCACTGGTAAACTCAGATATCCGTAATAATAATGATGCTGCACGCCTTCAAAAATTCGGTTCTGAAGCAACAGGAGGAGACATTTCAGCAGATATATGTCCCGTTTGCAAACAACATATTCAAGACAATTTGCTTGATGCAGAAGCTATAAGCGGCTTCATGAGTATCGAAGATAACATAAGACATCTTAAGGAGCAAAAAAAGATGCTGGAATTCACATTAGGATGTCGCAAAGAATCACGCGAAAAACTCAGCAGAGAGAAAGACGATCTCGAAGTACGGCTTCAAATGCTACGACGATTAGCACATACACTTCGTTCGGATTTGTTTACAACCACAGACGCAGAAGCCTCAGAGGCAATTATGCTTAAGCGTATAGAGATTAGTAACCGCATCGAACGATTGTCAAAATTGAAAAATACCATTGTCTCCTTAACTGAACAATTAAAAGAATTATCTAAAGAGTGGAATATATATCTTGACCAGAAGAACAAGCTTCCGAAAAAGGATATCTCAGAGTCAGATGTTGAAAAAATTGCCCTCTTGAAGAAGCAATTTATTGAAAATCTAAAGCGGTATCACTACAGCAGTTTGTCAAGCTTTGACGGAATTGATATTTCCATTAATTCATCGCTTCTGCCCACTATTGATGGATTTGATATGAAATTTGATTCATCTGCTAGCGATGGTATTCGTGTAATCTGGGCTTTCACAATGGCGCTGTTACAGGTTTCTATTGAGAAAGATGGTAATCATCCTTGTGTTATCATTTTTGATGAACCTGCACAGCAAAGCATTGTGCCGGAAGATATGAAAAGCTTTATTGAGACGGTCGTAGAAATCAAAAAGCCATTCCAAATCATTACTGCTATTACATTAAACAGCCAGGAACTCGTTAGTATTATCAATAGTCTTGATGAGTCACACTGCCATAAAATTCAGATTGAAGGAAAGGCATTTAAATATCTATAAAAATTTACATATAAAAAATATGAATTTAGTATTTCTTTACTCTGACCTCTGATACCTCACAGCCTTCTCAAAATTAATAACACCGTTAATGCGTTTAACCTCATCTATACACATAGCCCTCAGTTTAATCATCGTATCATCATCAATCTCATGTACCGCCGCAAGCATATGAGTAACTGCACCAAGTTCAACTGCAATTTTAAATAAGGCACGGGACAACCTCTGTTCCGTGCCTTTGACTATTCCTTCCGCCATTGCCGTTAGCTGCGGGGCAATAAATTCCGTTGCCGTATGCTCCTTGTTCAAAAGATACCCGCAATAAAAACGCACAGCCTTTTCAATAAATTCCGAGCGTGATTTACAATTATCGTGCTTAAAAAGAGTGTCCACTATTTCCAAAGTTTCGGGAAAAATCTTTAGTCCAAATCTTTGCTTTTTATACTCAGATGTGACCTCGCAAACCTCTGTTTTTTCGGCTTTTTCTTCTGTATTTTTAATTTTATCCGACTGCAATTTGCAAAACCTCCATTCTATGCGACTGCACGTCAAAGTTTTCAAAACTCCGCAAATTCGGCGAGCTTTGCTCGACGATGTGTCTGTTTGGTCGCTTCAAGCGACCAAACTTTAACCTGCAATATAATATTTAAGCCAATCCTATTGGCTTTGCCCTCATAAACCCACCCGAA
>OGWW01001696.1_pt1 | contig 11373 bp, 10 predicted proteins | sample 1576131 | NCBI WGS metagenome assembly OGWW01 (sample SAMEA3541576, study PRJEB24748) | human gut metagenome | biome: human gut; feature: human-associated habitat; material: faeces | place: China | collected 2012 | reverse complement strand
TATATAATTGTCATACATATTCGATAGATACTTTGAATAGAAAAGTTACTTGTTCAAGATTAGGAGAAAAAGTGTACAGTAGTTCAGAACGGAAAAAGTATTTGAATAGTTTTCGATTTAAAACAGCTGATGAATTTAATAAAAAGCAGAAAAAAAGTTGGAGAGAGAAATACTATAAATATTTTGCGGATGATTTTTTGGATATGACTAACGATAAAAAGATAAATTTATTAGATGAAATGTGTGCAATAAAAATATAAGATTCTTATGCTGCTACTTTGGGAATGCTTTTTAAATGCTTTAATTATTTATAAAGTATAATTTGGAAAAGAAAACGGAGTTGTATAAAATAGGAGTTGATAATTCACCACTACTAAACGATTATGAAAGAATTTATTTTTGTATTTTATTTACTATTCCCATTGTCTGGTTATGCCCAAATAATGTTCTATTCAGATATGTTCACGAATAGTCAACTGTGTTTGACACTCAATTCTGACAACGAATTTGACCTTAAGATGTATTTTGATTATCCGGTAGATTATGATAGTCAAACGATCTGTTGGGCTGAAGGAAGTGTGGCATACAAAAACGATACAATTATTTGTTTGGATTCGAAAACAGACAAAAAAATCATTTTTATTAGAAAATTGCATAATGATATTATTAAAGCGATATACTGGAATGATTATAAGGCTGATAGTTATAGATGTCCGAATAATGGGAAGAAGATTCGTTTTTCTGATTTAATAGCTACAAATCCGGAGTTCCTTATAAGGATTAAGAAAAGTCGATTGAATATAGATACTGATTCTATATTTGTTAGTCTCTATTCATAGGAAAAGGGAAGGAAGAAAATACTATTTGAAGGATTTCAAAGAGAGCCTTCAAAGAAAAATAAAAGATTTTGGTTTGATTAAGAAGTATTCTAAATGGGGTTTAATGATAACTAATTCGGCTATTTTTTATTAGGTCCGAATGGTTAATCATATGCGATCTTAATCAAATAATCCAGGCCCTGATATTCGACAACATTTCCTTATATCACAGAGGTTTGTTGTATTAAAAGGATTCTATGATAGTTATCCGCATAAATATTAGGATGCAAGGCTGATTTTTATCGTAATAATCATATCATGAGATAGTGAGACATCAGTGATTAAAAAGTGAAACTTTGAAAATTTAGAATTAAAAGGTGAGTTTCCTTCTCTTACCCCGCCCAATTCTCCCTATCCAGATTACGGTAGCTGATGGCTTCCGCCAGATGGGCTGGGAGTATTTGTTCGCTTCCTTCCAGATCGGCAATGGTACGTGATACTTTCAATATACGGTCATAGGCACGGGCGGACAAGTTGAAGCGTTCCATGGCGGTTTTTAGTAAAGTAAGTCCTTTGCTGTCGGGTTGTGCATAGGTAGAGATTAGTTTGCTCGTCATTTGAGCATTACAGTAGATGCCGGGATGATTGGAGAAGCGTTGTTCCTGTATCTGTCGGGCTTTTATTACACGTTTGCGAATTTCGCAGCTTGGTTCTGCCGGTCGTTTACTGGCCATTTCTTCAAAAGGAACGGGGACTATCTCTATCTGTATGTCAATTCGGTCAAGTAGGGGACCGGATATTTTATTCAGGTACTTCTGTACCTGTCCGGGAGAACAAACACAAGCTTTCGTAGGGTGATTGTAATATCCGCAAGGACAGGGATTCATGGAGGCGATCAAGGTAAAGCTGGCCGGGTAATCAATGCTGCATTTTACCCGCGAAATGGTGATGCGGCGATCTTCCAATGGTTGGCGTAATACTTCTAATACCCCTCTTTGAAACTCAGGTAACTCATCCAGAAAGAGTACACCATTGTGTGCCAGGCTAATTTCGCCCGGCTGAGGGAAACTACCTCCTCCTACCATTGCTGTTTGTGAGATGGTATGATGTGGATCGCGGAAGGGACGTTGGGATATGAGTGAGGCATTACGTCCCAGTTTTCCGGCAACAGAGTGTATCTTGGTGGTTTCCAGACTTTCGCCCAGGGAAAGAGGGGGAAGTATAGAAGGTAAGCGCTTAGCCATCATTGATTTACCGCAACCAGGAGCGCCAACGAGAATCAGATTGTGTCCGCCGGCTGCTGCTACTTCAAGAGCGCGTTTTACATTTTCCTGCCCTTTTACATCAGAGAAGTCGCATTCAAAGTTTTCCTGCTGGGCATAGAATTCTTCCCGGGTATTGACTATGGTAGGCTGTAGTTCCTGCTTCGCATTGAAGAATTCAATTACTTCCCGGATATTGGTTACACCATACACGTTCAGGTTATTAACAACTGCTGCTTCGCGTGCATTTTGCTGCGGTACGATCAGACCTTCAAAGCCTTCTTCACGTGCTTTAATAGCGATGGGCAATGCACCGGTGATGGGTTGTATACTTCCATCAAGGCTTAGCTCACCCATCATCAGATAGTGGGGGAGTTTCTCGCAGGAAATGGTTTCATTGGCAGCAAGAATACCTATTGCGAGGGGGAGATCGTAGGCTGATCCTTCTTTGCGAATGTCTGCCGGAGCCATATTGATAACAATATTGCTGGTAGGCATCTTGTATCCGGTCACTTGTAAGGCAGAAATGATGCGTTGATGGCTTTCTTTCACAGCAGAGTCGGGCAGGCCAACCAGATAGAACATACAGCCTCTTGAACTGTTTACTTCGATGGTAATAAGAGTTGCGTTTATACCTTGTACGGCCGCTCCAAATACTTTTATGAGCATGTTTTTCTTTTTGATTTAAGGATATTATTTCTTTTCCTTCTTTAGTACTTTCTCAATTGCATGGTTCAGACTGTCTGTTGGGATATCTCTTGCAAGTATCCTGCCGCCTGGAGATACGAGTATATTGGTTGGTAATTTCAGTATGGCATATTGTTTGGCAGTCTCCAGATTCCACCCAGTAAAGGTACATACCTGTTCCCAGGTTAGTGTATCCTGCTTTATCTTATTTTTCCAGTCTTCTTTATTTATGTCGAGTGAAATACCTAATATGCCAAATTCTTTGTTCTTTTTATACTTGTTGTTTATCTTGCGCAGTTCCACATTTGTAGAATCACACTCTTCGCACCAGGATGCCCAGAAATTGATGAGCATATATTTGTCCTTGAACTTATCTAAGCGTGTTACTTTTTCTCCTTTTTGATTGGGAAGGCTGAAGAAAGGAGCTGTCTTGCCTTCATTCACTTTTTCTATTTGGGTGATATTTTCGGTCAACTGTCCAATGGAAGGTTTATCTTGAAGTACTCCTGCCATCACATCAATCAGCTCTTTTATCTTTTTAAAGTCAGGAGTTTCCTTTTGTACAAAATACTTGTCCAGCAGATAAATGCTGACGAAAGAATTGTTGTGCTGGCGGATAAATTCTTCTGCTTTTGCTTCGAGCATTTTTTCGGAGGGTATGCCCGGCCCTTGCAGCGTTGCTTGGAAGGCTGAGAACTCTTCATTATAAATATTTCCCTCAATATTCAGGTGGTCCAGGTTGTTTGCATTCCCTTGTACCTTGATTTTCTCTTTTTTATCAAGAAAAATCGGATACTCTGTTTCCCCTTTCAAGAGTAGCATGGCTGTGGTGATGGTGTCTACTTTTAATGAATGAGAGAACTTGCCTCCCTTCACATATATAGTATCTATATGCTGGTAGAGTCCGTCGATGCCATATAAATAGATTGTATCGTCTCCCAGTCCTTTAATTTCTCCGGTTATGCTTGTTGTATCTGCATTTTTCTTGCAGCCTGTCAGGCAGATTATCAGGATGAGCAAGATATTTATTTTCTTCATTTTTGCATCTTTTCTGCGAAAGTACGGGTTTTATGGATAAAAAAAAAGAATTGCTCACCATAAATGATGAGCAACTCCTTTTTTTCAAATAAAATACGAAGGATTCGTTTATTTGATAATATTCATAAAGTCTGAGTTAACGAAGTATTTTGCGAACTCAAGATCAGTTGCAGCTTTCTTAGCTAATGAAGAGTCTTTAGCAACTGCGCTTTTCAGACTGCTTGTTAACATAGAAAGATTGTTAGTTCTTGCACCTAATACAGCCATCAGATAGTCTGTGTAAGCATCCGGTTTTTCTACACCAGCCAATGTGTTTTTAGCTTTGTTATAGTCCTTAGCCAGGATCTGAGCAAGAGCAGCACTATTTGTCTTAGCGTCACCGAATGAGTTTACAGCTCTTTCATACTGACCCTGTGCAATGTACAGGTTACCCATTGTTTCGCCCAGTTCTTTAGCACCAGAAGCCTTACCTAAGTAAGATTCAGCAGCGCTCTTATCACCTTTAGCCAGAGCTACAAGACCTAAGTTCATGTTAACTTCAGGAGCAGCCTGAATGTTAGCAGCTTTCTTCAGGTATGATTCAGCTTTGTCAATGTTACCAGCCTGATAAGCCAATTTACCAAGGTTGTTGAATGCACGGTAGTCATTCGGGAACAACTCAGTAGCTTTTGTATAGATTACTTCTTTCTTACCGTTGTCATTAGTCAGTGTTGCAGCATACAGCAATTCTTCCAAAGTCAGTTCTTTAGGATTAGAAGAAGCCAAAGAAGCGATTTCGTCGTCAGACTTACCAATGATCTCATAGTTCAAAGTCAAACGAGAACGACGCAATTGCGGCAGGATTTCGTCAGCCAAAGTTTTGTAAACAGAAGAGATGTTCTTGATTTCTTGTTCTCTTTGTTCAGGATCCTGATACATAGAGAGTACGCGAAGGATCAATTCTTTGTCCTGGATGTTTGATTTAGAAACCAGTTCCTGGAAACCTTCCCAATCCTGAGCTGTGTATTTAGCATCGATAGCTGCATCGATCTTAGCTTTCTTAAGGTCTTTGCTCAACATCTTAGTAGTGTTGTTTTCACGGTTTTCGGCCAGCTTAGTGTTCAAACCTACACCACCATCAGGAGATGCATAAGCAGAAACTTCAATGTTGCTGATTTTTTTGTTAGCAGCATCGTTTACGTTAGCTACTTCCTTGTTGAATTCTTTAGCAGTCTTCAATTCGCTTGCACGAATGTTAGCCTGTTGGATAAGGAACATAATGTTAGCATTGTGTTTCTCTTTGATGATACGTTGGAAAGCGTCGTCACCGTTAGCAGGGTTAGCACTTTGCAGCGTGTTTTCAATCAATTCTGAAGTAGAAATCACACCATCAGCAATTTTCACAGCAGGGATAGCTACTGTCTTGTTGCCGATTTTAGCATTGAATTCAAGGTACAATTCAGACTTAGCCATTTCAGGAACATAGTCAAATGAAGTTTTCATCGTGTAGTTACCACCCATCTTGTAAGAGATAGTCTGGTCGTTACCTTCAACTTTTTCACCTTGGAATACTGCAGGTTGGCCTTTAACTTCGCCACCATTCCATCTTAAAACCGGAGTTACTTCTACAACGGCTTTCTTTTTGAAATACTTTTCAGGAAACTTTCCGTTGATAGTTACAGGAACTTTACCACCCACTGCTTCCAACACCTGCGGAGTTGTAGTAAAGTAGTCAGATGATAATTCACCCATTTTGCTGCAAGACGAAAATGCAACAATCAATGCCATAAGGAAAGGCAAATAAAGCTTCTTAATCATTTTAGGTATAAATTAAATGTTTGTAATTGAAATATTCGTCCATTCATGCCTTTTCCATTTAACCCGGAAAAAGTAACGCAAAGATATTAAATATTAAGATATATATATAGCTAAAGTATTGTTTTTATTATAATTTAATGAAATCAGCCTTTCTTTTCTTGACGATATTTAATATTACGCGGGTGATGCTCTATTATTTCACTCCGTAACATGTTCCGATCGATGTGAGTATATATCTCCGTAGTGGCAATGGATTCATGCCCAAGCATACATTGAATTGCTCGTAAATTGGCTCCTCCTTCCAGCAAATGAGTGGCAAATGAATGACGAAATGTATGTGGACTGATATTCTTGGTGATACCGCTTATCTGTGCGAGTTCTTTGATGAGGTGGAAGACCATAATGCGGGATATGTTTTTACCCCATCGGGCCAGAAAAACAAAATCCTCATATTCTTTTTTTATTTTTCCCCGGTTCCGGTCAATAAAGTATAGTTGTATCTCTTTAATAGCTCGTGGAGAAATCGGTACCAGACGTTGTTTGCTGCCTTTACCTTCTACTTTGATAAAACCTTCGTCAAAATAAAGATCGGAAAGCTTTAAATTGGTCAGTTCGGATACGCGTAAACCGCAGCTATACAAGGTTTCCAGCATGGCACGATTGCGCTGGCCTTCGTTTTTACTAAGGTCTATGGCTGAGATGATGGTATCAATTTCTTCAACTGTCAGTACCTCTGGTATTTTAAAGCCAATTTTGGGGCCTTCAAGCAGTTCGCTGGGATCGGCTTCTATATAGTCGGCCATAATGAGAAAGTGGAAGAAAGATTTGATACCTGAAATAATTCGTGCCTGCGAACGTGGGTGAATACCAATATCATGCAGTCCGGCAGAGAAGCGTTCCAGATCGTTCAGACAAACATCCAGAACTCCGGTATTCTCTGCTTGCAGGAAGTTGAGTAGCTTACTCAGATCGGTCATGTAAGCATCCAGCGTATTTTTAGACAGAGACTTCTCCAACTTTAGATATTGTTGGTACTTTTTAATTATCTGCTCTTGTGTATCCTTCTTCTCGGTTTTTTCGTTTATTTTCATTTCTTTTTTCTACCTTTGCTCCGCGAAGATAGGTTGCACCTCAGCAAAATACAAATAAATTTGCTTCTACATTCGGTTTGCGCTATCTTTGCACCCTGAAATAATGTTCCCGAGACAAAGGTATTAAAATTAGTAGGATTGTGTTATGAGGATACAAATTATTAATGGCCCCAATATTAATCTGCTGGGCAAGCGTGAACCTTCCATATATGGTAGTGTTACATTTGAAGACTATCTGGCAGAACTCCGCAAAGCGTATAAGGATATAGAAATTAACTATTTTCAATCGAATATTGAGGGAGAAATGATTGACTGCATTCAGCAGACGGGTTTTGAAGCAGATGGTATTATTTTAAATGCGGGGGCATATACACATACGTCTATTGCTTTACAAGATGCTATTCGTGCGGTGACTGCCCCGGTAATTGAAGTACATATTTCTAATGTACACAGTCGTGAAGATTTTCGTCATGTGTCTATGATTGCTTGTGCCTGTAAAGGAGTCATTTGTGGTTTTGGGCTCAATTCATACCGTCTGGCCCTTGAGGCTTTAAGATAATAATGTGAGAATAAAATAGATTCATATAATTAATGTGTAAATAAGCCGGAGGACGATTGGCATATGGGCACATTATCAAAATTAAATAATTATTTAAGATGTTGCTGAAACAGACTAAAATCGTAGCTTCCATCTCAGACAGACGCTGCGACGTAGACTTTATAAAACAGTTGTTTGATGCCGGGATGAACGTTGTTCGTATGAATACCGCGCATGCCAGCCGTGAAGGTTTTGAAGCTTTGATAGCTAATGTACGTGCCGTTTCCAACCGTATTGCCATCCTGATGGATACCAAAGGGCCGGAAGTACGAACTACTGCTAATGCCGAACCTATTCCTTTTCAGATTGGAGAGAAAGTGAAGATTGTTGGTAATCCTGACCTGGAAACAACCCGCGAATGTATTGCTGTTTCATATCCCAATTTTGTACATGATCTGAATATCGGTGGAACGATTCTTATTGATGATGGTGATCTTGAACTTCGTGTGATTGATAAAACAACTGACTATTTGCTTTGTGAAGTGCAAAATGAGGCTGTCCTGGGTAGTCGTAAAAGTGTGAATGTTCCGGGGGTGCGAATCAACCTGCCTTCGTTGACAGAGAAAGACCGTAATAATATATTGTATGCTATAGAGAAGGATATCGATTTTATAGCACATTCGTTTGTACGTAACAAGCAGGATGTGCTTGATATTCGTACTATTCTTGACGAGCATAATAGTGATATTAAAATTATTGCCAAGATTGAAAATCAGGAAGGTGTTGATAATATCGATGAAATCCTTGAAGTGGCTGATGGTGTGATGGTAGCGCGTGGTGATCTGGGTATTGAAGTACCACAAGAACGTATTCCGGGTATCCAGCGTACACTGATTCGTAAATGCGTGTTGGCAAAGAAGCCGGTTATTGTAGCGACACAGATGCTTCACACTATGATTAATAATCCGCGTCCGACTCGTGCGGAGGTAACTGATATTGCTAATGCTATCTATTATCGTACTGATGCTTTGATGCTGAGCGGTGAAACGGCTTATGGTAAATATCCGGTAGAAGCCGTGAAAACGATGACTGCTATTGCCGCACAAGCTGAAAAAGATAAACTGGAAGAGAACGATATCCGCATTCCGTTGGATGAAAATAGTAATGATGTGACTGCATTCCTTGCCAAGCAAGCTGTGAAAGCTACAGCCAAGCTGAAGATGCGTGCTATTATTACTGATAGTTATAGTGGACGTACTGCCCGTAACCTTGCTGCTTTCCGTGGTAAATATCCTGTGCTGGCCATTTGTTACAAGGAGAAAACCATGCGTCATCTGGCTCTTTCTTATGGGGTGGAAGCGATCTATATGCCCGAATTGGCTAACGGACAGGAGTATTACTTTGCTGCACTACGCCGTCTGTTGAAAGAAGGACGTTTGTGTCCTTCGGATATGGTAGGTTATTTGAGTAGTGGTAAAGCGGGAACCCAAACTTCTTTCCTTGAAATCAACGTTGTGGAAGATGCTTTGAAACACGCTGAAGAAACGGTACTGCCTAATAAGAACAGATATTTATAATTTATAATTGGACGATTTACAATTTACGATTGAAATTACTTCTGATAAACAAGAGTTATTTCAATCGTAAATTGTAAATCGTCCAATCGTAAATCCTTTTTCTCTTTCCATGGATACTATAGACGATTACATCCTGAGCCATATAGATGATGAAGGCGATTATCTGAAAGCCTTGTATCGTGACACACATGTTAAACTACTTCGTCCTCGTATGGCTTCCGGCCATTTGCAGGGAAGAATGTTGAAGATGTTTGTCGAGATGATTCGCCCCCGGCAGATACTTGAAATAGGTACGTATAGTGGTTATTCTGCTCTTTGCCTGGCCGAGGGACTTCCGGAAGGAGGAATGCTTCACACATTTGAGATTAATGATGAACAAGAGGATTTTACACGTCCCTGGCTGGAAGGATCGGCTTATGCTGATAAAATAAAGTTCTATATCGGTGATGCCCTTGAACTTGTTCCCGGATTGGGTATTGTGTTTGATCTTGCCTTTATAGATGGGGATAAGCGTAAATATATCGAATATTACGAAATGACGCTTGTACATCTTTCCGCCGGAGGTTATATTATAGCTGATAATACTTTATGGGATGGCCATGTTCTGGAAGAGCATCCGCATAGTAACGATTATCAAACAATTGGTATTAAAGCGTTCAATGATCTTGTGGCAAAAGATACAAGGGTAGAGAAGGTGATACTTCCTTTGCGGGATGGGCTGACGATTATCCGCAAAAAATAGTGCTAACTTAGTGGGTATGCTATTTCGATAATGAAAACTAAAAATATCATATAAATAGCCTGTCAAGCGATATATTTCTGTAACTTTGTGTTTTATATGAGTAGGTGAAGGTCGCCTGCTCAATATGAATAATTACATTTAATAAACCCGATAAATAACTTTATGGAAACAACCAGACAGAATAAGATATCCCGTTTGTTGCAAAAAGAATTGAGTGAAATCTTCTTGTTACAAACTAAGGCGATGCCCGGTATACTGGTGTCGGTAAGTGCAGTTCGTATTAGTCCTGATATGAGTATAGCGCGTGTATACCTTAGTATTTTTCCTTCTGAAAAGAGAGAAGAGATGGTAAAAAATATCAATAACAACATGAAATCTATCCGGTATGAGCTCGGAACGCGGGTTCGTCACCAGTTGCGTATCATTCCCGAACTGAAATTCTTTGTGGATGATTCATTGGATTATATAGAAAAGATAGATTCTCTTTTGAAGTGAACCTGCCCTTTTATATAGCCCGGCGCTATCTCTTTTCAAAGAAGAAGCACAATGCCATTAATATTATTTCCGGCATATCAGTATGTGGGATAGCACTTGCTACGCTGGCGCTTGTCTGTACACTTTCTGTATTTAACGGTTTCCAGGATATGGTGGCCAGCTTTTTTACAGCGTTCGATCCGGAACTGAAGATTAGTATCCGGGAAGGTAAGGTTTTCGATGGACAAGACGAACGCATACAAGCGATTCGTGCCTTGCCGGAAGTCGCTGTATTCACCGAAACGTTGGAAGAAAATGCGATGGTACAGTATAAAGACCGTCAGACAATGGCTGTAATAAAAGGGGTGGAAGATAACTTTGAGGATCTTACGTCTATTGACAGCATTCTTTATGGGGCAGGGGATTTTCTACTTCATGATTCCATAGTAGATTATGCTGTGATGGGTATCGAATTGGTTTCGACGCTGGGTACAGGTATACAGTTTGTTGATCCGTTGCAGATTTATACCCCTAAGCGGAATGCTAAGGTGAATATGGCAAATCCTTCTGCTTCTTTTAATATGGAGTATCTTTTTTCTCCGGGTACTGTCTTTGTGGTCAATCAGCAAAAGTATGATAGCCGTTATATTCTTACTTCCTTTGATTTTGTGCGTCGGATGCTTGATTATACAACCGAAGTTTCTGCTATTGAATTGAAATTAAATCCTGGTGTGAGCACCTCTTCCGCCAAATCAAAGATTGCATCGATATTGGGTGATGACTTTGTTGTGCAGGATCGCTATGAGCAACAAGAAGACGTATTTCGGATTATGGAGATAGAGAAATTGATTTCATATCTTTTTCTCACGTTTATTTTGATGATTGCCTGTTTTAATGTAATAGGTTCTCTTTCTATGTTGATTCTTGATAAGAAAGAGGATGTTGTGACTTTGCGCAATTTGGGAGCGGATGATCGTTTGATTTCCAGAATATTTCTTTTTGAAGGGCGTCTGATTTCTCTTTTTGGTGCTATATCCGGTATTGTATTGGGATTAATTCTTTGTTTGATACAACAAAAATTTGGTATTATCTCTTTAGGTGGTGGAGGAAACTTTCTGGTGGATGCCTATCCGGTCAGTGTGCACTTTTGGGATGTAGTGTTGGTGTTTGTAACGGTATTTGCCGTTGGCTTTCTTTCGGTGTGGTATCCGGTGCGTTATCTTAGTAAACGATTGCTCTCTTCAGGAGGGAAATAATAAATAACGATGTCTGTCAAATGACTTCTACATAAAAAATAGCACCCCATATAATTTAGTACTAAATTATATATTTTTTCAGAAAATTCGTTA
>OGWW01001692.1_pt1 | contig 11386 bp, 9 predicted proteins | sample 1576131 | NCBI WGS metagenome assembly OGWW01 (sample SAMEA3541576, study PRJEB24748) | human gut metagenome | biome: human gut; feature: human-associated habitat; material: faeces | place: China | collected 2012 | reverse complement strand
GGTGCTGTCGGCGTTCTTTTCCAGCCAGCCGCTGCGGGCCCAGCGGTAGCTGATGTACAGGGTGCCGTCGGCTTCCATGGCCAGTGCACCGGGGTAGCCCGGCAGGCCGGAAAAGGCACTTTGGCAGTTTTTGCCGCCCGCCGTCAGTTCCCGGGCGTCAGCGTCCATGCTCCATACACAGCGATTGCCCAGATCCGAAACATACAGGGTCCTGCCGTCCGGGCTCAGGGCCAGGCCGGATGCCCCGGCCACGCCGCCGACCACCCGCTGCACCGACCGGTCCGCCGGGTCATACACATACACCCAGCCGGTGCCGGTGTGGGCCAGCAGCTCGGTGCGCAGGGCCGCTTCCAGCCCATTGTCCACGGCTTCCCCGCCCGCCACGGCAAAGTACACCTTGCCGTCCGGGCCGGCCTCCACCGCAGAGACGGCCCCCAGCGGGGCCCCGTCGATCTGGGTGACCACCTGTTCCACGGCCGCGCCCCAGCTGTCGTGTCTTGCACGGCACAGGGCCCCGCCGCCGGGGGTGAGGACGGTCAGCCACAGGTCCCCGTCTGCATCAAAAGCAAAGCCGGTCAGCTCTCCGTCCACGCTCAGGATGGCCGAAAAGCTGCCGCCATCGGTGCGCACAAGGTCACTCTTCCGCTTTTTCAGGGTCGCGCCGTTGTACGCAGCCGCATACACAAAGCCGTCCTGCTCACGGATGCAGTCCACGCCCTGATAGTCTCTCAGTGCCAGCACATCCCGGCTGTCGGCAGAAAGGGCTGTCTGCACGGCGCCGGTGCTCTGGCGCACCTCCGGCGCGGTGTAGGCCTGCGGCGGGGTGTCGATGGGCCGGAACACCAGCGCATACACCAGTGCCAGCAGGATGCCCACCCCGAACACGGTGCTGGCGGTACGGAACCGCTTGAGCAGCGCATCCCGCTCGGCCGCCATCTGGGCCGCATATTCGGCCCGGCGGCGTGCCGCCCGGGCGTTGACGCGGTTGGCCCGCCGCATCCAGCGGTCCACGAACAAGGCCACCTGCGGCCCCACCGTGAGGGACGCAATGGCCAGTATGAGCAAAAATTCGATCAGTCCGATTCGCATAGACGCTTTTCCTTATCTCTGAAAGACCTGCGGACAGCGCACTGTCCTTTATCGCTAAAGTATAACATTCCTGCGCAAAAAGGGCAAGCGGGGATAAAAAGACCAGAGCACTCAGCCAAACGGCTTGTGTGGCTCTGGTCTTTTTGGTTTGTTGCTGTCCACCATTCTTGTGCGGCAGTTCCGGTTTTCAGGGCTTCTTTTTCAGCCGTCTCTCGACCCGGTTGCGCAGAGGGCAGTACCATGTATAGTAGCGTTTCTTCAGCAGCCGCTGCAAAATGCGGCTGACCGCGCTGGGCTTCGGCTTCCAGCTTCCGGCATAGCGGTGGATGGAGTAGGTCTTGGGCGTCACCCGGAGCTTCCGGGTGGCAAACTCCATCGGGCAGAAATACTCTGCCGGAAAGATCTCCATTTCCGCGATGCTCTGCCTTGTTCCGTCCTTGCGCACGCCCAGTGCCTGCAACACCCTTGTGTTCCGCTCCGGGCAGGGTGTCAGGTCCGCGCTGCCGTCTGCCTTTATAAAATCCAGTGCATCGTAATCCCGCAGCAACGCCTGCACCACCGGGTTGCCCTTGCACGCCCCGAACCCCAGCCCGGTGGCTACTTCGTTGTTGTTCTGAAACCCCATAAACCCGGGCAGTTCCAGCAGCTCATCCAGCGGGCGCACCAGCTCCACGTCTGTATCCAGATAGATGCCGCCGTACTCGTACACCACCGCCAGCCGCGCATAGTCCGATACAAAGGCGTATTTCTTTGCCTCGTAGGCCTGCTGTGCGTAGCGGTTTGCGCTGATCTCAAAATTCTGCTCGTTCCACTCGATGATCTTGTAGTCCGGGCAGTATTTCTTCCAGCTTTCCATGCACTTGCGGTCCGCTTCGCTGATCGGCCCGCCGCCGAACCAGCAGTAATGAATGATTTTCGGGATACTCACACACAATACCTCATCTGTTGCTCTGCAAACGGCCGCTGTTTTTCTCCGCATGGCGTGCCTTTGCACCTTTCTCAACAAGTTTATTATCCTATACAAAACACGCAGCGTCAAGCACTTTTGCGCAAACGACCCTGTGCAGCACACATTTTGTGTGGTATACTGGGGTACGTGAAGGGGTTTTCAAATGCTTCACGCAAGTTTCACAGGATTTTCCAATTCTTCGATTAAGATAGATGTGATTCAAGCTGATAGGAGGGACCTGTTTTATGGCAAAGATCCTGATCGTTGACGACGAGCCCCGCATCCGGGAGCTCATCCGCGAGAATTTACAATATGCGGGCTATGCGTGCGAGGAAGCCGGTGACGGCTCTGCCGCCCTGTCGCTGCTGTCCGGCGGCGGGTTCGACCTGGTGATCCTGGACCTGATGATGCCCTTTATGGACGGTATGACCTGCCTGCGTGAGATGCGCACCCGCCACATCAACACCCCCGTGATCATCCTCACTGCCCGCGGCGAGGAATACGACAAGCTGGCCGGCCTGGAGGGCGGTGCCGACGACTATGTGGTCAAGCCCTTCTCCCCCCGGGAGCTGGTGGCCCGCGTGCGTGCCGTGCTCAACCGCACCATGCCCCGGGCGGAAACTTCTTCCGCCACCATGACCTTCGGGGACCTGACCATCGACACCGCCAGCCACACCGTGCGGGTGGCCGGGGAGGATGTGGCCCTGACCCCCAAGGAGTTCGACCTGCTGGTGTTCCTGGCCTCCAACAAGGGCATCGCCCTCAGCCGCGAAAAGATCCTGCAGAAGGTATGGAACTACGACTACTTCGGCGAGGACCGCACCGTGGACACCCACGTCAAGATGCTGCGCGGCCACCTGGGCAAATGCCGCAGCTACATTGCCACCGTGTGGGGCATCGGCTACAAGTTCGACCCCGACGCAGTGCGGTAAACGGAGGCTGTGCAGTTCATGCGGCGAACAAACAATGCCCGGCGCGGGCTTGGCATCCGCGGGCAGCTGATGTTCTTTTTGTGCTTCATCTGCCTGTTTCTGCTGGTGCTGTTCTGGATCCTGTCCACCCAGCTGCTGGAACCGCTGTACACTCGGCACATCGAGCGGCAGCTGACCACCCAGGCCGAAAACGTGGTGTCCCAACTGGACGACGCCCTGGCCGAGGGCACCGCTCTTTCTTCCTGGTCCTTCGGACGGCTGTATGTCAACACCGGCTTTTTTGACAAGCTGGCCATGGACTTGTATTCCAAGGGAGCGCTGAGCAGCTTCTGTGTGGACATTTCCGACTCCACCCTGCGGCAGATCTACAAGATCGAGAACCAGTCTTACTGCAACTTACATGAGACGTATCTTTCGGACGCATCCAGCAATGAGGTGGTGAACACCGCCATTGCCATGCGCAAGAAGTGCCGCACCTCGCCGGGCGGCTTCAAACAGACGCTCAACCCGCCCCGCCTGTCCGGCTCGGCCCAGCTTCTGGTGGGCCGCACCACAGCCGACGGCAGCTACACCGTGCTGGTGACCACCAGTCTGGTGCATGTGGCCGAGGCCAGCAACGTGCTGAGAACCCTGCTGCCGCTGGCGGCGGCACTGATCTTTGTCTTTGCCATGTCGGCGGCGTGGCTGTTCAGTGAGTGGTTCACAAAGCCCCTGCGGCAGCTGTCCCGCGCCGCCCGCCAGATGGCCAAGGGCAACTACGCCGTGCAGGTGGAGAGCCGCCGCAGCGACGAGCTGGGCGACCTGGCTCAGGACTTCAACCATATGGCAGAGGAGGTGCAGCGGGCGGCCCAGATGCAGCGGGACCTGCTGGCCAACGTCTCCCACGACCTGCGCACCCCGCTGACCCTCATCAAGGGCTACGCCGAGACGGTGCGCGACCTGACCGGCGATGACAAGGCCCACCGCGACGAACAAATGAACATCATCGTGGACGAGACCGACCGCCTGACCGCGCTGGTGTCCAGCGTGATGGAGCTGAGCAAGGTGACCAGCGGTGCCGACCGCTGTGAGCGGGTGAACTTTGATATGGGCCAGCTGTGCGACGAAGTGAGCGAACGCTACGACGCCATCTGCGCCCAGAACGGCTGGCAGCTCAAACTGGAGCTGCCGGACGAGGAGCTGCCCGTCTACGCCGACCCGGACATGATGCAGCGCGCGCTGCACAACCTGCTGGGCAACGCCATGCACCACATCGGGCCGGACGGCATCTTTATCCTGCGGGCTTCCCGCTGCACCGAAGGGGTCCGCGTGGAGGTGGAGGACCACGGCCCCGGCATCGCCGCCGCCGACCTACCCTATATCTTCGACCGCTACTACCGCTCCCGTTCGGACGCCGGCAAGCAGGGCACCGGGCTGGGCCTTTCCATCACCAAGGCCATCTTCCAGCAGCACGGCTTCCGCTTCGGCGTGCAGAGCACGCTGGGCAAAGGCACCATCTTCTGGTTCATCATGAACGACCTGCCCGCCAGCGGACAGGCCGCCGCCCTTTGATTTTACAGCAACAAAAAAGCAGCGCATCTTCTGAGCGAAGATGCGCTGCTTTTTTCAGGTCGAGCTTGCACTGCGGTAAATGCCGAAAGTGTTGTCCGGTGCGGGCATCTCCACGCGGGAGGCCCGGTCGTTCACCTTCCACATCAGGGCCCCCATGGCCCCCAGAACCGCCAGCACAATAAGCCATTTGACGGCATTCGGAAGTTTATTCATATGTACGTCCTTTTTTATTGTTATTCCGGGCGGCACCGCCTGCGTGCAGCGCACAGCAGCGCCCCGGCCTGTGTTTCGTCCAGTGCCTGCACCCACGGCCCGCGCGGGCAGGCCCCTGCGCCAGTGTTGCCGGCCTCGGCAAACCGGGCAAGGTCCGAGTCGGTGCGGTCGTTCCAGCCCGCAAAGCCCTCCGGGGCAATGTGGGCCCCCAGACGGCTGGCCAGCACCGCCGTTTTCCCGGTGGGCCGCCAGGGCCGCCCCAGATACACGGTGCCCTGCGGGCAGCTATCCGATACAAAGTCGCAGTCCCAGAATACAAAGCCCAGGCCCTCCGCGCTGCCGGACGGTGCCGTGACCCAGCTGTGGGGCAGGCCGTTGTTCACCGTGCGCAGCACGCACTGCTCAAACAGCGCATCCGCCCCGCCAAAGATGAAATCAATGTCTCCCGCGATCTCACAATCGTGGTAATACTGGGCGCTTGCCCGGCGCGGAGCAAGGCCGCGCGGGCCGAGGAAGCCGTCCTTCTCCCGCTCCTTCTCCGGCAGAGGGGCGCAGAACAGCGTATCCTGATTGCCCAGCAGCCGCACCTTCTCGAACACCGCGTGGGCGCTGTCCACATAGGCCGCCACGGCCTGGCCCGCCTTTGCGCCGGGGCCGGCATCGTTCTCAATGGTCAGATCTTCCACCCGCAGCCGCTCACCGCTGAAAAACGCCGTGTAGCTGCGGAAGGTATGGGTGGGCCGCCCATCCGGGTGGGGCAGCTTGCCGCCGTCCCCCCACACGAGCCGGGTGCAGTCCGCCCCGGCACCCTGCAGGGCGATGTCCTTTTTTTCGCAGACCAGTTTTTCCCGGTAAATGCCCGCCCCGATGCGGATCTGGGCCGGGCAGTCGTAGGGGACGGCCAGCACCGCCTCGGAAATGGATGCAAAGTCCCCGCTGCTGTCCTGTGCCACCGTGATGCAAAGCATAGTTTCGTGTCCTCCTGCGTCTGGTTTTATAGCTTTATAGTATACCCCTCCTTCCCGCAAAAAGCAACGGGTCAGCCGCCGTTTTCCAGCCGCAGCACCGCCGCCGTGATGTCATCCGGGCGGCCGGTGCGCAGGGCCCGCGCCCGTGCCGTTTCCACCAACGTCTTTGCCACCTGGGCCGGTGCTTCGCCTGCCGCAGCGGACAGCTCCAGCTGCTTTGCCACCCACGCGGTGCCGTCCACCAGCAGCCCGTCCGACACCAGCACCGCATAATCCCCGGCACACAGATGCACCACCCGGCTCTGGCCGTTCACCCCGCCCAGAATGCCCACCGGCAGGCTCACATCCCCCACGGCCCGCGCCCTGCCGCCGTGCACCAGAAAGCCCGGGGCTGCCCCGGCCTTGAACAGCCGTGCCGTGCCGGTGTACAGGTCCACACTGATCAGGTCCAGCGTTGCGCCGCTCTCTTCCTCGCTCTTAAGAGCCAGTGCCACGTTCACCAGCCTTGCCGCCAGTTCTGCCGGGATGCCCGCCTTCAGCAGCCGGGCCGTCAGCTCTGCCGCCAGATTGCCGTCCACCGCCGCCGGACGGCCGGTGCCCATGCCGTCGCACAGGATCATCTGGGCCGCTGTCGGGCTGCAGAACTGCTGCACCGCGTCGCCGGACACCTCCCCCTGCGCCGCCGCGCCCGCCATGCCGAACACCGCCCGCAGCACCGGTCTTTCACTGAACAACAGGGTCGTCATGCCCTTGCAGGACAGCACCTGCGGCGTTTCCAACGTGCGGCGGCAGATGCGCCCCACCTCGCGGGCCAGCGCCGCCAGCTCCTGCGGGCCGAACCGGGTGCGCGGCAGGGTGACCGCCGCATGGGTGCGGCCCAGGTCATCCAGCGTGACCGCGCATTCCAGCGGCGGGCTGCCCAGTGAGGTGAAAAACGCCGCCACCCGGTCGGAGCGGTAGGGCTCCGGCTCGCCCGGACGGCCCAGCTGCTCCCCCAGCACGGCCAGCGCCTCGGCCACGGCACTGTACTGCTCGGTGAACACGGTGCGCATGGCCTCGGCGTGGAGACGGCTCTCCTTGCGGCTGCGGTAGAGCGCAAAGGAGCGGGCTGCCGCCGCGCACAGCGCCGCCGGGTGGATGCACCGGGACAATTGCCCGGGCAATTGCGCCGGTTCCAGCCTGCCGTTTTCTTCCAGCAGCGGGCGCAGGGCCTCCATGCCCTCCAGCGTGGCCGCATACTCCTGCTTCCAGCACTGTTCTCGCCGCCCGCAGTTGAAGCACAGGCTGTCGTGGGTGTTGTCAATGACCCAGCGATAGCTCTCGCACCGGTGCGGCAGGGCATTGTACACGTCGTTCACCGTCTCGGCCAGCGACGAAAGGCTCTGGGCCACGGCTTCCAGCCGGGTGGCCGCCGCCGGGTAGCGGGCGCGCTCCACCGGCTGGGAACGGTCGGCCGGTGCGGCCACAGGAGCCAGCCAGCTTTTGGGAAGAGCCAGCACGCACAGGATGCCCGCCCCTGCGCTGAACAGCACTGCAAAGGCCTGCCCGGGCGGCTGGACGCAGAGCACCCCCGTCACGCAGCCGCCCGCATAGGCAGCAGCCGCTTCCACCCGGCGGCCCGGGGCCAGAATGCAGGCCGCAGACGCCCCGCAGGCAAGCCCGGCGGCTGCGCAGGCAAGGGCCGGGTCCGCGGCGCAAAGGGCCGCGCCCAGCATCCCGCTGCAGGCCAGTGCCGCCCCCGGCTGTCCCCGGCTGCACAGCACCAGCTCCACCGCCGCGCACACCGCCACCCCGGGGAAGAACCGTTCCAGCGGCAGGTTTCCCAGCGCCGCTGCCACGGCGGCCCCGGTGAGCAGGGTGCCAAAGCCTGGTTTTTCGGGCGGGAAGCGCCGCAGCGCCAGCCCCAGCAGCCCTGCCAGCAGGGCGTCCGCCGTGCAGAACAGCGCCAGCTCCGCCCCGCCGCCGGTGCCCAGCGCAAAGCACAGGCCCATGGCGGCCAACGTACCGCAGCCCGCCAGCACAGCGGGCAGGAATCTGCCCGGCCAGACCCACCGCACAGCCACCGCAGCCCCCAGCGCACACAACAAACAGACGCTGCGCAGCGACAGCGCCCCGAAGCCATGCAGCAGCACCCCCAGCGCGGCCCCCGCCGCACAGGGAGCAAAGCAGTCCTCCGCAAGGCCCAGCACAAGGCCCAGCCCAAAGGGCATCAGCGCTCCGTACAGCACCGCCCAGCCCCCGGCAAACCCCAGGGCCACCGCTCCCAGCCGACGCACCGCCGGGCGCAATACTGCCCGCGCTTCCAGCGCCGGAGCCCCGCTGCGCCGGGCTTTTACCGTCAAAACACTCGTCCGCTCTGTCATCCAGAATTCCCCGCTTTCCGGCGGGGCGTTTTGGTTCTGTTCCCCGCACTGTGTGCATATACTGTAGCGCGGAGCGGCGGCAGTTTTTGCCGCAGGGCGCAGAACCGCCCCAAACCGGCCCAAAGACGCAAAAAAGCCCTGCAGCGTGCAAAAACGCTGCAGAGCTTTGTGTTTTTATGGAAAAGATCAGCCGTTCAGCTTTTCAATGGCCGCTTTGACGCGCTCCACGGTCTTTTCGCGGCCCATCATGCAGGCAAGGTCGGTGCCGCCGCCGGGGGTGCGCTGCTTGCCGGACAGGGCGATGCCCAGCGGGTACAGCAGCCAGCCGTTCTTCTTGCCCAGCTCCTCAGCCTTGGCCTTGCAGGCGTTGAACACGCTGTCGCGGTCCGCAAAGTCCAGTGCCTCGTCGCTCAGCACGGGCAGCAGGGCTTCCAGTGCCTCTTTGGCGGTCTCCGGGGTGGTCTTCTGCTTCTTGTTGGCGTACAGGCTCACATCGTAGTCGGGCATGGCGTCAAAGAAATCCAGCTGCTCCGGGATCTCGCCCAGCACCTCGCACCGGGGCTGCAGGTTTGCGCACAGCAGCTGCTTGTTGATGGGGCTGTGCACGGCGCTGTCGATCCAGGGCTCAGCCTTCTTCTGGAACTCCTCGGGGCTCAGGCGGCGGATGTACTCCGCATTGGTGGCCCGCAGCTTGAGGGGGTCAAAGATGGCGGGGGACTTGGAGATGCCGTCCGGGGACCAGATCTTGACCAGCTCCGGCAGGGAGAAGATCTCCTGCTCGGCGTACTCGCCCCTGGGGCTCCAGCCCAGCAGGCAGATATAGTTCAGCACAGCCTCGGTCAGGTAGCCCTTGGCCACCAGGTCCTGATAGCTGGCATCGCCATTGCGCTTGGACAGCTTGTTCTGGGCATCCTTCATCACCGGCGGGCAGTGGATGTAGGTAGGGATCTCCCAGCCAAAGGCCTGATACAGCAGGTTGTACTTGGGGGTGGAGGACAGATACTCACTGCCGCGGATGACGTGGGTGATGCCCATCAGGTGGTCATCCACCACGTTGGCAAAGTTGTAGGTGGGCATGCCGTCGGTCTTGATGAGGATCTGGTCGTCCATCTCGCTGTTGTTTACCTCGATGTGGCCGTACACCACATCGTCAAAGCCGGTCACGCCCTCGCGGGGGATCTTCTGGCGGATGACATAGGGCTCTCCGGCGGCCAGACGCTTTTCCACTTCCTCCTTGGGCAGGTCGCGGCAGCAGCCGTCGTAGTGGGTCATCTCGCCGTTGGCGCGCTGCTCGGCGTGCAGGGCTTCCAGACGCTCCTCGGTGCAGAAGCAGTAGTAAGCCTTGCCCTCGGCCACCAGCTGCTCGGCATATTGCTTGAACATGCCCATGCGCTCGCTCTGCACATAGGGGCCCACAGGGCCGCCAACGTCCGGGCCCTCGTCCCACAGCAGGCCGGTCTCGCGCAGAGTGTTGTAGATCACGTCCACAGCACCTTCCACATAGCGGCCCTGGTCGGTGTCCTCAATGCGCAGGATGAAGGTGCCACCCTCGTGCTTTGCCATTAAATAGGTATATAGCGCAGTGCGCAGGTTGCCCACATGCATATAGCCAGTGGGCGAGGGGGCAAAACGGGTGCGGACTTTGTTGCTCGGCATAGAAAAACGCTCCTTTTATACTCATGCAAAAAATGCGGATAGCTACGTCTTAGTTTACCTGTTCTGCAGCGATTTGTCAACGGAGGAACGTGTTTTGTGCGAAGCTGCGGTTTTTGGGACACAAGGCGGGACATTTTGTCGAAATCGCCCGCAATCATTGACGAAGGCTGTATTTTTTTGTATACTAATTTCAAACGGTGCTGGCACAATTTTCCTGTTGTGCCAGCTGCCTGCCTGTATGGAGAAAACGTTGAAGGAGAATGATACCTATGAAAAGCACCGGGATCGTCCGCGGCATCGACTCGCTGGGCCGCATCGTCCTGCCCAAGGAGCTGCGCACCACCCTGCATCTGGACGGGGACACCAAGCTGGAGATCTTTGTGGATGGCGACGCCATCGTGCTCAAGAAGCACCGCCCCGCCGGCAGCTGCGACTTCTGCGGCGACGTGGACGCCAACGCCATCCAGTTTGCCGGGTACTGCATCTGCCCCGCCTGCCGCCGCAAGATCGGCGCGCTGTAAACCAGAACCAAAAGGAGGCCTGCGTCCATGAGCCGCATGACCGATTTTACTATCCCTTCCACCGTGCCCGGGCGCACCCTGCACGCGTTCTGCTGTGAGCCGGAGGGCGAAGTGCGAGCCGTGCTGCAGCTGTCCCACGGCATGGTGGAGTTCATCGACCGGTACAAGCCGCTGGCGGAGTATCTGGCCGGGCAGGGCATCGTGGTGGTCGGCCACGACCACCTGGGCCACGGCGGGTCCATCCGCACCAAGGCCGACTACGGCTACTTTGCCGAGCCGGACGGCAACCGTGCCGTGCTGGACGACCTGCACGCCATGACCCTGCGCACCAAGGAGCGCTACCCCGGTGTGCCGTACTTTCTGCTGGGGCACAGCATGGGCTCGTTCTATGCCCGGCAGTACCTGTGCGAATACGGGCAGGAACTGAGCGGTGCCATCATCATGGGCACCGGCCACCAGCCCAAAGCGCTGGTGCAGTTTGCCCGCAGCACCTGCCGGGCGCTGGCGGCCGTGCACGGCTGGCAGTACCGCAGCAAGCTGGTGGCCAACCTGTCCTTCATGGGCTACAACAAGGGGCTGGAGGGCCGCGCATGCGGCAACTGTACATTCGGTGAGGCTGTTTACAAAAGTAAAAACAATGAGAACCTCTACCTTATGGCGGCTCCCTTTGACACCGAAAACGAACTCAGTCCCTCGGTGTTTACTCAACTTGTCAACTCAGTAAAGGACAGCTTTGATTTTGTCCTTATCGACTCCCCTGCCGGAATCGGTTCGGGCTTTGAAACTGCGGCGGCTCCTGCCGACAGAGCCTTGATTGTTACCAATGCAGAGCCGACGGGTGTGCGTGGTGCGGTTAAGGTGAGGAGAAAGCTTGAGTCAATGGGAAAAACAAATATCCGACTTGTTATTAACCGCTTTGACCGAAAGCTTTTTACACAGCTCGGTTTTTATGAAGACCTCGACAGCGTTATTGACGCAACACAGACACAGCTTATTGCGCTTGTGCCGTTTGACATCCGTATTTCGGTGATTGTTCAGCGAGGTGTTGCCGGACTTAACTGGAGTGCGGCGGCGTCCGTTTTTGACTGTCTTGCACAGAGGCCTGAGGGAAAACATATTCCCCTTGCGTTCAAAGGGTAGTTTG
>OGWW01001688.1_pt1 | contig 11394 bp, 11 predicted proteins | sample 1576131 | NCBI WGS metagenome assembly OGWW01 (sample SAMEA3541576, study PRJEB24748) | human gut metagenome | biome: human gut; feature: human-associated habitat; material: faeces | place: China | collected 2012 | reverse complement strand
GGAGGCGGGGATGATGACGGCGTCGTACTCCCCCGGCTCGGTGCCCCACGTCTTGGCGAAATCGGAACCGGTCTCCACGAACCTCCAACGGTCGATACGGTCGAATTCGGCGCTGAACGATGCCGTGAGGTCGAGACTGTGGAAAAATTGCCGATGCCGCGCCTCCACGGCGAACGTCGTGGCGAACTGCGTGCGGTTGTAATTCGACTTGTAGCGCTCGACGGGGCCTCCCAGACCGTTGTCGAGGTCCTGATCGGATTTCTTGTCGTCGAACGAACCCGTATAGTCGAGACTGCCGCCCGCCGAGTAGCGGTAGGCGCTACCCTGCCAGTGGCGGCCGAAGCGGACGGAGCCGGTCAGTCGTTGGTAGCTCTGACGCGGATTGCGGGGATCGGAGGCGGCCGTCAGGTAATCGGCGTTGATATTCAGCGTCGTGCGTTCGGCGTCACCCCTCCCCTTCCGTTCGAATCCCTTTCCGACGGAGAAGAGTTTGCTGCTCATGTCGGCCTTGAAGCGGGCGGTGAGGTCGCGGCCGCCCTCGCGGCGCTTGACCTTGACCAGTCCGCTCGTCAGGTCGCCGTATTCGACCGAAGGGATGCCCCGCACGATTTCGACCGATTCGATGTCGTCGGTCGAGATCGCTCGTGTATCGACGCCGCGATTGACGTTGGCGTACTCTTGGATCGACCCGTAGGAGGTCGAATATTGCAGGTTGGCGTCATTACTTATGGGGATGCCGTCTACCTGAATCTGGGTACCCAATGCCGACGTAGCGTAATTGGCGGAGCTCGAAGGGTCGGCTTCGCGCAGGCGGATCTCCTGCGGCGCTCCGAACGAGGGGTCGGTGGCGCGGCCGCCGGGGATCAACTCCATGAGGTCGGCAATGCTCGACGGCTGGATGTGGGCGATGGCTTCGCGGAGCAACCGGTGCTAAATCACCAGATCGTGAAGGTGTCCATTCTATTTCTTGTAGTGTTGTTTCATAAGTTTCATCCTCAAACTTGTAGGCAAGTCCATCCTTATAATGGTGTCCAGTTTTACCACATTTAAAAGAATAGCTAAGATTGTCATAAATAAGAACCAAACCATCTATGGGAATTCCCTTTTCACTTGCAACAGTTTTCAACTTCTCAATCTGCTCTTTAAGTTCTTTCTCACTGTGTTTTCCTGCTTCCATATATACATAAGGACAAGTATCAAATCCCAAGACTCCAAGTTGCATTAGCTTAAACTCCCTACTATCAACACCAGTTCCTTCATCCATCCCCTCTAACACATTAAAGGGAATAAAATGAACATGTCGTCCTTTACACACTTCTGGATTCAGATTACGGACAGAACCGGAAGCCAAATTGCGGGCATTTTTATAAGGTTCTCCATTTCCATCTCGGATTGTATCTTTTAACTGGCGAAAATCGTCCTTATAGATAAATGCCTCGCCAGTCGTAACAAGCCTTTCCCTATAACTGATAGAAAGCGGAACATTTTCAAATGCAGGGATATTGTGGGTAATATCCTCTCCAACATTTCCATCACCACGAGTAGATGCCTGTACCAGCCTACCCTCTTCATAGACAAGCTTAACAGTCAGTCCATCCAGTTTCAACATCAGTAAGGTATCCTGATTTTCCATAAAATCAGCCAACTCCCTAATCTGTTTTGTTTTTTCAAGCGAAAGCAACGCTCTTGTATGCCTTACTTTCGCTAATTCACTGACTGGATAATAACCGACACTCTGCGTTGGCGAATTAGAGAAGATAATTCCTGATTTTTTCTCCAGTTCTTCCAAACGGTCAAATAGACGGTCATATTCCTTATCAGTCATCTTTGGGGAATCCTTATTATAATATGCATCCCGCTGTTCATTCAATGTCTGAACTAATGTTTTAATTTCCTGCAACATGTTACCCACAGCTCCTTTCTACTACTTTGATTGTTTAAGCGAAACTATGTCCTACTTTCTGACACAACTTTTGTTAAAACAAAAAAAGACACTGATTATTCCATAAAAATAATCAATGCCTTTCTGTACTCAAAACACGATAGCAGACTTCATCTGCAAAAATCATGGTTCTAATCACTCTGCTTAGAACAAAAGTTTTATAATTCCTTCTGTATCTCGGAATTACAAATGTGTGTCATACTTATTTTATATGTAGAACCTATAACTGTCAATAGAATACTTTGATCATTAAATTTGCCCAATACTATCAAAATATTTTCTAACTATACTCATGTTTTAATCTTTTATATTCGCTTTTCGCACGTAAATAACTATAATAATTCCAAATATTTGCTGTAATTGGTATATCTTTCAAATATACAAATTTACTCATTATATGTATCTTATGAACAACACACCAACGATAAATATCTCTCATATATAATTTCTCACCTGCTTCTATCCGATTGCTTAAATACCAAAATTTAGAAATATCTTCATCTCTTTTAAATATGATGTAAAACTTTACATTATAATACTCCACAACTGCATACTGCATACACATCTCTCCTCTTCCTGTGTTTCCTGTATCAAATAATATCTTTTTTCACGCACAATCAAAATTATACACATATATATCCACTAGTACATTTTTTGGCCAGCAGATGACCGATCCCGTTTTTCTGATACAACTTTTTCATATATGGATCAAGGTCTCCTTTTTCTCCGAGAAGGATCGCACTTATCGTGTTTCCATAATAACTGCCCAAACACCCTACAAGGAGTTTCTTCCAACCTTGCCTGAATTCATGCAGGAATTGTCTGATGCATTCAGTCTGCCCGGATAATATACCGACTTCATCCGCCCATACATATGCGCCTATTTTCTGCCTTTTGTAATAAGCTCTCTGATCAAAATTGCCCGGATTACGTGCAGTCTCAAATGCAGACGCCTTTCCTTTTATTTTTAGTTTATTTCCGATTTTGATATGTGCCGCATCTTCTTTTTCAAGATAAACAAGCACTTTCTCTTCCCATATTTTTCTTGGCAGCTCTTGACTGAAATCATAGGAAGAACGATGCCCGTCGCTTTTTCCGAATACAGACTGCCTTGCGATCTTTCGATCGCTGCCACTATAAAAAGAGACGGCATTCCCCTTTACACGGACTGCCGTTACAGATTCTTTTTCATCAATCCTATCTGCCGTTCCCGTCAATATAAGATTGATTTCTCCTTTATTGTTTCGGTTTACGATCTGCCCAAGCGCGGAAGTGTAATCTCCCGCGCCGAAAAACAGCACCCTTATCGCCTGTACTGTAAGAAACAGTACGCAAAATATACATAATGGTCGTCTTTTCATTTTTTGTCATCGGCTGCGACCAACTCTAAATTTTCTTTCAGCGGCTGTGAAAGATCCACAGTGCCCATATACTTAGCTTTTGACTCTCCGTTAATCGTAATCTGAACCTGCGTCGCCTCTGTTCCCTCAACAAGCGAATTTACGATTGAATAAATCGTAAGTTTCGGCAGGATATCATACTCTCCGTTCAGAAACGTACTATCGAAATTCACATAACAAATATCATCTTTGATCGTCACTCCCAACAGATTTGCATTCGGGTTGATCGTCGGATAAGCTCCGCTTTCAGGACCCTGCATCAGTTTCTCAACGATCATTTTCTCTTTCGACAAATTACTGCTGTACCTTGCCGAAACTTTTTGCGGAACAAGCTTATCTCCGCTTTCATTTGCAAAATAAAGCGTTAATTCTACCGTCTGGTAGGCGCTCGGTGACGATCCTGTGTTTTCTACGAAATCATCTTCTGTCATAAGTCCGATCGAATTGCCGTCACTGTCTTTAAGCGACTCTCCGTCGATCGTAAACAGTACTGCGTTGACCCCTTCAATTTCCGAAAGCGAACATACAATAGATGCCCTCATAAGCTTTTCTTCCAGACTGTTTACTTTTAAATACGCTTTATTGAAGTCGATATCTAATATACTCCCCCGCAGTTCACATTTTTGTACAGATACTTCATTCGGAATCGGAGGAACATTTTCGATTTTATCCGATGGTTTCCGAAGCGTTTCCAGTATATCCTCTGCCATACCGCACCGCCTTCCAGTACCAGCCCTGTTTTGCCGTTTTCCCGGTTTCATAGGGCGCTTTAACAAGTCCTGTTCTGTCTTCATTAAGATAATAGACTGACATCTCCGAATCTATTTTCTTCTTCCGGCAGCCTGAAAGGAAAAACGGCAGACACAAGGACAAAATAAGACAAATGCATATTACGACCGCAAGTTTCCTGTTCCTTTTCATCTCCCCACTCCTTCCGGCACTGTTGTATAGATCAGCGGAATCCGAACTGTAAATGTCGTTCCCTCGCCTTCGTTACTATGCACTTTGATCGATCCTCTGTGAACGATCACTGCGTTTCTGGCGATCGCAAGCCCCAGTCCCGTTCCGCCGATTTCTCTGGAATGAGACTTGTCTACCCGGTAAAACCTCTCAAATATATGTGCCTGATCTTCCTGAGGGATTCCAAGACCGGAATCTTCTACTTTTAAATAAAAATATTTATGATCGGCATTTAAAGACACATGAACCCATCCGTTTTCATGATTATATTTAATCGCATTTTCCACAAGATTTGAAACGGCAAGTGTAAATTTCGTCTCATCAATCTCTGCGCTCACCGGACGGAAACTTTCCATGACCATCTCAACATTTTTCTTTTCCGCGATCGGTTTCAGCCTCTTTAATATTTGTTCAAGCAAGTCGTTGATATTCACCTGCTGAATGTTCATCGTCTGACCGGTCCGATTCATTTTCACAAGAGAAAGAAGATCTGTTATGATCTGATTTTCCCGGTCGATTTCTTTCGCGATATCTTCCATAAATTCACGGTACATTTCCACAGGAAGGTTTTCCTGCTCAAGAAGCGAATCTGCCAGCACTTTCATCGATGTCATCGGAGTTTTCAGTTCATGGGAAACGTTTGAGACAAACTCTTCTCTGGAGTCGTCCAGCTGCTTTAGTCTGCCGAGCATTTTGTTGAACGCTTCACTTAGCTGACTTGTCTCCGCAAACGTGTCTACGTGCAGCACATCGTCACTGTATCCTTCACTCACATTTTCAATCGCCCCTGTAATCTTATGAATCGGTTTTACAAGTTTATTGGCAAGGGCCACCCCGAAAACAGCCAAGAAAATCGCCGCTATTCCTACTACGACACCTCCATGCGTATAAAATACCTGTTTTGTAACTTCAATACTGTCTGTAGAGACACTTGCTAAAATCACACCGTCTATCTTCTTTTTCCCCGGGATATTGATCGGTGAAGTCACTTCGATATAATGATTCTTTTTATCATAGTGGTTCGTCGGCTTTGTGCGCATGCACCGAACGACGCTTTCCGATACATTCGTCTTTCCTTCATCGAGATTATATGTATCTTTAATTACGCAGAGATCTTCATCCATGATCATAACTCTGCCGTTATATATATTCGTCAGCTGCGTCAGATTAGAATCGATCACTTCCGAAGTCGGATCGGAAAGATATCCGTATGCCGAGAGCTGATTGCTTAATATTGTACATTGATTTTGGATTTCCGCAGTCCGAAGTTCGACCGCACGCGACTCGTAAAATGCTACGATTCCGAAAAGTGTTGCAAGGCAGGGTATCAGCCCTGCCAGCATTGTACAAAGAATCACACAAAAACGCATGTTCCCGATAATTTTACGGTTGGATACAAATTGATATTTAATCTTGGAAATAATAACCCACTCCCCACTTTGTATGTACATATTTCGGTTCACTCGGATTCATCTCAATCTTCTCACGAAGCCTTCGGATATGTACGTCTACTGTTCTTGCATCTCCCGGGTAATCATATCCCCACACCAGATTCAGCAGATTTTCTCTGCTGTATACTTTGTTTGGATTCATTGCCAGAAGCTCTAAAACATCAAATTCTTTTGCCGTAAGATTGATCTCTCTCTCTCCGATAAATACTCTTCTGCTCTCACAATCAATCTTTAAGCTTCCTTTGATCAGCACCGGTCCGCCTGCCGGTTCTTTCCGTTTCGACGTCCGCCTCATGATGGCTTTGATCCTCGCCTTCACCTCTAAAATGTTAAACGGTTTCGTTATATAATCATCCGCACCGTATTCCAGTCCCAGTATCTTGTCCATATCCTCGCTCTTTGCCGTCAGCATCACAACCGGCATATCCGAAAATTCCCGAATCTGCTGACACACCTGAAAACCGTCCAGTTTCGGCAGCATCACATCCAAAAGGACAAGATCATATTCACATGCCTTTGCGTATTCCAAAGCCTCCTCGCCGTCATAGGCGCAGTCTACTTCCATGCCTTCCTGCTCGAGGCTGAAGCGGATTCCTTTTACGATCAGCTTCTCATCATCAACAACTAAAATTCTCTTACCCATACTCCTCTTTTTTCGACTCCTTATGCACTGCGGTATACAAAACCGCTCTCTTATGTCAGATCGTTATGTCTTCTTTTATTTTATTAAATACTCCCTCTTTGATTCCCTCAATCTGCATCAATTCTTCGATTGACTGAAAGCCGCCGTGTTCTTCCCGATATGCGATTATACTTTGCGCTTTCGCCTCTCCGACTCCTGTAAGCGTCATGAGTTCCTCTTTTTCGGCTGTATTAATATTTATCTTCCCATCGTCCGTACGTTCGGTCACTTCCGATACAACCCCTGCGCCTTTCACTTCATCTAAAGAAGGCACATAAATCTGTTCTCCGTCAACGACAACCCTCGCCTGATTAACCGCTTCCGCCGCAGCGTTTTCTGTCAGCCCGCCCGCTTTCGCAATCGCTTCAAACACTCTGGAATCCTGTTCCAGTTCATATACGCCCGAAGCCTGAACTTCTCCGCAAACATATACGAATACTTTTTTACGCTCCGGATTTTCTTCCACTGTACCGCTGTCCGCTTCCGCCTTTTTTCTTTCTGCCTTCTCTGCTGGCTCTTCGCTCTTTTGTGATGTATGATCCGACTTTTCTTCTTCCGCAGAAAATAAAAATTCTTCTGTTTCAGGAACGGCCGAATCTTTGTTCCCGCACCCAAACAGGAAACTTGCCGAAATAAGAAAGAACACTGTCATGACAGCGTATTTTTTTCTGTATTTTTTCTGATTGTCTTGCATATTCTTCTCCTCAGCTTTGCCGGGAGAATTACCCCTTTATGTCGGACATTAATATTGTAACGAATTTTTACTAAAATTACAATAGACAATTAACGTCTTGTTACATCTCTGTCAACCTATTAAGGACAACTTTCTTTTTCTTTACAAAAAAAACATATATATTACAGATTTATTACTTTTATTTCCATTGAAAAACTGCTATGCCGGCAACCGCAAGAAGGAGACCACCTGCTTTTCTCCATGAGAACGGCTCCCGATCCATTCCAAACAATCCGAAAAGCTGGATCAGATAAGCAACCGTAAGCTGTGCGATCACAATGAGAAGAGCTGAACGCGCAGGCCCTAACGCTTCGATACTTTTTATAACCGTCCATGTGATCCCTGCGCCGATCACACCGCCTAACAGCATATATTTCGGCTGTACTTCCATAAGCTGTGAAACCTGATCTCTTCCGGTAAAAAACCACATCGCAAGACAAACCGCAAAAGCCGTAAACTGTACCCAGCCGTTTCCGACCCACATTCCTGTTGTCTTCGTAACCTGTGTGTTAAATACTCCCTGAATACTCATAAGCGCTCCGGACAAAAGAGCAATTAAAAAACCGATCATATACATACCTCCGAACTGTTTAGATCAAACAATTTTTCTAACTTCCTTTAGTATGTCCTTCGACCGGTTTCTTATTCTGTCTATTTATGTAACATTTTCTCTTATGAAAACATTGGAGAAATATCTTTACGGAAACACTTTTATGCAAGTATTCTGCGCATCTTCTCAACCATCTGATCGATATGCTCTTTTTCTACGATCAGCGGAGGAACAAAACGGATTACGTTTCCCTGCGCCTGTATGATAAGCAGACCTTCTTCAATCGCACGATCATTGATCTCTTTGATCGGCTTTGTGATCACAAGACCCTGCATCAGACCTTTTCCTCTTCGCTCTGTCACACAGTCAAATTCCGCTTTAAGTTCTTCTAATTTTTCTGTAAAGTATGGAGCTATCTCATTGACATGTCCTACAATATTTTTTCTCTCAAAAATGGAAAGAACTGTCTTTACCGCCGTGCACGCAAGCGGATTTCCTCCGTATGTCGCCCCGTGATCTCCCGGTTTAAGAGAATATCCGGCAACCTCTTCCGTCATTGCAAACGCGCCGACCGGAATGCCGTTTCCGATCGCTTTCGCCATCGTAAGGATGTCCGGCTTTACTCCGTACCCCTGCCATGCAAACATCGTACCTGTTCTGCCCATGCCGCACTGTACTTCGTCACAGATCATAAGGATATCGTTTTCATCACAGAGCTTTCTGATCCCTTCCATAAATTCCTGTGTCGCCAGATGAATGCCGCCCTCTCCCTGAAGCGGTTCTAAAATAATCGCACACGTTTTCTCATTCACAAGCGACTTCACACTGTCAAGATCGTTAAATTTTGCAAACTTTACCCCCGGAACAAGCGGCTCAAAAGGTTCTCTGTAAGAATCATGTCCTGTAACCGATACCGCTCCAAATGATCTGCCGTGAAACGAGTTTTCCATAGCGATAAATTCATATCGTCCCGATCCTTTTGTATATGCATATCGTCTCGCTGCTTTTAAAGCCCCTTCATTTGCTTCGCCGCCGCTGTTTGTAAAAAATACCCGATCCATTCCGCTGACTTTATTCAGCGCTTCCGCCGCTTCCCCGCAGCTTTCATGATAATAAAGGTTGGACGTATGGTATAATTTATCAATTTGTTTTTTCAGCGCCTCGTTTAATTCTTTATTGTCATACCCAAGCCCTGTCACTGCGAAGCCTGCCGCAAAATCAAGATATTCTTTTCCGTCTGTATCATACAGATACATTCCCTTTCCATGGTCAAGTGCGATCGGAAAACGATTATATACATGAATAAGGTTTTCCTCTGCCGCCTGTATCTTACTGTTCATCGTGATTATACCTGCTTTCTGTACTATTTAAAATCGCTGTTCCGATCCCTTTATTAGTGAAAATCTCAAGAAGAAGACAATGCGGAATCCTTCCGTCAAGAATATGCACTCTTGAAACACCTGCTTCGATCGCATCGATACAGTTCTGAAGTTTCGGAAGCATTCCCCCTCCGATATAACCTTCTGTCATTAGTTTTTCCGCCTCTTTTACACAAAGTTCCGAGATTAAGGTAGACGGATCTTCCGGATCTTTATACACTCCCTCGATATCAGTCAAAAACGCTAATTTTTCCGCTTTCACCGCGCGCGCGATCGCACACGCCGCATCATCTGCATTAATATTATATGTATGGTAATTTTCATCCATACCGACCGGACAAATGATGGGAAGGAAATCTTTTTCCAGGAGATCGTAAATAATCTGTTCATTTACCTCTGTAACTTCTCCTACATATCCGATATCCTGACCGTCAGAGTATTTCTTCGCCACCTTTAACAAAGCTCCGTCCTTACCGCTGATACCGATCGACCTCACGCCAAGGCTCTCAACAAGTTGAACAAGACTTTTATTTACTTTTCCAAGTACCATCTCGGCTAATTCCATCGTATCTTTGTCTGTCACACGAAGCCCATTGATAAACTTCGGTTCCATACCGGCTTTTTCAACCCATTTGCTAATCTCTTTTCCGCCGCCATGTACGATGATCGGCTTAAATCCGACAAGCTTCAAAAGCGTCACATCCTCAATAACGCGCTTTTTCAATTCTTCGTCGATCATAGCGCTTCCGCCGTATTTCACAACGATGATCTTTCGGTTGAACCGCTGGATATACGGCAAAGCTTCAATCAAAACTTCTGCTTTATCAAGATATTGCTGCATGTTTTTATTCATGTTCTCTCTCCAATCTTTTTGTCTCGCATCTTTGATCCTGCAAATAACTCTTTTTTCACTTACATGTTCTAGCTTCTGTAATCTGCATTAATGCTGATATATTCATGAGTCAGATCGCATCCCCATGCCGTTGCCGCGGCATCACCTTCTTTCAGATCGGCGATCGCAGTCACCTTAGGCTCAGATAAAATTTCCGTTGCTTTTTCCTCACTGTAATTTAGCGCAACACCGTTTTCAATGATCTGAAGCTTTCCTGCCGCACTTTCAAAAAACAAATCCACCTTCTCAGGATCAAACTGTGCTCCCGAATATCCCATCGCACAGAGGATTCTGCCCCAGTTCGCATCGTGACCTGCTATTGCCGTTTTCGTCAAATTTGAGCAGACGATCGATTTCGACAAAACCTTTGCCTGCTCTTTCGTCTTCGCGCCTACGACTTTTACTTCAAAAAGCGCCGTCGCGCCTTCTCCGTCTCCCGCCATCTCTTTTGCAAGCGTTTCATTGACATAATGGAGAGCTTTCTTAAACTGTTCGTATTCTTTTGTTCCATATTTAATCTTCTTATTATCTGCCATTCCGTTAGCCAGCAAAAGAACCGTATCGTTTGTAGATGTATCTCCGTCTACGGAAATCATGTTGTAAGTATCTTCCACATCTTCACTTAACGCACACTGAAGCGCTTTTTTTGTAATTGCGGCATCCGTTATCAGAAAGGCTAACATTGTACACATATTTGGATGAATCATTCCCGATCCCTTTGACATCCCGCCGATCGTCACGGTCTTCCCTCCGATCTCAAAGGTAACTGCCGCTTCTTTCTTCTTTGTATCCGTTGTCATGATCGCTTTTGCTGCCTCTGTTCCCTTTTCTTTGCTGCTGTTCTTTGCCTCTGCCAGCATTTTGATTCCCGATTTCACCCGGTCCATCGGAAGCTGCATACCAATCACTCCTGTGGAACCGACAAGCACGCTTTCCGCCTCTACGCCAAGAACACAAGCCGCCTCTTTTGCCGTTTCTTCACAATATTTCATTCCCTCTTCTCCGGTACATGCATTTGCAATGCCGGAATTTACGATCACTGCCTGTGGTTTCCGCTTTGACTCCACGATCGCGCGATCCCACTTTACAGGAGCCGCTTTCACAAGGTTTGTTGTAAAAGTTCCCGCCGCCTTACACGGCTTTTCACTGTAGATCAGCGCCATATCGGTACGGTCTTTATACTTGATGCCCGCTGCCGCTGCCGCTGCCTGAAATCCTTTTGCCGCTGTTCCTCCGCCATCGATCACTTTCATTTTGTCCTCTCCTTTTTGTACCCTATATGTTCTGTCAAAGTTTCTTCTATAAAAGAAAACTCCGCCTCTTAAAAGAGGCGAAGTCAATCCGCGATTTCACTTTAATGAAAGAAGAACCGTATCCAACCCGACCGTGGCGGAGTTGAATCCCC
>OGWW01001671.1_pt1 | contig 11446 bp, 12 predicted proteins | sample 1576131 | NCBI WGS metagenome assembly OGWW01 (sample SAMEA3541576, study PRJEB24748) | human gut metagenome | biome: human gut; feature: human-associated habitat; material: faeces | place: China | collected 2012 | reverse complement strand
ATTGAGCACCTGCTTCGGATAATCGATCCCTACCATTTCCATTTCCTGCCAGGGCCCTGGTGATGGACCCGGCGATCATTCTGGCGGATGATCTGGCGCCGAGCGAGACGATCCAGCTTGACCGTTCCAAGGTGCTGGCATTTGTGACGAGAGAGGGATCGGCCAATTCCCACACCGCAATCCTTGCCCGCACAATGAACATTCCGGCACTGGTATGTACGCCGGTGCCGGACGGCATGGATGGCAAAATGGCGATTGTGGACGGCATGGCGGGCAAAATCATTATTGAGCCGGATGAGCTACGTCAGAAATGATCCCGGCACCCTGTCTTATCAGATTGTTACACCCCTCACTCAAAGCATCATACATACGCCCCGGCACCGCATAAATATCCTTTCCCTGTTCTAACGCATAATCCGCTGTAATAAGCGATCCGCTTTTTATTTTTGCCTCAACGATCACTACCACATCAGCAAGACCTGCAATGATCCTGTTTCTTGCCGGGAAAAGTGGCGCAGACGGATTTGTACCCGGTGGATATTCTGAAATGATCGCACCGTTTTTTTCAAGTATCTCCTGATATATTCTGCTGTTTGACTTCGGATTGTGTTTTAAGTATTCGCTCTTTGGAATTCTCGCCCTCTGATGGAAATAATCAAGGTGGGATAAGGATATCAGCTTATAGAGATTCACACGACCCAGATCATTCGTTGCAAGAATAATAGCATGATGTGTCGGCATCTTCATAACGGTCTCTTTGCTGACATGTCCCTCGGCATTTAATTCATCCAGTGTATTGATGCCACGGTCAGCAAGCATTTTTACAAACTTTTCGAATATTTCAGCGGTACATGCTGCATCGTCTACCGCACGGTGATGATTCTCCAGCGAAATATTTAATGCCCTTGCTACGGTATCCAGCTTAAAACGGTTCAGGTTCGGTAGCAGCATTCGTGCCATGGCAACAGTATCTGCAATGGTAAAATCATAAGGAATGCTTAAACGGTCACAGTTATATTTGATAAAGCTCATATCAAAATCAGCATTGTGTGCTACCATAACAGCACCATCACAGAAGGCTAAGAACTCCGGCATAACTTCTGCAATCACAGGTGCCGTAATTACCATATCATCTTTGATTCCGGTCAGATTTTCAATGTGGAACGGAATCGGCACTTCCGGATTAACAAAAGTGGAAAAACGCTCGGTTATATTCCCCTTTTCTACTTTTACCGCACCAATTTCAATAATTTTATTTACCAGCGGTGAAAATCCGGTGGTCTCTATATCGAATACCACATAGGTATCCTGCAGGGACTGATTCTTTGAATTTTCTACAATGTCCTTTAAGTCATCCACAAGATAAGCTTCCACACCATAGATAATCTTAAAGTCCGGGTCATCCGGCAGTGCATGGTTTGCAATCGGGAATGCCTGAACATTTCCATGATCGGTAATCGCCAGTGCCTTATGTCCCCACTTATATGCCCTTTTTACCAGATCTCCTACATCAGTAACACCATCCATGTCACTCATCTTGGTATGGCAATGAAGCTCTACTCTCTTTAACGGGCTGTTGTCCATTCTTATTGTAGTAAAATCAGGGATTTTCTTAATTCCGACAATGGAGCCGATGGTCAGCTCACTGTCAAATTTATCAATGGTCGTTACACCTTTAATTTTAAGAAATGCTCCCTTTTTCAAATCTCCCATCAGTTCCGGTAGATTCTCATTTTTTGTAAAGATTTTAAGCACAATAGAATCCGTAAAATCCGTTACTGACATAATGATAATTGTCTTTTCACCACGGATTTCTCTTGTATCTAATGTCATTATCTGTCCACGGATGACAACTTCTCCCATTTCACCTACGATGGTCTCAATCGGAATTGCATCCTCTTCAAAATCACGGCCATAAATAACATCCGGATTGTCTGATTTTTTAACAAAATCTCTTCTCTGGAAGGAAGATTTTCCCTTAAAATCCTTTCCGCCGGAAAAGTTATTCTTTCCAGCAGCAGGTGCTGCTCCTGCACCTTCTGTGCCGGTAGTCTGTTTTTTCTCCGGGGCAGCAGGTGTTTTTCCCTTTTCTGACGCTCTAGCATCCGGCTGTGCGTTTGCTTCATTGGCAGCAGGCTGTTCCATGCCATCCGCATTCTGCGTTCTTGCAGCAGCGGTTCGTGCCACGATATGGGCAACCTCTGTTTCAATCTGGCTGTCTGCGCTCTTTAAATAATCATTTTCTGCCGGCTTCTCATACTGTGGCTCAATCATTAATTTTAATCCACAACGTTCGCAGATGATTTTTTCTAAGATATCAATCAGTTCATTGCTCCGCTCTGTGGCAACAATGGTATCCTCTAAGGTAAGAATCATATGGTCTTCCCGGTCAAATTCCATTTTGCTGCAGCGCATCAGATTATAGAGCAGTACGCTGTAATTGCGAATCTCTTCTAAAATACTCTCCCGGTATACCGCCATCAGTTTTTCCGGTGTATACTGGCTGGATAAATTAAATTTTTCTATGATTTTAACAGCTATCTCCTTGTGCGGAAATAGCTGTTGTCTGATTTCTTGTTCAATATGATAGATTTCCGGTTTGGGAATTAGCCTTGTACTCTCTAAATAAATCCGCAGTGCATTCTGTGCGGAATTCGATGCCACTTTTGTAATCTCTGTTTCTTTCAAAAGTGCACTCATCTCTCCGGTAATCTTTAATGTCGGAAAAACTTCAAAAAACAGTTTTGCCATAATTTTTCCTACTCCTTATTCCAGTTCAAAAGTTCCTTTCTTAATTCACTTAAGAGCTGATTCTCCGGTACTTTACGGTCTATCTGACCATGCTTTATAATTAGTCCTTCTCCCACACCGCCGGCAATTCCGATATCGGCTTCCTTTGCTTCTCCCGGTCCGTTGACTACACAGCCCATAACAGCAACCTTGATGTCTAAAGGAATGTCCGCTACCATATTCTCTACCTGATTTGCCAGTTCGATTAAGTTGATTCTTGTTCTTCCACAGGTCGGACAGGATACTACCTCAATGCCACCCTTGCGGAGTCCCAAGGTTCTTAAAATCAGTTTTGCTGATTTAATTTCTTCTAACGGATCTCCGGTTAATGAAACACGAATGGTATCTCCGATTCCCTGATTTAAAATCAGTCCCAGTCCAATAGAGGATTTAATATTTCCACTGATAATCGTTCCTGCCTCTGTAATTCCCACATGCAGTGGATGATTGGTTTGCTCAGCAATCAGTTCATGGGCTTTTACACACATCATAACATCTGAAGATTTGATACTGATAACGAGATTGTCATATCCCATATCTTCAATAAGATGCACTTTATCCAAAGCACTTTCTACAATGCCTTCTGCAGTAACACCATGATATTTTTCTACTAAATCTTTTTCCAGTGAACCGCTGTTGACTCCCACACGGATTGGAATATTTCTTTCCTTTGCTACGTCTACCACAGCCTGCACACGCTCTTTGCTTCCGATGTTGCCCGGATTGATTCTGATTTTATCTGCTCCATGCTCCATGGCAGCAATAGCCAGCCGGTAATCAAAATGAATATCTGCAACCAGTGGTATTGCTATCTGCTTCTTAATCTCAGTCAATGCTTCTGCGGCTTCCATTGTCGGCACCGCACAGCGGATGATATCACAGCCTGCCGCTGCCAGACGGTTAATCTGCTCTACGGTTGCTTTTACATCCTCTGTCTTTGTATTGGTCATTGACTGTATCAGGATTGGATTTTTTCCACCGATGATACGGTCTCCTATTTTTACCACTTTCGTATCTTTTCGTTCCATGATTGCTTTTCCTCCTGTGCAGGATTATTTAAAATAATTTTCGAATATCATTAAACATAACAAGCACCATCAATGCCAGAAGCAGCATCAGTCCGACAAAATGAACCATGCCCTCTTTGTCCGGATCCACCCGTTTCTTTCTGACGGCTTCTATAATCAGAAATACCAGTCTTCCTCCGTCTAATGCCGGTAATGGAAGCAGGTTCATAATTCCAAGATTGGCAGTCAGCATTATGGAATAATTAATTAATGTCAATACCACCGATAGCGTTCCAGCTGACTTGCTCTCATCATAAGTATCACCAATATTCTTTACAATACCTACCGGTCCCGAAAGTTCATTGACACTGACTCTTCCAGTCACTAACATCTTCAAGCTGTCCATGGTAACTTCTATCCAGTATTTCACTTCATATACGCTATATTTTATGGTCTCTAAAATATTGCCCCGCTCACGCATGGTATTTCCATAGATTCCAAAGAGATTTCTTCCTGCTTCTTCATTATATTTCGGGCTGATGGTACAGGTATATTCCTCTCCATCTCTTTCATAGGTCACTTCCAGATTCTCATTGGAATGAAACAGCGTGTAAACACTTACTTCACGATAAATATGAATGTTCTTTCCATTGATTTCTTTAATGATATCTCCAGCCTGAAGTCCTGCTTCCTCTGCCGGATATCCTTCCATAACACCTTTTACCTCCGGCCGATCAAATCCGGCTGTCCCGATAACAATCAGTGCCAGAAGGAATGCCAGAATAAAGTTAAAAACCGGTCCTGCCGCTACAACTGCTATTCTCGCCCATACGGACTTGCTGTTAAAGGAGCCTTCACTTTCCGACTCTCCGTCTTCGCCTTCCATCATACATGCTCCACCAAAAGGCAGCAGTTTTATGGAATATTTTGTCTCTCCCTTTGTAATTCCAAATAGCGTTGGTCCAAGTCCCAGACAAAATTCATTTACTTTGATTTTATTTTTCTTTGCCAGCAAAAAATGTCCCAGTTCATGAAAAATAATAATAAAACTGAACATTAAGATTGCAATGATTATTTTCAATCTACCACCTGCTCTCTATATACTCATACGCAGCCTGCTCTGTTGCAAGGATTTCTTCTACGGACGGACTGGCAATATAGGTACACTGCTCCATACACGCCTGTGCAATTTCCGGAATCTCCAAGAAACGAATCTTTCCGTCTAAGAACATTGCTACCGCTCTCTCATTTGCTGCATTAAAAGCAGTCGGAATGTTACCGCCCTTTCTACAGGCTTCATAAGCCAGTTTCAATCCGTAAAAAGTCTCCATATCCGGCTCTTCCAATGTAATTGCCTTCATTTTCCAGAAATCAAGCCGGTCTCCACTTAAGTGTAACCGTTTCGGATAATACAGGGCATACTGGATTGGAAGCCGCATATCTGCTGTTCCAAGCTGTGCAATGACTGCACCGTCTTCATACTCTACCATAGAATGTATGATACTCTGTGGTTGTACTACAACCTGAATCTGGTCTGCATTTACATCAAACAGCCATTTTGCTTCAATGACTTCAAGTCCCTTATTTATCATGGTTGCGGAATCAATAGTGATTTTACGTCCCATGCTCCAGTTCGGATGCTTCAATGCATCTTCCACTTTTACCTGTTCTAATTCCGCCCGCTTCTTTCCACGGAATGGTCCGCCGGAAGCTGTCAAAAGTATTTTTGCAATTTTATTGTCTCCGGCTCCCTGCAGAGACTGAAAGATTGCACTGTGTTCACTGTCCACTGGAAGGATTTTCACATTACATTCCTTTGCCAGCGGCATAATAATATGTCCTGCGGTAACTAAAGTCTCCTTATTAGCTAGTGCAATGTCCTTTCCTGCTTTCATAGCGGCTATGGTCGGACGGATACCAAGCATACCCACAATGGCAGTTACAAGAATCTCTGCTTTCTCTTCCGTTGCTACTTCTAAAAGTCCTTCCATCCCGGAAGCCACCTTTACCTTCAAATCTGCAACCCTTGTCCGAAGCTCAATCGCATCCTCTTCTGCCCATACAGCAACCAAAGCCGGATGAAACTCCCGGATCTGTTCTTCTAACTTTGCAATATTATGTCCTGCCGCAAGTGCAGTTACTTCAATATCTCCATGTTCTCTTACAACAGAAAGTGTCTGGGTTCCGATGGAACCAGTGGAACCTAAAATTGCAATCTTCTTCATGTTTCCTCCTACTTGCCAATCAGATATAATGCAAGATAATAAATAATTGGTGCTGTAAATATTACACTGTCAAAACGATCTAAGATTCCACCATGGCCAGGAATCAGTTTGCCATAATCTTTAATGTCATAATTACGTTTGATTGCAGATGCAGTCAGGTCTCCAATCATAGATATGATTGCCCCAATCGCACAAATCATGCAAAGCATAATGATATCACGGTTTGTACTTCCCATAGAGCCCTGGAAAACAAAGCAATAAATCAGGGTTAATAATGCTGCTCCCACTACTCCTCCAACAGCTCCTTCCCAGGATTTCTTCGGAGAAAGCACCGGTGCCATCTTGTGTTTTCCAATCAGCACACCCACGCAATATGCACAGGTATCGCAGCCCCAGGAGCATAAGAAAATTAACCATACAATATAAGCTCCACCCGGTAGCATTCTGGTCTGATATACATAAGAAAGCATCACCGATACATAAAATACACCAAAAAATGCTGCTAACATCTGCTCGGTATGATATTTCGGATAAGAAAATACATATACAAACATCAGCACTACCAAAAGTGCGATGACAAATAACATCATATCCGGAATAAACTGAAATTTCAGATTGCAATAATATACAATCGTTGCCAGTCCGCCGACGACACCGGCACAGCTTTTTTCAATTTTAAACACACGATACAGTTCATACAATCCAATCAAAGAAATAATTCCGGTTACTGCCAGCAGCAAATCATTTCCGGTAATAATGAATACCAGTGCCAGAATTACCAGCACGATTCCACTTAATAATCTTGTCTTAAACATATTACTCCTCCTCTATCTTTCCATATCTCCGGTCTCTTCCGCTATAATCCTCTACTGCTTTACGCAGTTCTTCCGGTGTAAAGTCCGGCCATGGAACCTCAGTAAAATATAACTCACTATAAGCAAACTGCCACAGCAAGAAGTTGGAAAGCCTCTGTTCTCCACTGGTGCGGATCATAAGATCAGGATCCGGAATATCTTTCGTATCAAGATAGGATTCATATTTCTCTTCGGTAATCTCCTCTGCCGAAATACCATCCTGCCACATTTTCTTCATTCCACGGATCATTTCATCTCTTGCTCCATAATTAATGGCAATCTGTAAATTCAGTCCCGTATTATGGGCAGATTCTCTTTCCAATACAGCAATCTGCTGCTGGAATTTATCATCCAGCCGGCTGGTATCTCCGATTACACGGACTCTCATATTATTCTTGTCCGCCGTCTTTATACAGTTCTTAAGATAACTGCTCAAAAGCTTCATCAAAGCATCTACTTCATTCTGTGGACGGTTCCAGTTCTCTGTGGAAAATGCATACATGGTTACATATTCTATGCCCAGATCATGCGCTGCTTTACAGATAACTTCAACATTCTTTGCCCCCATAGTATGTCCATAGTTTCTTGGCATTCCTCTTTTCTTTGCCCAGCGTCCGTTTCCATCCAGAATAATTGCAACATGTTTTGGAATCTTCATCTTTGTTCTCCTTTTTACAGATGTTTACAACATAAAAGGGGACACGGCAATCGCGCTATGTCCCCATATGTGTCGTACATGGATAAGATTATACCGTAAGGATTTCCTTTGTCTTTTCCTCTACTGCACCATCAATTTTTGCAATATATTTATCCGTAATTTTCTGAGTATCGTTTTCTAATTCCTTTAATTCATCCTCAGATACTTCATTTGCTTTGTTCTGTTTCTTGAATGCATCATTGGCATCCCTTCTGATATTACGGATTGCCACCTTGGCATTCTCACCTTTTTTCTTAATATCCTTTGCCAGTTCTTTACGTCTTTCCTCGGTAAGCTCCGGGAATACAAGACGGATTACTTTACCATCGTTGGTTGGATTTAAGCCTAAATCAGATGTTAAAATTGCTTTTTCAATCTCTTTTACAAGGGATGCTTCCCAAGGCTGGATCTGAATCATTCTTGGCTCCGGAACATTGATATTTGCAACCTGCTGTAACGGGGTCGGTGTTCCATAATAATCTACAGTAATTCTGTCTAAGATATGTGGATTCGCTCTTCCTGCTCGGATAGTTGCATATTCTTCCACAAGATTCTCGTATGATTTCTGCATTTTCTCTTCATATGGGTTTAATCTGCTATCCATAAATAATCTCCTTTATTATACAGTCACTTTCGTGCCGTTAAATTTTCCGCTCATTGCATTTACAATGCTGTCCGGCTCATTTAATCCGAATACATACATTGGCATTTTATTTTCCATACACATAATAGATGCGGTTAAATCTACTACTGCAAGCTTCTTATCAATCACTTCCTGAATGGATACCTCATCATATTTCTTTGCTGCCGGATTTACCTTCGGGTCACTGTCATAGACACCGTCAATGGCTTTTGCCAGGAAAATGCCCTCTGCATCCATTTCAATGGCACGGAGTACAATTCCGGTATCTGTTGAAAAATAAGGATGTCCTGTTCCACCTGCAAAAAATACTACCATTCCTTTTTCAAAATATTTATTGGCACGGTCTTTTGAGAAAAGTTTGGTCATGCTTCCACACTCAAACGGAGTCAGAATCTGTGTCATCATTCCAACAGAACGGAAGATTTCAGATACATAAATACAGTTCATAATCGTTGCAAGCATACCAATCTGGTCTGCTTTGGTACGGTCGATAGTCTCGCTGGAACGTCCTCTCCAGAAATTACCGCCACCAATTACGATTCCAACCTGGCATCCGCCATCTACAATCTGTTTTACCTGGCGGGCAACTTCTGTTACGGTCGGCTCATCAAAACCTGTTTTCTTTTCTCCTGCAAGTGCTTCTCCACTTAATTTTAAAAATACTCTCTTCATTATTTATTCTCTCCAAAAAGACTTTCCACATCAATATCAGCATAGCACTGGGAACAGAAACCTTCGATAACTGCACCATTGTTAATCTGAACAGAACGGGATTTGATGTTACCCATAACAACTGCAGAAGTATCTACAACTACAGGTCCCTGAACATCGATATCGCCCTTGATTGCTCCTGCGATAACTGCAGAGCTTGCGGTAATATTTCCAATAATGACAGAACCAAGTCCGATTTTAACAGTTCCGGTGCTTACTACTTCACCTTCTACTTTTGCAGCATCAGCGAAGAATTCAGCAGAATTGCTGTTTCCATTGATAGTTCCGGTAACAACCAGCTTGCCATTACACTGAACATCACCATTAATATTTCCACGGATATCTAAAGAACCAGTAGATGCCATATTACCTGTAATGGATGTTCCTTCTGTGATTACAGATACTTCATCTGAAACTTCATCTGATGTCTGAACCGGAGCAAAATGTGCCGGAGTTGCCGGCTGTACCGGTGTTACTGTCTCTTCTGGCATTGTCATGGTTTCATTTGCTGTTGTCTCACTCATTTTACTTTCCTCCTGAATATGTAAATCTTCTTTTTCTTCTGCAGCTGGTGTCTCTACTTTTGTTTCTGTTTCCTGTGCCGGTGCTTCCTTCTCTACCGGAGCATTGGCATCCTTGGTAACCTTTTCTAAAAGTCCGTCCAATTTGGATAATTCAGACTCCACATCCAGTTCATCTTCCAATGTATTGACTACTACATCGTTATCCTGCTCTGCTGCCTCTGTTGTGTCTTCACCCGGTACCAGTTCGTTCACTGCCTGTGATAAATCCTCTTTAAAATCTTTAAAAAAGCTCATTCTTAAAAACCTCCATTTTTTCTATTGAACACTGTCTGCACTAATATGCTGTATTACAGTTGTATCCTCAGTAATCGGAAGTAACTCTACTCCCTGTGCCTGTAGTGCCTCAATCATCGGACCTAAGGCTTCCACCGTTGTCTCCTTCGTATTTGCATCATGAAGTAACACAACCGATGTTTTATATTTTACCACATCCTCTAACACATTATCTACCAGCTCGTCCGCTGTATATGCCTGTGATGTAGCATCACCACTGGTTACATTCCAGTCAAAATAAGTAACATCCTGATCATTCAGATATTTTATAAACTCTTTCATATCTGTATTACTGACCTGATTGCTGCTTCCACCCGGGAAACGATAATAATGGCAATCCTCTCCCGTTATATCATAAAGATAATTTTGTATTTTGGTAAAATCATCCTCAAAATTTTCAAGCGAATCGTAAATCACACTGTATTTATGGGAATAAGAATGCATTCCCAGTGTGTGCCCCTCATTTACAATTCTTTTATACATCTCCTGGGACTCTTCATCTTCTTTTCCCACAACAAAAAATGTTGCTTTCACATTATACTGCGCCAATGTATCAAGAATAGCTGCCGTATTGGAACTTGGTCCATCATCAAAGGTAAGATATACTTTAAGCTGATCTCCCGGCTGTGCCTTGTTGCTTTCATCCTCTGCCACCAATGGCTGGACAATCGAACTGTCTGCATTCTGATCCTGATATTCTGTGTCTGTCTGTAATTCCGTTCCAGTAGACATTTCTCCTTTCGACTGGTTCTCATCCTGCTGTACCTTTCCGGAAACAATACTGCTTGATACCAGCCTGTCTATCTGGTTCTGTAAAGAAATTACCCGGCACAACAATACCACGCACAAAATAATCGATATCAGCATCCAGGCGAAGATAGATGTTATAATCCCCGTCTTCATGCGATTAATGCGTTTTCGCCTTTCCCGCTGTTCCTTTAACCCCTTCGTGGCCCGGTCCACGCTCCAGCAGCTTTTTATGCTCACGCTCCATGGCATCTAAGCTGCCGATTCCGGAACCGATAGACGTTCCGACGCGGTATGCGTCTTCTTTTTCCATATCCAGTCCGGCATCTTTAATTGCCTGTCCTGCCGCCGCTACCGCATACTGACTGAACAATTCCATACGTTTTGCCTGTTTAAAATCCATATATGCCTGTGCATCAAAGCCTTTTACTTCTGCTGCAAGCTTTACCTTAAAATCCGTTGTATCAAATTTTGTAATTGCACCGATACCGACTTTTTGTGCTTTTACGTTTTCCCAGAATTCCTCTACGGTCAAACCAATCGGTGTAATTGCACCCATTCCTGTCACAACTACTCTGCTTTTCTGCATTTCTTCCTCCAATCTGCTCATCTGCCCCTCAAAACTGCTTTACCTTCGTTTAGAAACAATATCGTCTATACCATGCCGCCGTTGACTGACAGCACCTGTCCGGTAATATACGATGCCTTATCCGAAGCCAGAAATACCGCCGCCTGTGCTATATCCTGCGCCGTTCCCATGCGTTTTAAAGGAATTGATGACTGTACACTTTCCTTTACACTGTCAGAAAGCACAGCTGTCATATCTGTGTCAATATAACCCGGTGCAATCGCGTTGACTGTAATCTGTCTGGATGCCAGTTCTTTTGCCGCAGATTTTGTAAGCCCGATAACACC
>OGWW01001669.1_pt1 | contig 11448 bp, 6 predicted proteins | sample 1576131 | NCBI WGS metagenome assembly OGWW01 (sample SAMEA3541576, study PRJEB24748) | human gut metagenome | biome: human gut; feature: human-associated habitat; material: faeces | place: China | collected 2012 | reverse complement strand
TCACGGAGAGCTATCTCTGCACGCGGCTGGAGCGCGGCTTTTCCACGCTGGATTTCTATAAATCTCTATTTCTTTGAATCCATATCTGAGGTATCTGTACCATGACAGAACTGTACGAAAAATCCCTGCGCAAGCTCGAGCTGGACAACGTTCTGGCTCAGCTTGCAGACTGCGCAATTTATCGAAGCAGCCCTTCATCACATTGTTATCCGGTAAGAAAAGAGTAAACTGTTTAAATTCCGAATTAAATTCCGCTTTCTCAAACAACGGATTATACACATAGAAAACAGAATCATACACTGTATTACCAGTTATATCTACCCCAGTAGGAATAGAATTTACTTTATCGAAACGCATTTCATTATTCTTCATAACAGAATCACGAAATATAGAATACTCATCCGGAAGATTCTTTATGTAATCGAACATATTAATTTTTGATTTCATTAATTCGTCAATCACATGAACAACCCCGTTCTTCAAACGATAGGAGCGTTGTACTTTAGACTTATTAACGTAGGTATCTTCCCCCTGTTTGGTTATTTGAAGATACACCCCATTCAGTGTAGGAATACGCAAACCATTTTTCAAATCACTCTGCAGAAAAGGCAAATAATTAATATGATACTCCATTCTTAGAGTGTCCTTAGAGTCAATTCCCGAAGCAATCATTGCAGCATTATCTACTACCCAAAAAGTAAGTTGTTGTTGCTCCTTAGTTAGCTCTTTATCAAGACCACATGCTTTAAGTTGATTGTAAAATTCACTATATTCAGGATTTCCGTCAAAAAACTCCCTCAAAGTCTCATCCAAAATTTCTTCTGATAATTTATTACTCCCATGATAATATTCATCCCATTTATCCGAACAAGAAATAAAAATCAGGGTTAGCAATGCACATATAGATAAGATATACTTATTCATAATTCCTCCTTTTAATTAATTGGTTCAAATATCAAGCAATCCAAATAAGAGTAATAATCATCACCCGCCATAAAACGTACTGTATGAGGAATCGATTCTGTGAACTCCACCTCTCCTATGGTTGTGGTAATCATCTCACTTTTGGAAGTACTATTTCCCCAGGTAGTAACCTGTACTCCCACATATTCACCGTCAACAATAACTGACCATCGCCCCTCCTTAGTCTTGAGAGCCTGATTGTAATGTACTAAAGACATTTTATATTTACCGGCAATGATCATCGGACTTTCCATCTGTATCCACCCATATTTTCCGAGATTCAGAAACATACAATCGTGATTCGAAGCTTTATACATCACCTCATTCTTATTAGCCAAATGATAAGTGTAGTCACTACCATATCCACCAGAAAGTTTATAACAGTTCAATATATCATATGCCAGACTACGAGTGTATGTTTTAGACTGATTTTCTAACTGATACTTCTCACATACACCTGCCAACTCCGGATAATCGGTCAAATCCCAAGTGACTTTAGTTGCTTTCGGTTCTGTTATTTCCATCATCCCATCTACCACATGAATGACTCCATTCTTACAATTCAGATTTTTTCGAGTGACACTGATACCTTTCTTAGTTTCTTCATTATAGTTCAGAAAAAACATCTCATTTACCAATCTCATACTGATAAGGGTATTAGATGCCATCATAGAAACATTTTTCGATGTATTATTATCTATATCAGTATTCATATCGGCAAATGAATAAGCAGAATTTGCAATATGATAACCTACATATCGATTTACCTCATTAGCCGGATCAGTATAATCGTTATTAGTTTCACCCAAATAAACAGCCAACGATGCTACACTATTTATACCGGCTTCGGCAAACACATCATCCGGTACAGCAAAAAGAGTGTAACGGTATTTTACACCATTCATATAAATACTACTCAATAGCTTCTCATAACCTGTTTTATTAAGTAAATCAAGCATTAAAGTATAATTCTCATCCAGATTATCAACAATAGTACCTGTCACAGGCGTTAAAACACTTTCCAAAAGATGAATCACTGCATTGGTAGCTGTAATATTCAACTCCTTAATACGTGCTTCATCATTAATATAGAATGCCTGAAACCCACCTTCACGCATTTCCAGACTTAAATAATCTCCACTTGCTGTAGAATCCGGAAACATACCATCAGGAAAATCCGAAGTTGTGTATTGTTTAGAAGCTATCGTATGATAACGAACCAGGTTAGAAGCTTCCTCCATATCCAACTCCCGTACTGAACTTTTTCCTTTTGCCTGAAGATATTTGTGCATCGCTTCATTATCAGGTACAAAGCAAGTATAATCCATATTCAGATTCACTGTATTAAACAGTCCGGTATACTTCAATAAATCCACCCATAAGGAATATACATCCTCATTAGCTTCCATAAAACTGGCAGCGGGCATTTTATCTGTATCTTTGAACACCTGATCGGCATACGGGTCGGAACAAGCCCCCCACATAAGAGTAAATGCCGCCGCTAATAGAATTACTACGCGTTTCATATTGTCCTTCTTTTTTTTAATTACTGATACTTTCATAATATTCACTTTGTACTAACAATGGGTTTTTCTGTAACTCAGACTCTGAGAACGGCATATACCATGACCCTTCGTTGGACAACGTAGCTCGTCCCAATGATTGCGACGTGGCAGCCACAGCTTTCAGAGCTTGTTCTATGAATAAGTTTTTATACCGTACATCTGATAACTGTTGGCTTCTTAAACCGATACGTAACATATCAAACCAGTTTTTACCTTCAGCAAAGAACTCTTTCTGCCGCTCCACCAATAAATATTCCAACATGATTAATCTGTCTTCACTTAGTGTCATCTTTTCCAAGCCTGCACGTTGACGAGTTTTATCTATAAGCTCGCCCGCCATTTCATAATTATCTTGCATGATCAGTGCTTCTGCTTTCATTAAATAGACATCAGCTAAACGATAAATCAAATAATTCTGATCATTTTCTGAGGCAACACGTGCCGTAGCATTATCTACCCCAAGATACTTCCAAATATAACCAGCCTCATTATATGAATAATTCAATCCACGAGATTCACTCTCGTTTTGTTCAAAAAGATTAGTCATATAATCGGAAGCTTTGTAATATCCGTCAGTACCTGCTTTAAACCAAGTCAGGAAACTATTCGTTTGACTCTTCGGATTGCTATATTGTATTTCAAAAATTCCCTCATTACTATTTCCCGGATAATAATTCAAAAATCCATTACCAATCAGTCCTACACGTCTGGAATTAATTACTGAGTTACAATGCTTTATACTATTTTCATAGTCACCTAACCAAAGATACATATCAGCAAGCAGAGCATGAATCCCCCAGCGTGTGGCACGTCCTTTCGTATTGATAGGATTATCATTATCTACTTCAGGAAAAAACTCCTTTGCATTAGGTAAATATTCTTCCAAATCAGCTATACATGATTTTAAAATAGTAATACCATCCTCCTTTGGCATAATATAAGGAGCACTATCATCTACATACGGCTCCGTAACAAAAGGAGCATCTTTAAATGTACGAACGATGTAAAAGTAAGCAAGCGTCCGCTGAAAGAAAGCCTCTGCCATAAACGAACGGCACATATTCATATCGAAAGACGGATCTTTATCAACTACATCCGGTGCCTTCGGCGAATCCACCGTCTCGAAAATTCTCGACCTTGTGGAGAACGCCAATCAGCCAATCCATTTGTAGGCAAAATATCGAAAGCACGCAACTTCACCGCTGCTTTCTGTAAATCTGAACCAGAAGTAGACCAAAAAGAGAGCCCATTCCCCCTACCTTCTCCCCAAAGCAGGAAGGTTTCTACCGAGCTTCTCAAATTAATATACCCAGAAGCAAGAACCGCTTCCACTTCTTCTTTGGTTTCCCAATATTCAAAGCTACTCTGGTTATTTTCCGGTAACACAGTCAGATAATCTTCACACGATATTTGAGATAACGTGATTAGAAGTAGCAAAATATAATAACTTATCTTTTTCATTTCCTTCTTTTGTGAATTAGAATCTCAAATTCAAACCAAATGCAAAACGCATAGCTTTCGGAGTATTATTACTATCAATAGCTACCTGGGCTGCAGAACCATCCGGATTCTTCAGATTTATTTCCGGATCTTGTCCGGTATATTTCGTCCAGACAAAAAGGTCATAACCCGTTGCATAAATTTCAAGCTTATTAATACCTAACGGCTTCATCCAATTTTCAGGGAACTGATATTTTAAAGTAATGGTCTTCAGCCGAAGAAAAGAAGCATCCTCCACAAAACGGTCGGATCCTAAATAATTGTATCCTTTATCATACAATGCACGTGGAATATCAGTATTATCTCCTTCACTACGCCAACGACGTAATACAGCTACGCTCTGGTTGTTTTTACCATACATATTTTCCATATTAATGCGTGACTCATTAATAACCTTTTGCCCAGCACGTCCATGAAGTGCTGCTACTAAACTCAACTTCTTATAACGAAGTGTAAAATTCAAACCACCAGTCAACGTAGGATTACTATTGCCCAGATAAACGATATCGTTTTCATCAATTACCCCATCACCGTTGACATCTTCATATTTAGCATCACCTGGATATACTTTTTGATCACCATTCTTTACAACTACCGGTGCCCCATTTATATCCATGATCTGTTGTCCTGTTTTATCAACCGCATAAGTTTCCTCTACATTTTGATACACACCTTTATAACGATATCCATAGAATGAACCTAAAGGATCGCCCATTAGCACACGATATGCATATTTTTTATTACCGAAAGTGTAAGTTTCATCACTTTGATTTTCGGGGAGTTCCAAAACTTTATTCTTATTTTGTGAGATATTGAATCCTAAATTGAATCCCCAGTCTTTTGTACGAACAGCAGCTACATCAATATTAAATTCCCAACCTCTATTCTCCATTTTACCAGAGTTATACCAGGCTACAGTAGACAGACCTGTTGAACTGGGTACTTTAATTTTCTTTTGCAACATATCATCTGTTACCTTCGTATATAGCTCTACAGCAAAAGTTATTCTATCCGAAAAAAGCCCTACATCTACTCCAATATTATTTGAAGTGATCGTTTCATATTTTAAATGTGTCAAATCCGGACTTTCCGGCTTCACGGCACTCATATCTCCATAACCAGGTGTGACTGCCGAAAATTTACCGATATAAGGTGATGTTCCGGTAGGTGCATTACCCGATTGTCCCCAGCTATAACGCAGTTTTATTAATGAGATAAATCCTAATCTTTGGATAAACTCCTCATCACCTAAATGCCACGCTACACCAAATGTGGGAAATCCACCCCACCGTCCACTGGCATCCATTGCCGAACTTGCTTCCCAACGGTATCCCGCATTAAACATATATTTCTCTTTAAAGATATACTGTCCGTTAAGAGTTAAGCCCATATCTCTATTAATCGTTTTTCCAGAACCTCCTTTAGCTGTAGTAGAACCTGCAATGGGAGAAGTTATACCGGAAGAAGCTGTATTAGCGGATCTGCTACTATATGTACTCGTTGTCTTATCCGATGTCTGAAAAATACCACTAAGTAACAATTTATGGTTATCATTAATAGACTGATTATAAACCAAACGATTTTCGGTTGTCAAATAAAGAAGATCTTTACCAATGTCATAATTCAATGCAGATGATTCATGTTCATAAGCAACACCTGTTACGCTTTGCGGAAGGAAACGATTTATTTTTGTGAACTGTCCGTTAAAACCAACTGTACCAAAATAGTCTAAACTTTTAAAAGGCTTAGCATGAAGAACGAAAGTCATACGGCTATTTGTAGCAATTGTTCGGTTCTGTGCCTCATTCGCCATTGCTACGGGGTTGTATACCTTATCATTTGAAAAGGTCATACCAAACGATTCATATGGAGTAAAATACTCACCCGTACGTTGTCCATTTGCTCCGATCACATAAGGACTCATATTAGGCATCTTAGTTAAAGCGTGTCCACGAATCGAAGCTTTCTTCAATTCATCTGTATCATCTACGTAATTGGCATCCGTAACTCCACGTGTGAAACTGTATTGCAATGCAATATCAAGTTTATCTGAAAAGCGATAATCTGTATTGAACGACGCATTAAAACGTTCATAACCCGTACCTATTGTAGTACCCTCCTGATTCAGATACCCAAGTGATAAACGATAATTCGCTTTGTCACCCCCACCCGACACAGAAAAAGAATTATCAGAAATAAAACCAGTCTGGGTAATTTCATCCAGCCAGTTCGTATTTTGATTATATTCATCAAAATACTGCCAGTCCGGATCAAACCCAATTTCTTTCGTATTATAAAGTAGCTTAAGGTACTCCTGAGATTTGGCTGCGCTCGACCCCAAATCAGACACAGTATTATAAACAGCATCCTGAATCATAGATATATACTGGTTAGCATTCAGCATAGGGATTCCGGAGCGTTCCTTACTGAATTCATACTTTGTATTAAAATTAAACTGCAAACGTCCTTTACTACCTCTCTTTGTCTTTATGATCAAAACGCCATTGGCACCTTTTGATCCCCAAACAGCTGTAGCCGCCGCATCTTTTAAAACTTCAATAGATTCAATATCAGCTGGAGAAATATTCAACAGAGACCCATAATCATCAGAATTTGCAGAAGCAAAACTAAAATCATCTGAAATATCAACAGGTAAAGGTACACCATCTACAACGAACAAAGGTTCATTGGAAGCATTTAAAGAAGCTGTACCGCGAATACGAATTGAACTTCCGGAACCAGGATCAGCGCCTGTAAGAATATCCACATTAGCCATAGCACCTTGTAAAGCTTCTGTTACAGAAGTCACCGGTGCGGTTTCCAAACTACCAAGAGTAAGTTTCTGAGTAGCAGAAATCATCTCTCTGGCAGATTGTCCCATAGAATTCCGCTCTATTTTTTTAGCAGTCACCTCCACAGTTTCTAACGCCATACCTTCTTCGTCTAACGTGACATTAATCACTTTCTGACCCGTATATTTTATGGTTTGTGTTTTATAACCAATAAAAGAGAATACAATAGACAGATCTTTTTGATCAGGTATCGACAAACGGTAATTACCATTTACATCGGCAATGCTACCACCTAAAGAACGATTAGATGCATTTGCAACATATACGTTGGCTCCCACCAAGGGTTCATTAAAAACTTTATCCATCACCGTACCTGTCAACACATGTTGTGCCATAATCATCTGCGCACATGCTAACAATAATAGTAGGATTATATTGCGATTTCTTTTCATCTTTCTTTATTCTATATTAATTCAATAAATCCAATACGCCGTCTATTACATAAGCTGCACCATCAGCATAGATATAAGGAAAATAAGAAGTCACATTTACTTCATTTCCTTTGCTGTCTCTTAGTTTCATCGAGCCATCCGCTTTATTAATAAGCGTAATTGTTATATTTTCTTTCTTACCATTCACTGTTTTAGTGCCAAATGTAGTTAAGACTTTCTCTGTATTTTTACCAGTGGTTGCAAACGGATAATCAACCAAACCACTGGCTGACATATCGACAAAAAGACTTTTTACAAACATATCTCTCTCCTCCTGAGGAGCCTGTCGATCAAATTTAGGATTACTTCCTATAAGATCAGCTAAAACAGATGCCTGTGTTGATACAAATACAATAAAACGATTACCTTGCAGGAAATTAAAAGCCGGTTCCGTATCATCTACAGAGGCCATTCCTAAATATATACCGAAGCCCGAATAATCATTTGTGCCTTTAATCTGTTTTACACGATCCTTAAAATTACTCTGGTCAGCTATTAACGAGGTAGTTCCTTTATCACCTTTCAATGCATACGCATTTCCCATGTTATAACTCTTGATTAGCTCTATTTCCGCTACAGAAACCTCATTATCAAATCTTTCTGAATTCCAGGTAGCTGAAGAATATATTTTATTCCCCTTACGATAGAGATATTCATAATCATTATAAGTTGAATATATCATTTCTGTTTCTCCCTTTTGAGCCATAATACCATCCGCAATATGTGCACCGGCAATGGCTTTCGCCTGAGAAGTTGTAGCATTACTCATTGTCCCATCGGTACTGTTAGCTACTTGTACCTGTTCATCAGTAATGATATAAGGATTCCCTTTCAAATACTGAATGTAATCACCATTATATTCACTACCCAATAACATTTCATCGGTAGGGAAAAACACATCAAAGTCTTTATCCAGTGATTTACTAAATATATCAAAAAGAGAGCCTTTATGACATAGTAATGCAAACACATTATAATCTTTATTGCAAAGCGCCGGTGCAATAGGTGTTTCAAATACTTCAGGAGTTATCACATTATCTTTCATTCCTCCTAAAATACCATTTGAACATACTTTCACATCAGTAGGCATTGCTAATTGGTGGTCATCCCAGATGTCATTATTGACAATATAACTTCCCAAAACATAAGCTCCAATCATACCACCACCATATCTGATAGCATGCTCATTCATAAAATGATAGAGTGGCACAAAATTCACTTCCTCTAATGAACTAAATGAAGCAGACCAGTACTTCTGGAAGAATTGATTAATAGATTTATTATCAGGAGCAAGTACTGCATATGAAACACTTGTCAAATAATTCATTTGAGCATAATCTGGTGTAGATAAATTGTAAAAGTTCGTCCATTCACATGCAATAGGTGGTAATATGTTGTGTGAATGTACAAATAGAGAATCCCCATTACCATAATCTCTTGTTGCATCCTCATCATACTGATAAACCACAAAACGATCATACATCTTGGCAAACTGTGTGTAATCCGAATTCTCCTTATTCATCTCTGCATAAATCGTTTCCAATGGCTCAATCACTTGATTTATGGTATATAAATAACCATTATCCGTCACCACTTCATCTCCGATAACAGATGCATTAGCTACATTGAAGCTTCCGGTTCCACCTGTATAAACCGATCCCGGAAACATCGTTTCATAATCTTCTTTTTGGGATGCACTAATACTGCTCAAAGAATATTCCGAAATGATCGGAATAAAACGTTCTTTATGCATTATTTTACGTACAACGTCATTGTTCGCACGATCCACTACCGTAGAAATAGCATCACGGCTCTTTGTCCTGAATTTAAAGTAATGACCAGGCTTCTGTATTTCATTATCTACACCATTCGGATTATAAAACAGAAAATCACGTTTGCTATAAGAATAATACACCAGATGATATCCTACTAATTTATTCAGTTCCACTTCCGGAATATCATCTATCGAGCTATAATTATGTTTAGACAGATAGGCAGTAAAAGCCTCATCAGTAGGTGCCATAACAGTCACAATACCTTTCCCTTTTACAAGATCAGCATAACTACTTCGCTCTACAGCTCTCATGAAAGTAGAGAATGTCCCCTTATCTTTCATTACTTCATAAGCATTCCCTTTCAACCAATCAGGAATTTCATAGTACTTATCCATTTCCGACTGACATGCCGCCAGCGAACAAAAGAAAAGACCTATCAGAAAGTATTTCTTCATCTTAAATTATATTATTTCACAATTTTACCAACCAATATCCTTTGATCAATTTTCAACGTATAAACATAGTATCCTTTAGGCAGAAAACCGACGTTAGCCACATGTGCTATACCTCCTTGAATTATTACTTGTGCCTGATAAACAGTTTGCCCAGCAGTATTCATCACAGACACCTGGGCTGTCAAATCTTCGGCACCCATTACAGATATGTAGAAATCATCTGCAAAAGGCATCGGATAAGCACATCCTGTATTTGGAGTAATGATATTCTCAATATGAGTACTTGTACCTTGTTTATAATGATCACTTACCTCTTCAGCTGTTAACGCTTCATTATAGATCGTTAATTCATCCATTAATCCTTGAAAGCCATTCTCATAAGCTGTGTTACAATTGCCTATTGCCATCCTCTCAATAGTACCAATATCTCCAGTTTTATCAGCACCGGAAGCTACTAATATACCATTAGCATACATTTTTAGCTGTTTTTCTTCCACATCACGTACACAAACTAAATGTACCCATTCATTATTAAAATATTTAGTTGTCGCCCCGGTCACATTGATATCTGTCTTCGTTACATCATCGTCAACAGCCCAAGTCAAACGATCATTCTTACTGTTCTTCTGATACTGAATACCAAACCATTTACCAGTAGCTCCCTCATAACTATTAGTAGCGTGACTTCCCTTATGGAGCAAATACCAATCGACAGATCCACCTGCAGATTTAAACCACAATTCAATGGAAAATGATTCATTACCCAAAGTCAATGCATCATAATGTTCCTGTACAAAAGCAGCATTCGCTTTATCAAACTGCGCAGCATTATTTTGAATACCTTTCACCCATAGTGGAGTGAAATCTTTGGCAGTAGCATTTTCACCATACATATTTTCAAGTATAGTACCTTCTGTTTCATTGAAAGAATAATAAGCAACCTTACCACGCTCGGGTTTTGTTCCGGTTGTAAAACTCCACACATCTCCTTTACAATCCCCTAACAGATTTTTTGCATCTACGCGCCAATAATAAGTAGTGGCAGCCTCTACGTTAACCGTTACTACATTTGCAGTAGATGCTGTCAACACAACATCCATATCCTCTACAGATTTTCCTAAATATACTGTATACGAAAGAGCTCCTGCCCAAGCACCAGTCTTGTTCTCCCATGAAAGGCGAACAGATGTATAATCGGTAATAGTAGTTTCGTTTCCAGGTATCGGATTAACAGAAGCAATTGGAGGTGCAGGAACACCACGTGTAGCAAATTCCTGGGTGGAAGTATATAATGATTCCTTCTCCCCGTTCACTGTTTTTAGGCGAATGTAATAAGTGGTATTAGGAGCTAAGGACTCCAATTTATGAGTAGTTGTACCGGGGGCTAAAGAAATTGAAGTAAAATCTTTATTATCGATGGAATACTCAAGAATTACTGAAGTAGATTCCGGAGCATTGTTCACCCACTTAAATGAAAGATAGTCTGTGCTCAAAGAAGTCAGTTGCAAATTAGTAGGATATTTAACATATGGCATTGGTGCCGTAATACTATTAACATAATTCTCAATATTCAAATATCCATTTTCAGCCATTAACAAAGCATCATTCGGGTTATTTTTATCCAATCCATTGGCATCTTCCCAAACGTCGGGCATACCATCATTATCGGTATCCAACATTTTTTCACCATCAAAAATATTTCCAACCCCATTGGGAAGCCCCAACTCTGATTCTCCACTAAGTAAAGCTCCTTTAGTTCCTAATGATAGGAGTTCATCAATCATATAATTATCAGCTTCATCACGTACCGGTAAAGATGCTCCTACCCTATTAATAATCCAATCATAAGCCTCAGCCGCTGTTGTTTCTCCTTCAATAACAGGATGTTTTTCTGGTATCGTTGTAAC
>OGWW01001665.1_pt1 | contig 11474 bp, 8 predicted proteins | sample 1576131 | NCBI WGS metagenome assembly OGWW01 (sample SAMEA3541576, study PRJEB24748) | human gut metagenome | biome: human gut; feature: human-associated habitat; material: faeces | place: China | collected 2012 | reverse complement strand
GGTTCCATCTCCGCAGTCAGATCTTGGACACAAATCTGAAAAGTTTTCAGGAAGATTGGCGTCTTGGGAAAATTCAGGCAGAAAATACATATAAATATGAAAATGGTGAATACAAACTAATACATTCTAAAGAGTATAAGCACAAGATTTTCAACAGCGGTATTAAGATCCACAATCTTCAGTCATATAAACGTAATATTATATATATGACTCGTTATAATAGTACTTTGGATTCGTATATCCAGGCAGAGATAAGTGATCCTTTAACACTGTCTTACATAGAAAGGTATTTGCCGGTTGGTAATGGGCTTGTTGAGCATTTCCCCGAAGAAATAAATTCCGGTGATATTCTTTTGGAAAAGATTACAGAAACGACTTATGATGGTCCTCGCCAATTGGTAACAACTACGACTTATACTTATGATCAGCAAGCACAACTCAATACAACTACGGTACATACCTCGGATGGGCAAGTCCGTACACGTACTCGACGTTATCCGTATTACTATGGTACTGCTATTCCTTTTATACAAAGAATGATAACAGCAAATAATATTTCTGCTGTAATAGAAGAGGTTGAAGAAGATAGCATCACTTCTAAAGTAGTAAGTGGTATCATTTCCCGTTATAGGGTTGATAATCCCGGACAGGTAGAGTCTGTCAGTTTGTTGGGTTCGGGTGTACCAGGATATGTTAGTTCCACTGTCAATAAAAATAGTTTTGTAATGGCGCCGGGATATTATGAAAAAATGTCCTGTACTTATGATGAAGTGGATAACCCCGTACAGATAATAGATAACAGTGGACTTTCGACTGTTTATTTATGGGGATATAACAATCAGTACCCAATAGCTGAAATTAAAAATGCAAGCTACGAAGCTGTAAAGGCCCTTCTTACAGATGACGTTGTTATATCTTTACGTAAATCTTTTGACGATGACTATATCTGTTCAAAAATAGATCTGTTACGTCAACATCCTTCAATGAATAAAGCCCATGTTACTACTTTTATACATCAACCATTAGTTGGAGTAATACAAATAGTAAGCCCGGCAGGTCAAAGCCGATCTTATCATTATGATACTTTGGGGAGATTATATGAGATTTTAGAGACTTATGAGGATATATCCATTGAAAAATATAGATATAACTATAGCCATTAATTTTTATACATTATGAGAATAAAGATAATCATATCTGTTTTATTAACAGGAGTGCTATTAGGCAAAATATATAGCCAGACAACGTTAAATGCTCTTTATAATTTACCACGGCAGGGAGATAGAATTGTAAAATTGCAGGCTGCTTATAAAGACCCGGGAATGAATGGAGCCTCAGCTGTGTGGGATTTTAGTGATCTTGAGATTCTGAATGACAAATATACATTAAAGTATGATACGTTGCGAGGTGATACGCTTATTAGTAGGGAACACCGTACAATGTATTATTATCAATACCGTAATGATACATTATTGTTTTTAGGATATAGGAATCCTACAACATTGGTTAGCTACCGGGAGCCAGAAACTTATCTCGTATTTCCTTTCCCTTATGGGCGTAGTATTACTAGTTACTATGATGGAAAAGGACATTATTGTGATCGTTTTTCTGTGCATATTCAAGGAGTTACTACTACTGAAGCAGATGCTGTTGGTAGAATGATTCTCCCTGAAGGAGATACATTGCAAAATGTTCTTCGCGTACATCTGTCGAAAAAAGTGGTAGAAAAGATGGAACCAATATTCAACTATAATATGATTACGACTGATACTATCCCCTTTGTTATTTGTAGGGATAGTATTGATTATCGGTTGAATAATGACTCTACTCATTTTGAGATAGATACTTGGCTTTGGTATGCTAATGGATATCGCTATCCCATATTTGAGACAAAACAGGCCCGCCTTTTTAAGAAAAAAGAGGCTTATGAACAATTTGGAGTTTCATATTACTATCCTCCCCATGAGCAATATTACGGTTTGGATGAGGATATGGTAAATTGGATAAAACGTAATAATTTTCGAAATGAGAATGAAGATAGAGTAAAAGAGATAGAATCTGTTAAGTCAGAAAAAGAGTATAAAGATGAAATAATAGCTTATCGATATATAATTGACGAGCAAGGTGAGTTACACATTTTTTACTCAGTGGAGCGGGGAACTGATTTGAATATTTGTTTATATGATTTGCAGGGGCGTCAAATCTCTGCAATAGTACGGAATGTGGTTTCTGGCGAAAACTATCAGGAATGTATTTCAATTGGAAATTATCCGTCCGGAAGTTATTTGTTACGTATCTCCTTGGGAGAGAGAATATATGGAGAGAAAATTTGGAAACAATAAAAATAAGAAGATATGAAATATTTTTATACAATTGTATTCTTGTTTATTTTAAGTTTTGATATAATTCAAGCACAAGCCATTAGTCAAAACTATATTATGACTTGTAAAATGACAAACGATTCGGGAAATACCTCCATAGATGATATCCAATATTATGATGGATTAGGACGCCCTTCTATACATGTACGAAGAGAAAATAACTATGATGGAGAACGTGATCATATTCTTGCTACATTGCAAGAATATGATAATGTTGGCAGAGAATCAAAAGTATGGTTGCCTCAAGTTATTACTTCGGATTATATAACTCCTTCTTCTTTTAAAAATCAAATTGGTAATGCGTATAATGGAGATTCTCGCTCTTTTAATCAGACTGTATATGAGAATTCCCCTTTCAATAGGGTTATATCGCAATATGGTTCAGGAGATGATTGGATAAATCATCCAATTTCTTCAGCCTACTTTCTAAATTCCGCTTCAGGAGATCTAGGATGTAAACATTATCAGATAGATTTGGATGGAACATTGATACAAAGAGGGAATTATCCTTCTGGTGTATTAAAAATAACTCAAGTTACTGATGAAGACGGTAATATCTCTTATTCTTTTAAGAATGATGCAGGTCAGTTGATATTAACCCGTCAGATATCGAATTCTATTCCTCATGATACTTATTATGTTTATGATATTTTTGGAAATCTATGTTTTGTACTTCCTCCTGCTTATCAAGATAATCCGGATCTATCACTTTATGCCTATCAATATAAATATGATAATCGTAATCGTTGTGTAATGAAAACGCTCCCGGGGTGTACTCCAATAGATATTGTTTATGACTTGTCTGATCGCCCTGTGTTGACTCGTGATGGTGAACAGCGTAAAAAAGGTGAATGGAGGTTTACTCTATATGATATTTTGGGGCGCTCTGTGGTGGAAGGTATTTGCCATTCTGTTGATTTAACTTCTATTGCTTCGAGTACAGTAGTTGCTTCTTTCGAGCAGTTAACTGGTAGTAATGGGTTTAAGGAAACCGGATATACCTTAACTGGTATAGCTTTAAATGAGTCGGATGTACAATTATTGAATGTTTATTATTATGATAATTATCATTTTCTGTCACTTTCGGTTTTTGATGGGATGGATTTGCTTCACTATGAACAACAGCCCGGTTATAATTCTTATGTAACTGATAATATTGAAGTTGCAGCTAGAGGTAAGTTAACAGGTCATTGCTGTTTTTTGTTAGATAATTCTAATAATAAAATTTTGACAACAATGTATTATGATTCGTGGGATCATGTTGTGCAACAACGTTCAACAAATCATCTGGGAGGTATTGATGTCGATTTTTACTGTCGTGAAATGACAGGCAAATTATTAAAACATATGCACTCTCATTCTGTCCCAGATAAACAACCCTTGACCGAGATTTATACTTATGAATATGATTATGGAGAACGATTGGTACGGGTTAAGCATCAGTTAAACAATCAAAGTGAAGTGATACTTACAGAGAATAGCTATGATGATTTGGGACGTTTGCAGACAAAGCAACATCATGGTAATGAATCACTTAAGAGTACCTATTCTTATAATATTCGTAACTGGTTAACAAGTATTAGAGGTTTGTTTTGTGAACAATTGACTTATCAACCTTACTATAATGGTAATATCGATAAAATGTCATGGCGATTTGATGACCCTTATAATATGGAACGTAATTACTCGTTTAATTATGATGGTTTGAATCGTCTTAAATCTGCAGGTTATTGGGACGAAGAATTCAATTTTTACGATACTAATTACGATTATGATAAGATGGGTAACCTTCTTACTCTTTCACGTTGGGGCACAATGGAAGCACGCGAAGATTTTGCTAAAGTTGATGACCTTTCTTTTACTTACAATGGAAATCAAGTAAAAAGTATTGATGACTCAACTGAAGATTATATCACCTATACTCCATTAGATTTTATTGATAATGCGAAAGAAGAAGAGGAATACTTTTATGATAGCAATGGTAACCTTATCAAAGATTTGAATAAAGGGATTGATGAAATTCAATACAATTGTTTAAATTTGCCGAATAACATTACGTTACGTGAACGTAATGTAACTCGTTATTTGTATTCTGCTGACGGAGTGAAGAGGAGAAAAGAATATGGAGTCTGGGAACTTTTTTCTATTGAACCTGCCTTTTCTTTTATTAACATGAGGAATTCTCTACAAAAAACTAGGACGGGAACTAATTCTATAGATTTTTATTCATTTGTATCAAATGAATGTATGGATTATTGTGGAAATATAATCTATAAAAATGGAGTATTGGATAAGGTACTAACAGAAGAGGGATACATCAATTTTGTTAATGGAGCTCCTGTTTACCATTATTATTTGAAGGATCATCAGGGGAATATTCGCGTGGTTATGAATCAAAATGGTATGAAAGAAGGTTTGAATCACTATTATCCTTTTGGTAGTTTGTTTGGAGAAAGTTATGATTCTCAACAGTATAAATATGGTGGGAAAGAATTAGATGAGGTACATGGTCTAAATTGGTATGATTTTGAAGCAAGATATTATGATTCAGCAATAGGGCGGTTTCATATGATGGATCCATTATGTGAGAAGTATTATTCGGTGAGTCCGTATGCATATTGTGGGAATAATCCTATCAGATATATTGATCCTACAGGTATGTGGATTTCTCCATATTATGATTATGATGGTAATTTTCTCGGAACAGATGATGATGGGTTTTCAGGGGCGGTAAAAATAACAACACCAATAGTTTTTGAATCAATGAAATCAGTCGGGCGTTTTAATGATACGAATGGAACTCATGGAATTGAAACGGTTTCGTTAAGTGCTGAGGCTGTTAGTAAAATATTAACTGATATTATGAACAAAACAGGGTATACTAATGAATATTTAATTGGTTCAAGTGTTGCAGTGAGTGGAGATACTGGAGATTTCTATAATGATCCATCTCCAACAGAATTGTATATGACAAGTTTTAAATTAACTCCTAATACGAAGTTTAAGATAAATGTAAACTATACAACTAAGGAGGCAATATATGAATTAAGAACAGTTGAAAATATTCAAAATGCTTTAGGGGATCATGAATATGTAGGACATGGAATGAATAAATGGGGAGATTATAACAGTACTCATACAAAAGTCTATGAGTACCAGATGCAACAGCCTGTCTTTCTAAAAACGACCAAAGATTTTAAACACCATATTAATACGAATAAAAAATATTATGAGAAGAAAGAACGTAAATAATATAGTATGGATTCTATTATTGGTATTGATGGCTTGTAATTGCAATAATTTATCAATAAAAGAAGACCCCAAATTAGAGATAGATAACGTATTTATGCTTGTCTCAGAGAAAGATACAACTTTAGTGACAGGATATGGGTATCTCTTTTTTAATTGTAGAGTGGTAAATCATGGTATAGATACTATAGTCTTAGGAAAAATTCCTTTTGATAAAGATCAAATGAACCAAGATCGTAATTCAGTGACTTGTTACCTTATTAATGGAGACTCTCTACCCTTGTTTTCTGAAAATTTATCATTTAGTGCTGAAAATACGACTATTTATCCAAATGATTCTTTAATTTTTACTTTGTCATTAGACTTTTTTGCAGGTACTAATTCGCGTTCAAAGTTTGATAGTATTTCTAATCTCATAAGTCATATTGTATGGAATACTAAAACAGATCATTTTAAGTTTAAAAAAGCTGAGTCGTATGCTGTTAAACATATTATTCATAATGAATATGCAGAAGGATGGGGGATTAAAGCAGATATTCCTCAAGAATATTATCGAAAGTATTTGAGGCAGTATTGAGGGATAACTAAAAATTGGATAATTGGGGATGTAAGAAGAAGTATTGAGGTTGTTTAAAAGGTTGATTGCATCTAGCTTTATATTATGTGGATAGACTAAATGCTACAGACTGTGAAGATAGAAAACCTTTTGATATAGGTATCTAAAAATATCTGGTAATTTTTATAATTTTACAACTTATGTTTTTGTTGAACAGAACCTTTGAAATATAGTTTGAATACTGTTATGTTGTGGAAATTTGGATATCTCCGAATGGAAGTGAAATCATTTCATAATTATTAAAATACTAAACTTTATGGAAGTACATCAGGAATCTTTTTATATATGGATAACTAAAATTCCTGTTGAAAATAAATGATTTATGAAGAAGCCATTATTTGTTTGTATTAATTTCGTCTCTTTACGTACTATATAAAAATGAGATATAAAGAACTACTCCAAAAAGGTATAACGGGCAATGATAAATATGACAAGTTACTAAGAACTTTGAGATTAAGAAAATATTTTTGAATTTGGTGATATGCTTACTTTCGAGTAGGAATATATTTTCTCATAAAGTTACAGTTAAAGCCGTTTGTATAGGAAGTAGAGCATATGGAATATTCATTGCTAACCGTGAATGGGATTACCTGGAGGATATATTGAATTACAAAATTTTCAACCTGATTTTGTATGTTTTTTGTGGCTGATGTGATAACTATAAGCTCCCCTTTTATTTAATATTCCGGGGAGTTTATAGTCATTCTGTTGTATAGGGTCAGTTTATCGTACTGACTGCTGATATCATTCCAGATGTTTGATTGTCGTTTAGGCTCCAGATCACTTCTCCTTTTTGGTTTATTTCGAAAAGTTGCGGGCTGTTTGCTGCATTGGCGTCGTGGCTGTGCCCTTGCCAGTTGCATATATAAAGGTTACCATCAGCACTTTTACAAAGACCGGCTGTGAAGAAAAGCCGGACTCCTTTGATATCATTCTCATTATAACGCCGGATGATTTGGCCATCATTCGGATTGACTTCGATTAAGGTATGCCCGTCACCGCAAGCAATCCAATAGTTACCATCAGTTGACTCTAATGTAGTGAAGGGTGTACCTTCTACTTTGAAGGAGTTGATTAGTTTGCCAGAAGGAGATATTTCACGTACTTCAGAGGTAGATATGAGAGGAATAAGATAGTTGCCACGCTTGTTTTTATTCAGCTGACGGAACTGAGAGTGGGGGCGGTCAATCCCTGTTTCATATTCTGTACGGGATAAAATTTTACCTTTCGGGCTCACTTCCATAATGACAGCCGGATGTCCTGTCCAGGCTAACAGGTAATTACCGTTGGATAACACGCGGGCAGTTTGCATTTCACAACCTTCAGGTGCTGTAATATTCCAGATCTCCTTATGATCCCGGTTGATTACTTTGGCACCTTTGGCGTAGGAAAATAAAATATTTCCGTCCGGAGTTGCAGCTACAGAGTTACATTCCCAACCTTTTTGTAAAGGATGTTCCCACTCTATTTGTTTTGAATCTTTGTCTATAATGACGATCTTATTCCATCCCGAACCACCTAATAATAATTTCTCAGCTTTGTTTTTTCCGGAGATATTAAGGAAGAGTGGGAGAGTAAAACATAGAAAAAATAATATTCTCTTCATAATGTATGTGTGTTAATTGAAAATTGGGAACCTGATTTGATCGATTCCCAATTCTCAATTAGTTGATTATTTAGATAAATCCTGGAACATTTCAAAACCTTGTTCCGGAGTCAATCCGTCATGCACTACAGCATGTACAGCCTGGATCATAGCCGCAGGTGATTCGCTTTGGAATACATTACGTCCCATATCTACCCCGGCAGCACCATCGTTGATCGCGTTATAACATAACTCAAGTGCTTCTTTCTCGGGGAGTTTCTTACCACCGGCAATAACTACAGGAACCGGACAAGCTGCTGCCACTTTCTCAAATCCCTCGCAATAGTAGGTCTTTACGATGTTGGCACCGTTCTCAGCACAGATACGGGATGCTAAGCCAAAATAACGGGCATCGCGTGCCATTTGTTTACCTACGGCTGTTACCCCCATCACGGGAATATTGTAACGACTTGCTTTGTCTACAGCTTTATACAAATTGGCTACGGTTTTTGCTTCGTGTGCTTCGTCACCAATAGCCAACATAACAGCCATGGCTGATACGTTCATACGGATAGCGTCTTCTACATCAATCAGTACATTGTCGTTCAGATCAGTAAGGATGGAAGTACCGGCATCAGAGCGCAGACAGATAGGAGTTTTTGTATTAGCAGGGATAACCGACTGTAAAATGCCTCGTGTACACATCAGGCAGTCTGCATATTCCATTAACGGGACTATATTCAAGTCAATACGTTCGAGTCCTGAAGTAGGCCCCATGATAAAACCGTGGTCGCAAGCCAACATAACGGATTTACCTGTTTGGGGGTTAAAGATACGTGATAAACGGTCTTTCATACCCCATGCTGCATTTTCTGCACCTTTCACGTGAAAGTGTTGTTGTTGAGATGCAATGTCTAAACCAAAATTTGCACCTTCTCTTAAATCATCTAAATCTGCCATTTCTTTATATTTGATATTTATTCGAAATACATTTTTACTTTATAGCTTCTGAGAATGAAGCGAACATACAACTCCAGGAAGCAGCGCCGCTATCCATATAGCCTATAGACCGTTCACCATAGTTGCGTGCACGTCCGAAATTAGCTTTAAGTTCAATTGTGGACTCAGCACCCGCTAAAGCTGCTTCGGCTCCTGCATTTATCAATTCTTTGATATCGTCTGAAGGGCAATTCTGAATAGCTTCGACAGCAGGTATCAGGGCATCCATCATTGTTTTATCACCTTTCTGAGCTTTAGTCTGCTTTTGTACGTTAGTAAGTCCGCCGGCGAACATGGCTTTTACAGCAGTTGCATCCAGTTGTGTACCACTTACATGATCACTCATGCCAAGGAAGAAAGCCCCCAATAAAGTACTGGTTGAACCGCTTACTTGTAACATAACATCGAATCCCATGTCGTTCAGCATCGATTTAAATTCAGTCCCTTTCTCGGCAGTGGCAACAATAGCGCTCATGGCTGTTACGATCGCTTGTCCGTGGTCACCGTCACCAATAACGGCATCCAGTTTGGAAAACTCATCTTCACGTGCTTTGATATTTGCTAAAGCTGTGGTGAGCATTGTTTTGAAGTTATCAATAGTCAGTTGTGTCATTTTCTTTTGCTTTTATTTGCCAATAGTTGTCCAGTAAGGTGCGTTAGCACGTTTGTTCTTTAAATAGTCGATATGATCTTCGTCCAGGATACCCATAATCATTTGGAAACCTGCTTGTTCCTGTACGGTCAATATCTCCTGTATACGGCTTACAACTACTTGCAGACCACGTGCTTCCAGTTCCTTATAAGCTTTGCGGAATATGATATTCAGTTCCATGTGAGTAGTGGCACCTACACCGTTGATGATAAGCATCATTTTATCTCCGGCTTTGGGTTTGAGCTGCTGGCAAAGCAGGTCTACCATTTCGGCAGCTGTAGCATCGGCTGATACAAGTGGCTTTTGACCACCACCACCTTCACCGTGTTGGCCCATTCCTATCTCCATGATACCGGCAGGCAGATCCGTGATTGTTGCGCCATTCTGAGGATGGGTACAAGAACGCATGGCTACAGCAAGTGTGGCTACCTTATTGTTATACCGTTCGCCGATTTCGATAAGCTCGTCTAATGACTTGCCTTCTTCTGCTGCTGCTCCTAATATTTTATACAAAGGAACACAACCCGCCAGCCCACGACGATCTTCTGTGTTGGCATCAATTCCGGCACTGATGTCATCATGTGTCAATATCTGTTTTACTTTGATTCCTACACGTTCTGCCAACTGGCAAGCCATGTTTGCACTCATTATATCACCGGAGTGATTCAATACGACCAGTAATATACCTGCTTCACGTTTCATCAGCTGCAATGCCTGGAATACACGTTGTGCACCGGGAGCTGCAAAAATATCTCCTACTACAGAACAATCCAGCATACCTTCGCCAACGAAACCACTCAATGCAGGTTCATGACCGGAGCCACCTAAGGTGACAATAGCTACTTTACTTTCGTCCTTTGCATGGGTACGTACTACAATATTTTCACCTCCCAGTTTTACTTGATCGGCATAAGCCATTACATAGCCTTCCAACAATTCGGGAGTAATTTGTTCGGGGTTGTTGATAAATTTAGTTTTGATGTCTGACATGATGTTTTCCTCCTTATTTTGAGATTAGTTTTTATTTAATTTCCATTAGTTCGATAGAAATACCCTCTTCTTCTATGAAAGCAATAGTGAGATGTTCATCGCATACGGCAGGGCCAAAAATAACCTTCTTACCTTTTAGCTCTTCTTCCAGAGAGGGTACTGTGTAGGCAATGTGACCTTGCTTTTGTACCAATTCGGGCATACAACTGCCTTCTTCGAATTTAAGAAACTCGATTCTGTTAGGACTTTTGCTATAGTCTGTCAGCCATACGCTGAGCCCTTCATTAAAGAAGGCGCCTTCTTTGTGTTCGGTAGTGACGATACCTACGTGGTTGAATGTTCTCATAATTTATTCGTTTTAAGTGTTTATAATAACTATTGGTTTATGACTTGTTCGGATTTAACTCAGGATTCTTTTTCCAACTCCTGTAAGAGAAAAATGCTAATACAATAATAACAATTGAGGCAAAGTACAGGTAGATCAATATATTGTTTACATTGTCGTTCTGTCCATATGAGTGCATTCCGCTAAGGAAATAGTTGACTCCGAAGAAGGTCATTAATACGGATGAAAATGCGATGACTGAAGCGACATTGAATAACCAAAGGGTATTACAACGTTTTATCAGATGCAGGTGGGTGACAATGGCATAAACAACCATAGTAATCAGTGCCCAGGTTTCTTTAGGATCCCATCCCCAATAACGTCCCCAGGACTCATTTGCCCAGACGGCACCCAGGAAAGTACCGATCGTCATCAAAGCCAGCGCTACCAGCAATGACATTTCATTGATGATACTTAACTCTTTGATACGAATAATCAGCTGACTCGTTCGTTTCTTGCCGGCGAAGATCATCAAAACCATATTGGTTAATCCCATCAGGCAACTGACGCCGAAGAAACCATAGGCAGCTACAATAATGGCAACATGGAACATTAGCCAGGGAGATTTAAGTACCGGAACTAAGGGACTTATTTCCGGATCCATCCAGTTCAGGCCG
>OGWW01001656.1_pt1 | contig 11505 bp, 10 predicted proteins | sample 1576131 | NCBI WGS metagenome assembly OGWW01 (sample SAMEA3541576, study PRJEB24748) | human gut metagenome | biome: human gut; feature: human-associated habitat; material: faeces | place: China | collected 2012 | reverse complement strand
GATAATGTGCAGAGACCGGCAGTATTGAGTGATAATGCCAATGCCGGCTGTCAGGAGACCTGCCTACGATGGAAAAGGCTTTTTTCCGAAATGCAGTAGCTGCCGTTGTGGCAGCTTTTCTGCTCATCCGGGCAAAAGAGCCATTCTATGCACCAAAGAAAAGCTGGGGCGGACTCTTCATGCGAAGCTTCTGCGGAACGGTAGGATTAATCTGTAATTTCTATGCCATTGACCGGCTGAATATTGCAGATGCCAATATGTTAAATAAGTTATCGCCTTTCTTTGCAATTATTATGTCAACCTTTATCTTAAAGGAAAAGGCAAATAAAGTAGAATGGGGAGCAGTCGTGCTGGCATTTACCGGAGCACTGCTTGTCATTAAGCCATCCTTTGATATACAGTTTGTTTACGGACTGATTGGAGCACTGGGCGGACTGGGTGCAGGAATTGCTTATACCTATGTGCGTAAATTAGGGAAAATGGGAGTGAAGGGACCGGTTATCGTCCTTTGTTTTTCACTCTTTTCCTGTGTTGTCACATTGCCGTTTTTCATCATCGGATATAAGCCTATGAGCATGACACAGTTTGTCTGCCTTATGCTGGCTGGCGTATGTGCAGCAGGCGGACAGATCTGCATTACCACAGCATATACGAAAGCACCGGCAAAAGCGATATCTGTTTTTGATTACACCCAGATTGTCTTTGCAGCACTTCTTGGCATTCTGTTCCTGGATCAGATACCGGATGTCCTCAGTATTGCAGGCTATATTGTAATCATTGGAACTGCCATATTTAAGTGGCAGTATAATATGAAATACGACACCTAGAAAAGGGAACTGGAAAAGATATCTGAAAATGCACTTTTTTACGGTAATGCGTAAAAATATTGTTGCGTTGAATCAGGCTATCACTTATAATGATACTCAAAGTAAATTTATTGGGCGATTGCGAAATTGGATAGATGTACTTTCTGAAATTTTAGATATAAAAGGGTATTTGAAGTTATTTGTACTGGAATGCCAGCAGTTCTTAAGTGTATGTTTTGCGTGATTGTAAACTGTCTTTCCGTTGCTTTGACGGGGTCGCTGTACTGTCCGTCAACTGCGGATGCAGCATAAAGTCTGCAAGGGGCACTAAGAATTTCGGTATAATGCCATATTTTCCGGCAACCGGCGCAAATTCACATCCATGTTCAATTGCGCCTCGCTGGCACGTCCCTGTGCCAGCGTTGCCAAAGAACCGACGAAATTCTAAGTGCCCCTAACAGCCCTTATCATGCATCTGAAGTTGACGAACAATGCAGCGACGATGTCAAACATTGGAAAGACTGTTTTTATCGCGTTACGCAAAACATGCCTTTTAGAACTGCGGGATTTCAGTGCAGACTTCAAATCCCCTTTCATAGCAAAATTTTGAAAGAAAAGCTGTCCCCTTTCGCAATCGCCTAAAGAAAATCACATAGAGAAGGAGAAGAAACATGTATACATTAGAAGATATTCAGGCAGTGGACATGGAAGTTGCAGATGCCATTACCAAAGAATTTGACCGTCAGAACAGCCACATTGAGCTGATCGCATCTGAGAACTGGGTAAGCCCGGCAGTAATGTCAGCAATGGGCAGTGTAATGACTAATAAATATGCAGAAGGCTATCCGGGAAAGAGATATTACGGCGGATGTGACTGCGTTGATATTGTAGAGAATCTGGCAATTGAGAGAGCAAAAGAGCTGTTTGGCTGTGACTATGTAAACGTACAGCCACATTCCGGTGCACAGGCAAACATGGCTGTACAGTTTGCTATTTTAAAACCGGGTGATACCGTAATGGGAATGAACTTAGACCATGGTGGACATTTAACACACGGAAGTCCGGTAAACTTCTCCGGAACATATTTCCATATTGTGCCTTATGGTGTAAATGATGAAGGCTTCATTGACTATGACAATGTTATGCAGATTGCAATGGAATGTAAGCCAAAGATGATTATTGCAGGTGCGTCCGCATATGCAAGAACCATTGATTTCAAGAAATTCCGTGAAATCGCAGATGCCTGTGGTGCAGTTCTTATGGTTGATATGGCACATATTGCCGGACTTGTTGCAGCCGGACTTCATCCAAGCCCAATTCCATATGCAGATGTTGTAACAACAACAACCCATAAAACCTTAAGAGGACCAAGAGGCGGAATGATTCTCTGCAATCAGGAAGCAGCAGATAAATATAACTTTAATAAGGCAGTATTTCCGGGAATCCAGGGTGGACCTTTAATGCATGTCATTGCAGCAAAGGCAGTCTGCTTAAAAGAAGCGTTACAGCCGGAATTCAAGGTATATCAGCAGGGTATTATTGATAATGCCCAGGCACTTTGCAAGGGCTTATTAAGCCGTGACATCAGGATTGTATCCGGTGGAACCGACAATCATCTGATGTTAGTAGATCTTACCAACTATGATCTGACAGGTAAGGCAGTAGAGAAATTATTAGACTCTGTAAATATCACCTGTAATAAGAATACCATTCCGAATGATCCGAAGTCTCCATTTGTAACCAGTGGCGTCCGTCTCGGTACTGCAGCTGTTACATCAAGAGGCATGAATACAGAGGATATGGATAAGATTGCAGAAGCAATTGCCATGATGATTAAAGAGGGTGAAACAGCTTCTGAAAAAGCAAGAGCAATCGTATCAGAGTTAACTGCAAAATATCCTTTGAAATAAATCACAAAAAATTTCGTCAGGAAATTAATGATTTCTTAAGAAATCTTAGGAATTATCCACGCTGTATTTCGAATAAGAAAATGATAAAATAGTCGTAAAGTATGAAAGCTTTACGGCTATTTTTTTCGAAGTCAGGCACCCATAAAAAGCTGCCAACGGCAGTTTCTACAGGTAAAAGGCAGGAAAAAGGAATTATTCAGGAGGAGACAGATGAGCAAAAAGAAGGTAGGCATTATTATTGGAGTTATTGCAGCGGCAGTAGTTGCAGCCGGAGTAGGATTCTATTTCCTAAAGGGAAGAAGCAGCGGTGGAAATTCGGCAGACAAGGTATATGTAGAAAAAGTATCTGCAATCATGAATCAGTCAGCAGGAGTCAATAACCGTTACAGTGGTGTGGTAGAACCACAGGAGACCTTAGAGATAAATAGGGATTCCGAACGTAAGGTAAAGGAAGTATACGTTTCCGTTGGCGATGAAGTAGAAGAGGGAACCGTATTATTTTCCTATGATACAGAAGATTTGCAGATGCAGATAGACCAGGCAAAGCTTGAGATGGAAGGCATTGCAAATGACATTTCTAATTCAAATGCACAGATTGCCGAATTACAGAAAGAAAAAGCAAGTGCACCGGAAGACCAGCAGTTTGAATATACCACACAGATTCAGACACTGCAGACTTCCATTAAGCAGTCAGAATATAATAAGAAAAGCAAACAGGCAGAGATTGACAAATACCAGAAATCCATCGACAACTCAGAAGTAACCAGTAAGATGGCTGGTGTTGTAAAAGAAATCAATGAAAACGGGGTGGATTCCAATGGAAATACTGCAGCATATATGAAAATATTAGCTACAGGCGAGTACCGTGTAAAAGGAACGATTGATGAGACTTCTGTAGGAACAATATCCGAGGGAACACCGGTTATTTTACGTTCCAGATTAGACGATACGCAGACCTGGACAGGAAGTATTTCCAAGATTGATACTGAAAGCACTCAGACAGACAGTAATTCTGCTTATATGTATGATGGAAGCAGCTCCGGAGATTCTGCGTCCAAGTATTCATTCTATGTTACTTTGGACAGTACAGATGGACTGATGTTAGGACAGCATTTATATATAGAGCCGGATTACGGACAGGGTACAGCAGAGGAAAAAGAAGGACTCTGGCTGTATGACTATTATATTGTGCAGGATGATGGAGATCCATATGTGTGGGCAGCAGATAAGAAGAACCGTCTAGAAAAACGTAAAGTGGAATTAGGCGAGTATGATGAAAATCTGGGTGAATATGAGATTAAATCCGGACTTTCTGAAGATGACCTGATTGCATTCCCAATGCAGGGACTGTATGAGGGTGTAGCTGCAGTTACCAATATGGAAGAAGTAGATTATTCTTCTCCATTATATAATCAGGAATCTACAGATGATTCCGGTATGGATGAGGGAATGTATGATGAAGCCGGAACTGAGTACATGGATGAAGGTATGTATAATACTGACGGAACCGAATACATGGACGAAGGAATGTATGATGAAGCCGGAACTGAATTTACAGATAGCGGCGAGTCAGGTGCGACAGATTCGGAGGTGGTTGAATGATTCTGAATCTGCAGCATATCTATAAAGATTACAATCAGGATAAACTGGTAGTTCCGGTATTGAAGGATGTATCTTTACAGGTAGAAGAAGGAGAATATGTTGCTATCATGGGACCGTCCGGTTCCGGAAAGACAACATTGATGAATATTATCGGATGTCTGGACAGACCGACTTCCGGAACCTATGAACTGGCAGAAAAGGATGTCTTAAACTTAAAAGACCGTGAGATGTCGGCTGTCCGACTGAACAGTATTGGATTTGTATTCCAGAGTTTTCAGCTGATGCCAAGGGAAAGTGCACTGGATAACGTATCACTTCCGCTGAGCTATGCCGGTGTAAAGAAGAAAGAACGGAAAGAAAGAGCACAGAAGGCATTGGAGCGTGTAGGCTTAGGAGACCGTTCCGGATTCCGCCCGACACAGCTTTCCGGTGGACAGAAGCAGAGAGTGGCAATTGCCCGTGCCATGGTAAATAATCCGAAGATTTTACTGGCGGATGAGCCGACCGGAGCATTGGACCAGAAATCCGGTAAACAGATTATGGAACTGTTCCAGAGCCTGAATGATGAGGGCGTTACCATTGTCATGATTACCCACGATATTAATATTGCAAAGCAGGCAAAGAGAATCCTCCATATAGTAGACGGAGAAATATTTACAGACGATGAGGAGGGCAAGGCATGAAAAAGAAAGTTATAATTGCAATTCTAATCGTAGTTTTAACCGGAGGTGGAATCACCGGAGGAGTAGTAGGATACCGGGCATACCAGAACAGTAAGCTGGTAGCAGAGGTACAGTCAGTATCCATGTTAAATACCGGTTTCTGGGGTGACAGCATGGAAAGTGACGGAACCGTGACCAATGGACAGCAGCAGGATGTTTATGTCAGCACAGAGCAGACCGTTCAGAAAGTATTTGTAACAGAAGGACAGGAAGTATCCGAAGGTGACCCACTGTTACAGTATGATATGACCAATATTGACCTTGCAATTGAGATGAAGAAATTAGACATCCAGACGACCGAAAATAATATTGCTGTAGCACAGAAGGAATTGGAAAAGCTTAAAAATACCAAGCCGGTCAGCAATACCACAACAAGTACACCGTCTGTAGACAGTGTGACACCATCAGCACCGGAAACACCATCTACGGATACTTCTGTAACCACACCGGATACGGTAGAAGAGAAGAACGGAGATGCCTATAATTATATTTCAACAACGGCGCAGCCATATACCGGAGATGGAAGCCAGGAGAATCCATACCGCTTCTTATGTACAAAGGAAGCATATGTCTATGGAAGCTATCTGAATACATTGAAAAGTGAGGGGAAGGTTGCGGTATTTGAAATTCATGACGGAAATACCGTAGCCGGAACCTTAATCAGTGCATGGACAAAAGTCGGTGCAGCTTTAGAGGAAGCAGACCCGGATGCAAAATGGTATGTTATTGATGGAAGTAAAGTAATTAATGAGCCGGATATCCCGGATACCCCGGTCGAACCGGTTGTACCGGATACACCATCTGTACCGGATGATAACCAGCAGAGCGGATATACGGCAGATGAACTGGCAAAAGAGATTGCGGATAAAGAAAAAGAACTGACTAAGCTTGATCTGGATAAAAGAAAAGCGGAGCTTGCGTTGAAACAGATGGAAAGCCAGTCAGAAGATGGAATGGTTTATGCTGAGTTTAATGGTACCGTAAAGAAAGCAGGAGATCCGGATAATCTTCCAAATGATGGAAATGCATTTTTGACACTTTCCGGTTCAGATGGTCTATATGTAAAAGGAATACTAAATGAGCTTGCATTGGAACAGGTGAAGGTGGGACAGAGTGTTACAGCAACCTCCTGGAGCACCGGAATGGTATTTGATGCAACGATAACAGAGATTAATGATTACCCGGAAGATGCAAATGGATATTATGGCAGTGGTAATCCAAATGCTTCCTATTATGGCTATACTGCATATATTGAAGACAGTACCGGACTTAGCAATGGAGATAACTTAAGTCTTTCCATCAATCTTGGCGGAGATGAAGATGCTTCTGATAAGATTTATCTGGATAAAGCGTATGTGCGTAAGGAAGATGGTAAGAGCTATGTCATGAAGGATGATGGAACCGGTCATCTGGTAAAGCAGTATGTGAAGACAGGAAAGACCATATACGGATATGCAGTAGAAATCAAATCCGGAGTTACAATGGATGATTATCTTGCTTTTCCATATGGCAAGACAGCAAAAGAAGGAGTCAAAACCAATAAGGATGAAGATTCCGGAACTGTAATGTATTAGTAGGAGGGACGAACATGTTAGAAAATTTAAGATTATCTTTTCAGGGTATCTGGTCACACAAGATGCGTTCCTTCTTAACTATGCTGGGTATTATTATTGGTATTGCAGCAATTATTGCAATTGTATCTACGATTAAAGGAACGAATGAACAGATTGAGCAGAACCTGATTGGCGCAGGCGATAACAATGTTACAGTGCAGTTGTACCAGGGAGATTATTCCATGGATTTTTCCTATGAAAGTGTACCGGGTGGAATTCCGGTAATTACAAATGAAGCACTGGAGCAGATTAAAGATCTGGATGAAGTAGAGGATGCATCTTTATTCCTTTCCAGACAGGATTATGATGGAGCATACTATAAAAATACTTCTCTTTCCGGCGGTTATATTATGGGAGTAGACAATGGCTACTTTAATACTGCGGGAATGATTATGAAGAGCGGACGCTGCTTTACCGAAGAGGACTATAGTGATTTTGCAAAGGTCGCAATCTTAGATGAAGATTCTGCAGAAGCATTATTTCAGGGTGAGAATCCAATTGGAAAGACCATTGAGATTAAGCAGCAGCCATATATTGTTGTAGGAATTGCAACCAAGAGCGAGCAGTTCGAGCCGGTTATCAATTCCATTGATGATTATTATACTTATTCCCAGGACAGCAGTGGTAAGATTTATGTACCATCTGTAACCTGGCCGATTATCTATCGTTATGACGAACCACAGCAGGTTCTCATTAAAGCAAAGAGCACCAGCGATATGACCAATGCAGGAAAGAAGAGTGCCGATATTTTAAATGGCTATCTTGCAACATCGGATGATACCATTAAGTACAAATCCGAAGACTTACTGGAGCAGGCAAAACAAATTCAGCAGTTGAGCCAGTCCACCAATACCATGTTAATCTGGATTGCTGGAATTTCCCTTCTGGTTGGCGGTATCGGTGTAATGAATATCATGCTGGTATCCGTAACGGAGCGTACCAGTGAGATTGGTCTGAAGAAAGCAATCGGAGCAAGAAAGTCTGTTATCTTAGGACAGTTCTTAACCGAGGCAGCAGTACTTACCAGTTTAGGCGGATTGATTGGAGTTCTGGTGGGAATCATATTAGCTGAGATTATCTCAAAACTTAGTACCACACCGGTTGCCATCAGTGCACCGGCAGCCGTAGGCGGCGTGGTATTCTCCATGATTATCGGAATTATTTTCGGTCTTCTGCCATCCTATAAGGCAGCAAACTTAGACCCAATCGAGGCATTGCGTCACGAGTAAAAAATAGAAAACGTGTAAAATAAGAGGAAAATTCAGATTTCATTGAATTTTCCTCTTTTTAGGTTTTACTGTCATGGTGTAAATGAGCTGTTTTTATATCAGAAAGACCAAGAAAATAATCGGAAGAAACACTATAGTAATGGCAAAGCTTCAGAAGATGACGGATAGGAAGCTCGTTAGCACCACGTTCGTAACGGGCATACATGGTCTGGGAAGTTCCGAGAACGTCGGCAATTTCCTGCTGGGTTTTGTCATGGTCTTCGCGTAAATTACGCATTCGCTGTATATAATCCATATAATCTCCAAATCTAAAAATAAATCCGGAATTTTTCAAAAATAAATTTATATAATTCTCAAAAAATCCAGAATATATCCTAAAAATAGTATGTCTTGCAGAGGACTTTTTTAATTTATCATAATAAAGATGTTTACTATTGATTTTAGTAAATATATGTACTAAAATAGAGAGCAGTTCAAATGATAAAAGGAAGATAAACAGGAAAGGCGGACATTTATGAAAAACAGAAAGATTTCAACAGCAATAGCGGAAAAAGTTATGACAGGAGTATTAACGATACTTATGGCAATATCAGTTACAGCCTGTGGCAGCACGAAAGAGCAGGCAAATCCAGCTGCCACAGAAGTGACCGAAGCAGTTGTCACAACTGAGACAGAGAGCGAGGCAGCAACGGAGGCAAAGGTAGAAAATGAGGACGTGACAGAGACCGAGGCTATGACGGAGACAGAAACAGAGGAGCCGGTGCTGTTTCGGGTGAAGGTTACGAATTCAAATGGAGCATATTTAACAGACCAGCCAAGTGACAAAGAGTATCACGATTTTATTTTGACGGATTATGGAACCGAGTTTGATGTATTAGAAGTTTTTAATAATGAGGCAGAAGGATATACCTTTTATAGGGTTAATTGGAATGGACATAGAGAGTTTTTGTGGGATAGAGATGCAACAGTTATCGACTAACCATACATTCATCACATTTTTCAGCAACACAGTATTTTAGATATAAAGAACTGCAAAAATTTTGTTAAAAGAAAAATCGCTTAGACCGTGAATGTGCCAAGGCACATTCTTTTTCCAGAAATGAACATGGATATAGTAAAAAGTAACAAAAATCCCTTCCGAATTTTGTTATGGGTTTTATGGTTTTACGATGGTTTACGATGGGTTTACGAATGGAAAACTTGATAACATAGTCAAATCATGATATGATGTGACTATAATATAGGCGGAGGTGTTTTTTATGCATGCATTACAGGAAACAATACGACCATCTGCAGATTTAAGAAATCATTATAGTGAAATTTCAAAACAATGCAGAGAAGAAAATGAAGCGGTTATAATCACAGTAAACGGTCGGGGTGATACAGTCTCTCTTTCGTATGAGGAATATAAAAGAATGAAGTCAAGAATAGAACTTTTGGAAATTCTTACAGAAGCGGAAGATGATGTAAAGAATGGTAGAGTAGCACCGGTTCGTGAAACATTTGATGATTTAAGACAAATGCTTGGGGAGGAATAGAATTATTGAAATATGAAGTTGTTCGTACAGAAACGGCAGATGCGCAGATTAGAAAAATCGTATTGTATATAGCCGAAAATTTTGGTAATAAGGTTGCACTGGAAAAATTAGAAGAACTGGAACAGAATATTCTTGATTTGGCGGTTCATCCATTAAAGGGGGGAGAACCGCATTATCTTGTATTGAAAAGACAAGGGCATCGGGTGTTGATATTGGAAAAAAATCTGGTTTTCTATAAGATAAATGAAGAAAATAAAAGAGTTATAATCTATGCTGTTGTTGATCAGCGCCAGGATTACTTAAATATAATCAGAGGATTGTAGAATCCCCTTGCGTAAATCCAATCCCCGCGCTATAATAGGGAACAGAGTAAAAACAGCGTTTGACGAAAGCTAAGATTGACGGAATAATTCAGAGAGCCGGCGGCTGGTGTGAGCCGGTATTAGGAAGCAATTGGTCCACTTTCGGAGGCTGGTGGTGAAAGCCACGGGTTCGTACCCCTTATGATACGCAATGAAGTGGTCGCAGGCAAAGAAGAGAAGACGTAAAAAGAGATGCGGCAAAATGGGTGGCAACGCGGAACGGTAGATAAGCCTTTCGTCCCATGTATGAAAATGCATGGGATGGAAGGCATTTTTTATGCGAGTAGCGAGAAAAATCGCATGCTTACGAATCAATCCTATAAAATTTTCAAAAAAAGCACATGATATCAAAGAAGGAGAACAAAGATGATTGATTTAAAATTCTTACGGGAAAATCCGGACATCGTAAAAGAGAACATTAAGAAGAAATTCCAGGATCACAAATTGCCACTGGTAGACGAGGTAATTGAGTTAGATGAGCAGGCAAGAAGTGCACAGCAGGAAGCAGATGCATTACGTGCAAACCGTAACAGTATTTCCAAGCAGATTGGTGCATTGATGGGACAGGGCAAGAAAGACGAAGCTATGGCATTAAAAGAGCAGGTAAGCAAAGATGCAGCCCGCCTTGCAGAGTTAGAAGAGCAGGAAAAAGATTTACAGGAAAAGATTACCAGGATTATGATGACAATTCCAAACATCATAGACCCATCCGTTCCGATTGGAAAAGATGATTCCTGTAACGTAGAAATTGAAAAATTTGGTGAGCCGGTTGTTCCGGATTTTGAAATCCCATATCATACCGATATCATGGATCGTTTCCATGGTATTGATTTGGACGCAGCAGGAAAAGTTGCGGGAAATGGCTTCTACTATCTGATGGGAGACATTGCAAGAGTACATTCTGCAGTTATTTCTTATGCAAGAGATTTTATGATTGACCGTGGATTCACATACTGTGTACCACCATTTATGATTCGGAGCAATGTTGTAACCGGTGTTATGAGTTTTGATGAAATGGATGCCATGATGTATAAAATCGAAGGCGAGGATTTGTATCTGATTGGTACTTCTGAGCATTCCATGATTGGTAAATTCATTGATACCATCAATGATGAAGAAAAACTTCCATATACCCTGACCAGCTACTCTCCATGTTTCCGTAAAGAAAAAGGAGCACATGGTATTGAAGAACGTGGTGTATATCGTATTCACCAGTTCGAAAAACAAGAAATGATCGTTGTGTGTAAACCAGAAGAGAGCATGGAATGGTATGATAAAATGTGGCAGAATACAGTTGATCTGTTTCGTTCATTAGATATTCCAGTTCGTACTTTAGAGTGCTGTTCAGGAGATTTGGCAGATTTAAAAGTGAAATCTGTCGATGTAGAAGCATGGTCACCAAGACAGCAAAAATATTTTGAAGTAGGAAGCTGCTCAAATCTTGGAGATGCACAGGCAAGAAGATTAAATATTCGTGTAAAAGGGAAAGATGGCAAGTATTTTGCTCATACACTTAATAATACAGTAGTTGCTCCACCGAGAATGTTGATTGCATTTTTGGAAAATAATTTACAGGAAGATGGTTCTGTAAAGATTCCAGCTGCATTACAGCCATACATGGGTGGAAAAACAGAGATTAGATAATAGAAAGGTAAAAACGTGCATAAGTATTTAAAAGCAATCGGTTTTACAGAATTAAAGAAAAAGCAGGAGATTCGAGAGA
>OGWW01001652.1_pt1 | contig 11532 bp, 8 predicted proteins | sample 1576131 | NCBI WGS metagenome assembly OGWW01 (sample SAMEA3541576, study PRJEB24748) | human gut metagenome | biome: human gut; feature: human-associated habitat; material: faeces | place: China | collected 2012 | reverse complement strand
TCTAGGCGATTTATAGAAGAGCTCGCAAAGCATATCAACCCAACGATTCTTGAATTTTTCAATAAAAAGAAAAATCTTATGAACTTTCCTACTGATAATGCTGCAGAGCTTATAGACGAAACACTGATGGAGTATCTTGAAGGCAAGACGAGCCGTGAAGATTTAATGCCAATTATAAACAAGATAAAAAAGTCGCGTCTTCAGAAACGTGCCAGATGGTATAAGGCATACAATAACGATATTGATAATATGAATCTGGATGATCCCAAACATCCTCTTGCTAGTTTTATTTCTCTGGCCAGGTCATTAAGACCTGACGAGTATGCTAAACTTTATGGAGATAAAGAACTTGATGATATTATCAAAGATAAAAAAGAAGCTGCTAATGAATGGAAGAATGATTCCGGAAGTCTTTTGATTGATTTTCCCGGACTCTACTCTTTCACTAATAATTCAATATATAATTCTCTTAAGAATGATTTAATTATAAGTGCATGGAAGTATATTGAAAGTGAGCTGGCTGGTAACATTGATTCTTACCTGAGAATGTATCCAGTTGACCTTGTAGATAAACCATTATTCAGCCCATCTTCTTTTACTCTGATGATGGAAACAGCTTCCAATAATTTGTTAAAGGAAATTATCACTGACGATGATGGAGATGAATTGTTAGAGGTCACTGTAGATAATGGTAAACTGACACCACCTAAGTCTATGGATACTGACGACCTTAAGCTAGTTAATGCATTTATATCTAATATTAACATGCAGGAGTTCTCTAAGGAGAAATCTGTTGTTGTCGATCTAAATACTCTGGGTAAAGAGGTCGTTGATTATCATGTAGGTAAGAATGTTCTTAACAAGATAAGTAACTCATGCCGTAAACTGGTAGAGTATAACTTCTCTTATGAAGCTGAAGGCAGTAAGATATATTTCAACTTGTTTGATAATATTGTAATTAAAGAAGATGCTGAGCGCCCATATGCCATAGCACAATTTGGGGAGATCCTAAGCAACGCAATTATTCAGAAGAAGCTTATCTCAATTACTTCTGCTTCTTATGATGTTCTTGATAATAACCTTTCAAAGATTATATGCTATGCGATAAAGCGTGAACAGATTGCTAATCAGGAAACAAGAGTTAATGAATACAGTTATACATACTTCCAGAAGATTGTAAGATTCAAGCTGAAGAACAAAAAGAAGAATCTGCAGCTAATCCAGGAAAGTCTTCAGGAGTTTGTCGATAACCATATTGCTATTGAAAAATTTGAATTAAAGAATGGTGTATTTATCATAACTTTCCTGCCGTTGTCTGATGCTGAGATCGAGGATCTTAATTCTGACAATGATAAGAATGACAAAGGACTTTTGATTGACACCCTTGGATAAATGTCTACATTTTCGCATTTAAAAAATTGATGTAGATTACTGGAGGATAATTGATTATTTTCAATTATCCTTTTTTTATTTGCCTCAACCATGCGATTTATTCATATTTTGTCGTTTATTTTTATTTTTTAGTGTAAAAAATATGCTCTACTCCCCTATTTAAGGCATTTTGATAAATTTTAACGAAATAATCAATATTACTATGTAACCTGATGCTAAAAAATGTAGATATTTTTGGAGTAAATCGGCTCTACTTCTCTGTAAGAGTGTAGATATATTTGGAGTAAATTAATAAAATGTAGATATTTTTGGAGTAAATTTGTTCATTTTCATAAAAAATATGGCTTAAAACTATGCTTAATTGTATATTATTATTATATATAGAATTTATTTTCTACATTTTTTTTTCTTAAAGTCATTGTCAATGTCTACATTTTTGGCTTAAATACTAGATATTCGGGATTTTTTGTTTTTATATATGAATCAATAACACCTAAATGTAGATAAATTTGGAGTAAAAAATACAAAATATGTAAATTGAAGTCTACAAAAAAAAATCACAAGAAATTTCGTAGATAAAAACGGAGTAAAACAAGCATTTTTTAAAAAAATGTAGATAAATTCAGAGTAAAACAATATAAAAATAAATATAATGTGGATAAAAATGGAGTAAAACGACAAATTTGATTTTAACCCTAAATACTGTTAAATTATGGTCTAAAAGGGGGTGAAATGTTTGGATAATTTTGCGAATATTGGCAAAGCAGCTATAATCCAGTCTTTAGGTATCCAGAAGAATTACACAGAAGAAATTGAAACTACTGTAGATGCCATTGATTATAGTAATACAGCTTGTTCAACATGTAAATACAAAGCTATCATCAATACATTTGATAAAAATAGCAAGCCTTATGCTGATGCCTGTGCTTCCTGTGCAAGTTGTCCACATAAGACATTGATCCAAAAGAACGTGTATAAGAAAATCTACCATAATGAAAAAAACCGTTATGGTTACAGACCTATGCTTAAGGCTAATGCCATTAAGCTGTTTTTGTTGTTGCATTTTTATCACCCTGATAATAACGGAATTGTATATAATCTGGATGCATGTGATCTTGCGTCTGTTATCGGGTGTAATGTAAGAACTGTATGGAATAATCTTAAGGTTCTTGAAGAATATACATATATCTCATATTCAAAGAATGAATATGGGCTTATTAATGTTATCCTCAATGATTATGAAAATTATTACCTTCCTGCCAATAAAGGTGGGCGAGGTTTTCTTGTCATGTCAAAGGAGCTTCTAACAAAACTTAATTCAACAGATTCCCTGGTATCACTCCGTATCTTTATAAGGGAACTTTTAAGTCTTGATTCTCCTGAATTAAAAGGTGTTGCAAGTGTTGATTACAAGAATATCCGCGATATACGTAATACTCTTCCAGCTTACTGTAAACCTTCGGTTATTAAAGCGAAGCTTACGAAGAACTCAGATATATTCAATGTTACATTTAAAGATGATGTTGTCCGGTTCGAGATTGATAAAGCATATATTCCAAAGAATCAGAAGGCCTATGTACATGAGGAATATGTAGGAATCCTGCAGAATTTTATATGGGAATTTAATCAGAATGTTGCTTATGTTAATTCCGGAGAAAATGTTTCTGGGAAATTCAGTTCATTTTTTAATATTAATACTCCAGTTGCTTCTTATAAACTTATGAAGCTCACTGATATTGAAATTGATGATATTGCAAGTCTTTCCTTACACTATTCTTATGAAATTGTGATAAATGCACTGTCTGTTGTTTATAAAGAATATTATATGTACGAAAAGACTGTAAATAACCTTGCGGGTCTTTTGTCGACAATAATTCGGTCTCAATTTAATAATCTTAAAAAGGCTGCTTAAAAAACAGTCTTTTTTCTGTGTCTTTTTTCATTAATATCTGCATAAATTATCTAAAGATCCTTTCTCCCCTTACCTGGTCTTAGTTTCTTAAGTTAAATATATGTCATTTATTTAAAAAATATGATAAAAATTAATATAAAAAGTGGCAATAATGACTAATATATTAATAAATCATGGAAAAAAATCGACGATTAATAACTCAAAAAGAACCAAATAATAATTAAAAAAAACTTCTTCTGAAATAAAAATTCTCATATAAAAACAAAAAAACTTTTTTTTAAAAAAATATATAACTGATTTAAATAAAGATTCAGCATTTATGAAAAACATATACGTCTTAAATATCCTCAAAATCAATAACCATCTGCCTTTCAAGATTTCTCATTTATCAATATATGTTAACTTGTTAATAATATATATACATATTTATTTATATAAAAAAGACGGATATTAATGCATAAATAGTACTTCATGCATAATATCCGTCAAAAATTTGACTTTGTAATTTGCCCATATTTCAATTTTTATCATATGAAAATATAAATATGTATCTAAATCATAAAATGTCCTATATTGTCAAATTATAGGTTTTCAATTAAATCAACAAGTCTATCCTTTAATATTTCAACACGTATTTTTAATTCTGCATCATTTTTTATGATTGATTTATTATTCTTTAGTATATCAAAATTATTTTCTAATAAATTAAGTGACTGTTCCAATTTCGCAATTGAATTAATTCTTTTAAGTTCAGAATCGGAAATTGAAGTCTGACGTTGTTCCTTTTCCTTCTGCTGCTGCTTGAGTTTTTCAACCTGAGCTTCCATTTTTGCTTTTTCTCTTTCAGCTTTTTCTTTTGCTTGCATTGCAAATTTAACCATCTCGTCTTTATCAGGCTGTTTTTCTTTTGAGTTACCATTGCTTTGAAAATCGTTTATCTTTTGTTCTAGCAATTCAATTGTATGTTTCTTATCTTCTATTTCTTTAGTAGCTGAATCAAGCTGCTTTTTATACTGTCTCGCTTCATCTGCTCTTTCTTCAGAAAGTTTCTTAATAGATTGGAATTCAGCATTTTCAATTGTACCGTTTTTCTGAATAATTGAAAGTATTGTCTTCTGAGCGTCTTCATCTAGTTTACCAAATTTATCTGCCTGATTAAGATCAATACCATTGGAATTAAGAAGTTCAGATAATTCTGGAATAAGTTTTTCTGCTGTTGTGTATTTTCTTGCTTGTCGTTCAGATATGTTAAGCTGGCTGGCTATTTCAGCATGAATATTTTTAATTTCACCTTTAAGCTTCTTGGCTTCATAAAGTTCTAATAGTCTGCTTACTTCCCATCGCTTCACTTCCATGCTTGATTCTCTTACATCATGGTTTGCAGAGATAAGCATAATTTCTTCATCAATATCAGATATGTCGGATTTCTCTACTTTACATGGAATTCCTGCAGGAAAATTATCACGATATTCTTTATCAGTCATCTGGCATATAGCATGGTATCTTCGTTCACCTGATATAAGACGATATTGATCTGTTTCTGCATCATATAAAACTGAAAGGTTATGACGGAGACCATTAACAAGAATACTTTCTTTGAGTGCTTCTATTCCGTCTTGTGTATACTGTTCATTCTTAGGATTAGGAATAATCTTATCTTTTGGAATATATTTAAAATTGTATTGTGTCTTAGCCTGGATTTCTCTTAGTTTTTCTCCACCATCATTATTAAGTACACCGGATTTTGTTGATCCAGCACTAAAATTTTTCTTAGCCATATTATTTCTCTCCTTTCAGATATCTTGCAAGCTTGCGGTAATGTGCTGTGTCCATAAGTCCAAGATAGTTTACAAGTTCAACGTAATCAAGGGATGCAGGACACTTTTTATCGTATGATAATAATGGTTCAAATGTTGTATTTGATTCATTAACAGCTATGCAGTTTCTGATAGATATTGGAAGAAATCTATCACCGAACATATTTTCATAACTTTCATACATCTGTCTGAAAAGAGTTGTTCTTCCTGCCACTCTTGTCATAAAGATACCAGCAAATTCAATACTTAAAGCATATTTATCGTTAAGCTCTTCTATAGTATCGAAAAGAGACATAAGACCATCATATGAGAAATTATCGACACAAATAGGAGTAATAATCTTATCACTGGCACACATCGCACATGATGTTAGATATGACTTGAACGGAGAATTATCTATAATTATGTAATCGAACTCGTCCTTAATTAAATTCAAGTTATAGCGTAAATATAATTCAACATTAACCTCTTTCATTTTGTCATATATTTTGTAAATAAGGCTGTTAAGTTCTCGTGATGCTGTAAGTATAGAAATGTTATTATATTCAGTTTTAGTTATATAGTTCATAACTTCATCTTTATTATTCTGTTTCTCACAAAACAGACGTTCGTAATCTATATCTGGATTAGCTTCTGCTTGACCATACATTTTAGTTGTATTCATCTGTGGATCAAGGTCAATAAGCAATATTTTGTATTCTGAGATAGCAAGAATCTGTGCTATTGTAATTGCTGATGTAGATTTGCCTACTCCACCCTTTTCGTTAATCAAACTAATTACTTCTGTCATAGTTTTTCCTTTCGCATATTAATATAAGTTTATTATACAACATTTTGATTTCTTTTCAATTGTTTTCGGGAATGTTTTTAAGAAATATTTGAACTGAGTTCATTTTTTGACATAATTATACTTTTTATAAAAAATTGCACTCAGTTCATTAATAATTATAAAAAATAATAATCAGATAGGCATATTATGTATCCTGAAATGTAGGTAACAACTAAGTAACAATTATATAATAATGATTTATCAAATTGAATAATATAATACAAGATACATTTGAACATAAAAGATATTATCAAAATATTATGAACTGAGTGCAATTTACATTAATAACAAAAGGAGAATAATGAATAGTCAATTTATAAAATTTGAACTCAGTTCACAATAATATAAAACATTGATAAATTAATGAAAATCATTACGAAAAATGAACTGAGTGCAAATTATAAAATTAAAGCAACAATCAGAACGTGTGTTTTATATGTTTCATGTGAAACATTATAACAATATATAGTGCTTCAGATAATCTGTAACCACAATTCTTTATTACATCTCTTGAGTTATTGTAATTGTGACTGTATAATTAACAAAAATATTGAATAAAAAAAGATTAATGAGGTTATTATGGTATTTAATCATACATACAGAATTGGACTTGAAGATTGCGGAAAAGAAAATGAAGCTACTAACAAAGCAATTCTTACAATTCTTGAGGATATTGCAGGCTTACATTCAGCAACAGTGGGACTTGGACTCAATGAAATTAATAAAACAGGCTGTGCGTGGGTGATTTTGAAATGGCAGGTACAGATTATCAAGCGTCCAGAATATAATGATGAATTAAATGTTTATACATGGTCAACATCTGCAAATAAGCTTTTTGCTGATAGAGATTTTAAAGTGCTTGATAATAATGGTGAGACAATTATTATTGCAACTTCACGATGGATATATATGGATATTAACAAAAGAAGACCAGTCAGAATAACCGCTGAAATTATGGATAGGTATGAATCTGAGCCAGAAAGACGTGTGTTTTCAGAAGAAATTACTAAAAATGAGATTCCCGATACAGAATATAAAGAGATTTCGTATAATATTTTAAGAAGAGATGTCGATTATCTTGGACATATGCATAATATAAGTTATCTTGATGCGGCATATGAGATTATGCCAGAAGAATACTTTAATGGTCCACAATTTAACTATATAAGTATCGATTATTGTAAAGAATTATTGAAAAATGACGAAGTAAAAGCACATTTTTACCGAATTGACAACGGATGTATAATATCATTAAATACGGAAAAGATAAATTCAGTAATTACACTGAAATATTAGCGAAAGACAGTTATATAAAACTGCTGGAATCCAGTATATATTAGTTATATTGGGGATTAGCTGCTTTGAAAGGAGTATTTTTATGAGTTTGATTAATAAAGAAAAGGTTTTAAATGGTGTAGGAAAGGCTGTAGATGTTACTAACAAAGCAGCAGATAAGGCTTCTTCATTTGTCAAAGAAAATGAAATTGACAAGAAAGCTATGAAAGCTGCGAAAACTGCCGAAAAAGGTATCAAAATAGCAGGAAATAAGATTGGAGAGGTTGCAGGAGAAATCGTGGCAGGTTATAAAAGTAAGGCAGGAGGTACTTCTTCTACAGGCAGCACAGCACCAGATATCATTGTAGATGCCAAAGATATTAAAGAACATGTAAGTGATGAGGAATAGTAATGCAAAGTGATTTTTCACAGGGAAAAGTCTGGAAAAATGTTATTAATCAGGCAATTCCGCTTATGGTCGCTCAGCTTATACAGATTCTGTATAATGTTGTTGACCGGATATATATTGGGCATCTTCCTGTTATTGGAAGCAATGCTTTAACAGGAATAGGGCTGGTTTTTCCTATTACAACACTTGTTGCGGCATTTACAAATCTGTTTTCAACAGGTGGTGTGCCGCTCTTTTCTATGGCAAGGGGAGCAAAAGAAGAAAAGAAAGCGGAACTCATACTAGGACAGGTTGTATCACTGCTTTTTGTTACATCTCTGGCACTTATGGCTTTATGCTATATATTTAAAAGATCAGTTCTCTTCCTGTTCGGAGCAAGTGAAGAAACTTATGTATATGCTGACCAGTATCTTAAAATATATCTTTTAGGAACGATATTTTCAGTGCTTTCAACTGGGCTTAACGGATTTATTAATGCGCAGGGATATCCGAAAAAGGGCATGATGACAGTTATGCTTGGAGCAATAATTAATCTCATACTTGATCCAATATTTATATATGGATTACATATGGGAGTATATGGCGCGGCGATAGCAACGGTAATCAGCCAGGGTGTGTCCTTTGCGTGGGTTTTAAGTTTTTTTATGGGAAAGAAAACATTTTACCATATAAAGAAAGAAAATCTGATTCTTAAAGCAGGGATGGTTGGAAAGATTACATCTCTTGGAATATCAGGGTTTGTTATGCAGGGAACTAACTGCCTTGTACAGATTGTATGTAATAAAATGCTGTTTATGTATGGTGGGGATATGTATGTAGGAATTATGACTGTAATTAATTCAGTCAGGGAGATTCTTTCTGTCCCTGGTAGTACACTTGGTAGTGGAGCGCAACCTGTTCTTGGCTACAATTATGGTGCAAAGCAATACGAAAGAGTCAGAAAAGCAATAAGATTCACGGCTGCGATTGGATTTTTATATATGCTTATTGCATGGCTTGCTGTAATTATATTTCCGAAAGAGATTCTGTCAGTATTCACGACTGATAAGGCTATGATAGTTTCAGGAGAACATGCGTTAAAGCTGTATTTTTTTGGATTCTTTTTTATGTCATTCCAATTCGTGGGACAGTCGACATTTACAGCACTTGGCTGTGCAAAGAGGGCAGTATTTTTCTCAATATTCAGGAAAGTAATTATAGTTGTTCCGCTTACAATTATTCTTCCTATGCTGGGACTTGGAGTTGAAGGAGTGTTTATTGCAGAGCCAGTTTCTAATGCAATAGGAGGTCTGGCAAGCTTTACAACAATGTATTTTACACTTTACAAAAAACTGCCGGAATAGTATTCTAAAGACAATGATAGCAAAGGTGCCATCGCTTCTGTATAGGGAGCGGTGGCATTTTTAAAATCTTGGAAAGAAGGATAATTTATGGATATATTTGACATAATAGGACCTGTGATGGTTGGTCCGTCAAGCTCACATACAGCAGGTGCTGTCAGAATTGGTTATATTGCAGGAAAACTTATGGGAGAGCCAATTGCAAAAGCAGAAATCCTTTTATATGGTTCGTTTCTGGCAACAGGAAAAGGACATGGAACAAGAAAGGCGCTCGTTGCCGGACTTCTTGGAATGAAACCGGATGATATGAGAATTCCGGACAGTTTTGAGATTGCTAAGGAGCATGGCATAGAAGTTGCTTTCGGAGAATCAGCATTAAGAGATGCACATCCGAATACAGCCCAGATTTTCCTGACATCTGTAACTGGTAAGAATCTTGAAGTTGTTGGTGAATCACTTGGAGGATCACGAATTAATATTGCTCAGATTGACGGAATATCTACGAATTTTTCAGGTGATTATCCGACACTTGTTGTGCATAACATGGATCAGCCTGGACATGTTGCAGAAGTTACATCAATGCTTGCACACAAATCAGTTAATATTGCTGCCATGCAGTTGTACAGGGCTGGCAGAGGCGGCAATTCAGTTATGGTGCTTGAGTGTGACCAGGAAGTGCCAGAGGAGGGAATTAACTGGTTAAGACATGCAGAAGGTGTTATCAAGGTGACTTATCTTGGCTTGGAATAATCATAATGCAGAATTTGATTAGCATAATTATTGGTGAAAAATGGAGGATTTATGGCAGAATATCATTCAATCAGTGACCTTGTGAAATTAAGTATTAATAATAAGCAGGAATTATGGCAGGTTGTTCTTACGGGACAGGCACATGACAAGCTTATGTCTGAAAGAGATGTATTTGCACAGATGAAAAAGATGTATCAGGCTATGAAGAGCGCAGATGAGCAATATGACCAGCAGTTGAGGTCACCAAGTAAAATGGCTGGTGGTGATGGATATAAAATGCGCATTTATAATGAGTCTGGCAGGAATATATGTGGTGATTTTATTGGTGTGGTTATGGAAAAAGCATTAAAGATGGGGGAATCGAATGCATGCATGAAGAGAATTGTAGCAGCTCCTACAGCAGGTTCATGCGGTGTTATTCCAGCTGTATTACTGTCTTATGAAAAATGTTTTGGTGTTACAGAAGATGAATGTGTAAAAGCGTTATTAATTGCGGCAGGAATAGGTGCGGTAATTGCTGAAAATGCATCTATTGCAGGAGCAGCAGGAGGCTGTCAGGCAGAGATTGGTTCTGCAAGTGCAATGGCAGCGGCGGGACTGGCTTATATGCAGGGAGCAGATAGTGAAGGATGTGCAAATGCCCTGGCACTTGCTTTAAAGAGTATGCTGGGGCTGACATGTGATCCGGTTTGCGGATTAGTTGAGGTTCCATGTATAAAGAGAAATGTTTCTGGGGCAGTCAACGCAATTACGGCGGCACAGATGACAATGGCAGGTATAAAGAGCGTAATTCCTGCAGACGAGGTTATAGATTCCATGAGAAGAATCGGTAATGATATGCCGGTATGTCTTAAAGAAACAGGTGAAGGGGGACTGGCAATAACACCAACTGCAAAAGTGTATAAGCAAAAGTTAAATAATATTGACAACTAATGTCACAAAAGTTGACGAAAAACTGACAAAAAATACTGTTTTTTAAAAAAAAATGGCAAAAAATCTGTTGAATGACAAAAATAATATGCTATAATATAGATGATTGTAAAAGAGATTGAATTTGTTTGAATGAATTTGAATGATTTTACAATTAACATTACACACAGATATAAGGATAACTCCATAATTCCTTATATTTGACTATATTTCTATCCCCTCTACTCATCCCCGGTTCCCCCAGAACCGGGGAAGTTTTTTATGCGCGGATAGCGAGGAGAATATAAAAATGCGCTGTAATCATGCTTGCATGAATTGAAACTTTTTTACATGTGGGCATCAGTATATGCTATAATTACACAATATGTTTACATTCAGACAATACCGGCTATGAGTAAATAAATAATCAGAGGATGGAGTTAGTTATGACACGAAAAGAACTTAATGAAATTAAATCACAATATACATTAGAGGATTGTGGAATATTAAGGTTATGCGGATGCTATGTTGATGGTGAGCGAAATAAGATAACACAGTTTAATGAGAATTTTCTTAATCTTCCGGAAGAGGAGAAGCATAAATATTTTGATATATTTAAGAAGACTCTTTCAGGAACACCAGGAAAGAATCTGGTTGATATGAAGTTTAATGTCGATGCGTATGCTGATGAGGGCGCAAGAACATTTTTAATGAACTTAAGAGACAGCGGACTTAAGGATGACAGACTTCTTAACGAATTCTATGACAGGATTATCAATAATTACAGCTATGTTGGTAATTATCTGATTCTTCTAATTAATCAGGTATATGATATTCCTGCGGTTACTACTGATAATATAGAGATGGATGATGCATCTGATGAGGTTTACAGCTACATT
>OGWW01001651.1_pt1 | contig 11538 bp, 8 predicted proteins | sample 1576131 | NCBI WGS metagenome assembly OGWW01 (sample SAMEA3541576, study PRJEB24748) | human gut metagenome | biome: human gut; feature: human-associated habitat; material: faeces | place: China | collected 2012 | reverse complement strand
TCAAAACTGCGCCTGCGGTATGCTTTCCGCTGTCATCGAGCTGTTTCAAAAACCGTCTGAGGCAGAAAAACTCTATTATCATGAAAACGCCATACACAATGACGCCGTTTAAAAACTTATAGCTATAGCTTCCAAAGCCTGTGAGTGCAAGGCATATGAACGCTGCAACTATATAAGGGTGACGGCTGAGTGTGCGGAAGATCGCCTCAAGCCGTCTGTCGCTTATGGCTCTTCTGTTCATGTCTTTCCGCAGGGACAGAAGAAGTCCGCCTTTCTTTTTATCCATATTAGTTTCCGGATTTTTCTTCGTGATATTCTTTTTCTGTATTCACGTTCCAAATATCTTTTCTGCTCTTTTTGCCTGTTTTTATGGCTTCGGCTGTTTCCATAGCAGTGAGCATTGAATGGTCCATATTATTATATCTATGCTGACCGTTTCTGCCCACGCAATAGAGGTTCGGGAAAGTATCGAGGAACTTTATCATGGTATCGAAATGCTTATAGGTATCAAAATAAGCAGGATAGGCTTTCTTGACCTTTTCTCTATGGGAATCGAGGACTTCGTTTTCGGAGATGACGCCCATTTTAACAAGCTCAGCGGTTGCGAACTTCACGCAATCCTCCTCGGACATATTCCAGAAATCGTCCCCCTCGGCACAGAAATACTCAAGGCCTATCCAAACTGTATCCTCAGGCTTTTCCACCATATAAGGCGACCAGTTGTTGAATATCTGTATTCTGCCGAGCTTTACGCCCTTATCCTGAACATATATCCAGCAGTCAGGGACGATATTGCCGAGAGTTGTTTTATTTGTTTCATTTTTAAGGTTGAGCTTATTGACCAGCAGACCAACGGTAACAAAATCACGATATGGCAGACCCTTGGCTATCTTTATGACAGTATCGCACGGCTTTGTACCGTCCATGCCCAATATAAGGTCTTTGACAGGCATTGAGGAGATAAAGATATCCCCTGTGAAGGTCTTTTCGCCCTCAGCGGTATCGCAGACAACGGAGGTGACTTTTCTGCCCTCACACATTATTTTCTTTACCTGACAGCCTGTGAGTATTTTTCCCCCAAGCTCTTTCACTTTCTCAGCGGCTGTTTCCCAAAGCTGACCAGGGCCGTATTTTGGATACCAGAACTGTTCGATGAGGGAGGTTTCCACCTCGCCCTTATTCTTTGTGCCGAACACCTTTTTGAACATATCTTTCAAAAGGGCTGTGATAGAGAGGCCTTTTACTCGCTGTGAGCCCCAATCTGCGGATATCTCGCTTGGGTGTCTGCCCCAGAGCTTTTCGGTATAGCCCTCGAAGAACATGGAATAGAGGACCTTTCCGAAACGGTTTATGTAGAAATTCTCAAGGTTTGTTTCAGGCTTTTTGAACACGCACGCCCAAAGGTAGCTAAAGCCTGCTTTCATGGTGGTGACAAAGCCCATGTTCTTTATGGTTTCGGGCTTCATTGAGATAGGGTAGTCGAAGAAGTGCTTATTGTAATAAATTCTCGACACTCTGTCACGGACAAGCATTACATTATCCTCAGTTTCAGGGTCGGGGCCGTTTTCGGCAAGTGGCTTTTCGTGGCCTAGCTTTTTATCGTCATAGGCAGGCTTGCCCTGCAAAGGCATAAGGTCTGCCCACCAATCCATGACCTGCTGATTTTTGGAGAAAAATCTGTGTCCGCCTATATCCATGCGGTTGCCGTTATATCTCACTGTCTGTGATATTCCACCCATTGCCTGCGAGCCTTCAAGTATGGTCACGTCATAGTCACCGCCGTTTTTAAGAAGCTCTATTGCCGCAGTCAGACCGGCTGGGCCTGCGCCTATAATAATTACCTTTTCCATGTGTTATCCTCTCCTGTTCAGTCTTTATTTTTATCAAATATAATAAATTTTCTGCCTGCAAAGTTCCATATGAAAACTATCACTGTGGAAACGAGTTTGCCCACAAGATAATATTTATCCTGCGGGAGAAGCGTGCCGAATATGAGCTTTGAAGCAAGGATATCCTTGAAGAACCATATTATTGCGGCGTTTATGCCAAGTCCCACAACGCCAACGGCAGCAAATGCCGCAAACTCTGCAAGGCGGTTTTTTATCTTTGAATTTTTGAATATCCAAAACGTACTCAGGGAATAATTCACCAAAAGTCCTGCCACGAAAGAGATAGTCGCAGCAATGACGGGGTCGAAGCGGCAAAGCTCCACAAGTGCTGTCATAATGCCGTAATCCACCACAAATGCGAATCCGCCCACAAAGACGTATCTGAAAAACTGTATGAATGTATTATCGGTATCACCCGAAAAAAGCTGTTTTATCTTCATTTTCACGTTCCGTTCCTAATATGCTGACACATATAAATGCGTTCACAGGGGCAAAAAGTTGCACACAGGTGGTTACTGCGGCTCAACTTCTCCCTTTCGCACAAATATAAGTTCTGCTTTTTGTACACATTGTTAGAAACACATAGTTCACAAAGCATTAATTAATATTATACAACTTTTATGTCGTTTTGTCAAGCAAAATTATGCAAAAAATAAAAAACGGACGGTTTTATCCGTCCGCTGATAGTGTATGAAAATTTTTGCCGATCGGCTAATGGCAAAAAGAGGGCGACCAAAGGTCGCCCATACAAGTTTTTTCAGAACCATTACAGATCATATCCTGTTATGAGGTTTAAGTCTTTTATCCTCATACATATATTTATCTGCGATGTGCATAACATCGTCAAACCAGAAGTTTTCCACCGGGGCTACTGCTGCACCGACGCTTACTGAGAGGACATAGGATCTACCGCTTCGCCTGTTCAGCTCTGCCATTTTATCCTTTATCTCCTCCTTGACCTGCTCGGAAAGGTCTGTATCAACGATAGCGAAAAGGGCAAGCTCATCTCCGCCAAATCTGCCGCAGACCTTATTTTCTATGCTCACGCTGTCGATAGCGTTTGCGGCGGCTCTTATTGCATAGTCGCCTGCTTCGTGTCCGAAATTATCGTTTATGTATTTAAGTCCGTCAACGTCAACGGAAACTACAAGTGCAAGCTGGTCGTTTCTTCGTGGGAGAGTTTCAAGGGCATTATAAAAGCCAGTACGGTTATAAAGCCCTGTTAGCATATCGTGACGGTACATTTCTTCGATATGCTTTGTCATATACTTCTGATAGGTGACGCTTCGGAAGCTGCCCAAGGCGGTATTCAGGGAATTTACATAGAGTGGTATTTTAAAATACTCGTTGAGCCTGACAGGAAAATAGAAGCAGGCATAGCCAAGTCGTATGCCGATATAGGCAAGTGCGGAGAATATGAGGGGAACTTTATAGTCCATTATATTCTCTATATCGGGAATGATGTTGGTGCGGTCAAAAGGCTGTGGGACATCTCTATCTTCCACGGCACGACTCCGCAAAAGTATCATTTTATCGCTAAAAAGCGGTTCTCTATTGCTTACACGAGGGTCTTTACGTTCGTCAAAGAAATCACCATTCACCACAACAGCCATATCGCCAAAAGCATACTCTTTCAGCAGGGCGGCAAGAGTCTTAGGAGTTTCGCAATTCATGACATTCACTGCAAGCTCATAGAGGACACGCTCCTCGTCCTGATAACAGTTCATTCTGTCTCGGAGCATTCTGATATGCTCACCAGTATTTATCTGCTCCACTGAGGGTTTACAGCCGCAGGAATTTTCAACGGACAGATCATAGTCAACTGTATATACCTTTTCGGTCTTTTCACCAGCCAGAGCTTTACTTATAGCATCAATGATGGTTTTAGCGGTATCATCATAGCTACAGCCGCTTGTTGTAAGCATAGGTGTACAGTACCTAGCCTCTTCAAGTCCGTCAAAGCCTGTTATGATAATATCTTCAGGTATTTTATAGCCACGTCTTTGAAACTCAGCCCCTGCGGCTATAGCCATCATATCGTTTGCACAGACGATCGCTCTTGGGACTTTATTTCCCTCTATCATATCGTCCACTGCTTTCAAAGTAGGTGCTGACCAATAGTCACCGTAATAAAAGACATCGTTTCTGAAGGGAATATCATACTCCTCGAGTAGCTTTCTGAAAACTGCTATACGCTCTTCTGAATTTTCTTCGTCTTTTCTGCCTGCGATAAAGCCTATATCTCTTACACCATGCTGTTCTATCACATGGCGAACCACTTGCTCAAAGCCTTTTGCATAGTCGAATTTGATGCTTATGCAATCGTCATGCTCTACGCCGACTGATATGACAGGCTTACCATATTCGGCGGCGTCCATTCTGATTTTTGTCATTACATCTTCAGCATACACGCCCTCTTCAAAGGTCACGACGGCATCTGTTATATTATAATCAATAAGGTCAAACACAGACTGCTCGCCTTTTTCAGACAGAGTCTTCCAATAAAGGTCTGAGCAGGTGTGATATACAAAGAGTCTGTAATCGTTTTCAACAGCAAAATTATTAAGAGCCCGTATGATTCTATAGTTACGCTCATCATAGACTTTACACATACAGACAGCAATTATTTTGATGTTACCGATCATACAGCACAGCTCCTTTCCTATAAATTCAAACACAGTGTTATTATAACATGATTTAATGAATAAATCAAGAGAAATTTGGACAATTTTTAAGAAATTAAGACATAGTTTCGCACACTTGATTAAATAATTAAAGAAAAGGAGCAGGCTGTTAATCCAGTCTGCTCACATCGTTCCATGACCTTACACGCTGATAAGACATTTTATGCTGTTGGAGATACTCGTCGGTATTTTCGGGAGGGCTGGCGATATCCTGTGGTTTATCGCTTGTAAAGATATCCTCATAATCGTTAGTTATGACCTTATCGCCCTTTTGGTTATCCAGCAATTTTTGCAGGTTTTCGGTCATTTTATCACGGGTAAGCCCCTCGAAGTCTATACGCTCTTTTCTGCCGTCGAAGGGAAAGTTGGGGAGTTTACGCATGAAATTAAGGTCAGACACAGTTTTTGCGGTGATGACAGCGGCTACTATAAGGTAGGCGAGCATAACGAAAGTATCGCCTGACACGCTGTCAAAAAGGGCGAATTTCAGACCCATATATAATATCATCACGGCAGGGGAGGCGACTATCAATTTAGTTGTATCCGCCATGAGCAAAGCACCGCAGGCGGCAAACGCCGCATAGTTAAAAAAGGCATTTGAGCTTGCATCAAAAAATGCGAACATCGCACTTTCCGCCGCAAAATAATTCGCCCATCCTATCATTCCGTATATTATAACCGCAGGAATAAGCAACGCAAAGGTAAAAGCTGCAAATCGCCGCTGCCTTTTTATAAGCCTGCGGAAATGCCTGCGAAGAGTTTCGTCAGGCAGTGTTTTATAGTCGGCTCTCAGATCAAACATTTCCATGTTATGTCACCTCCTGAATTTATTATAGCATGGGGGGAGGGGATTGTCAAATGGTTTCTGGGGGTGTTAGCACAAACCATGTAGGGGGAGCGGCGCAATTTCTGCTTTGCAGAAATACGACGTCCCGATATTTCTTGCCCGTTAAATTATTGGAGAATTTCACAATAATGTCACCCCCGAAAATAATTCAACATCAAAGATACAAAAAATACAGCAGTATTCCTCCGAGTGGGACGCCGAGGGCATCGTCCCCTACAATCCTGAATTTACAGCAAACTCCAAGCACAGGCGAACAATGTTCGCCCCTACATCTCATTCGGGCAAGTTCCTGCCGCCGCAAAATCGCTTCGCTCGGTGCTTTATTTTTACTTTATGCTTGCAATTTACTTTGGTCTGCTATGCTCATTCCTCATTCCTCATTTCACACTCCTCACTTAACTTCGCCCCTAATTTATTCAAATGTAATCGTTTTATGCCTATTGCATTAATTTGCTTTTTGTTGTATAATATATTTGTTAATATATACAGCCATTTGGCAAAATCAAGATATGAAAGGACCTTATTACTATGAAGAAATTCCTTGCGGCAGCTCTTGCTCTTTGCATGACAAGCGCTGCTCTCACAAGCTGCGGTGATTCAAACAGCTCTTCTGCTGCTGACTCAAACTCCGCTGCGGCAAACTCTCAGGCTTCCGATTCAAGTGCGGCTGATACCGAAAGTGTTTCAGACAAGCTTCTTGCTGAATACCCTGCATCTACGGAAAAGATAGATGTTAAAAATGGTGCTACTGAGAACATGATCGCCAGAAGCGTTATCAACGAGGGCGACACTTCCCGTCTTGCGGCTAAACTCGACTACGCTCTGCAAAATCCTAAGGAGACAACAAAGATCTGTTTCATCGGCGACTCTATCACGGCAGGTTCGGGTGCTAACTCCTCAACTAATCAGTATGTAAACCAGTTCAAGAGCTGGTGGGAGGAAAACATAAGCTTCTATGTTGATGTTACTAATGCCGGTATCGGTGCAACTGACTCATACATAGGTGTTCACAGGGCACAGCGTGACGCTTTGGAGGCTAAGCCTGACATTATCGTTATCGAGTTTATCAATGACGCTGATGATGAATTTTATGAGTCCTGCATGGACAGCCTTGTAAGAATGTGTCTTGAGCAGGACAACAATCCTGCAGTTATGATACTTGAACCTTCAACTGAGGGGGGTACATCTCCACAGGCTGCACATCTCAAGGTAGCACAGGCTTACAACATTCCTATGATATCTTATCATGACGCTGTTATGCCTGAGATAGAGGCTGGCAACTTCACATGGGCTGACATTTCACCTGACAACGTTCACCCTAATGATGACGGACACGTTATAATGGCTTCACTGCTCACAAAATTCGTTGGCAACATAAAGGACAATATTGACAGCGTTGACAAGGAAGCGAAGGCATTTGACACAAGCACTGTTGCACCGACGGGCGATGTATTCGCTGACGCTACTATCGGAAGCCGTCAGACAGAGGACATTGTAAAGACAACTGACGAGGGAACATTCACAGATGTTACAACATTCCAGAAGTTCACAGACGGTTGGGGAACAACAACAGGCGGCACTATCAAGTTTGAGATAACTGCAAAGAACATTGGTATGATATACTACATGACAGTTGACGGCAAGTCCGGCGTGGCTGCTGTAAAGGTCGATGGCGAGGACGTTGCGACGATAAACGCTGACTTCACAAGCGGTTGGGGCAACTATGCTAAGGCACAGCAGATATACTCATCTGACGAGGTGGCTACTCACACTGTTGAGGTAACTGTCGTTGATGACTCAAAGCCTAACTTCCAGATACTTAACTGGCTTATTTCATAAGGATCTATAATAATATCTTGGCGGATACGAGGGTTCGTATCCGCCAAAGTTTTGTTTTCATTTATGTTATATGAATTAAATAGGACACAAAATATTTAGCGAAAACTAAGCAGCCAGCTTAACAAAAACGAAAATAGATATGATATAATAAATATGCTGAAAGAAACAAACACAGCGATAACTTATTGATCCCCTTAATAAGACTTCTCCCGACAGGTTTTCCGACTGTCGGGAGTTTTTTTGCATATTAGTTTTCTTTTTGTTCTGTGATAATATCCGAAAGCTTATTTATCAGATCTTCAGGCACGTTGTAGTAACACTTATTTATCTTTACGTTATACGCATCTGCCGTTGTTTGTCTGACAATTATGCTATATTCTTTACCGTCTGATACTTTCCACTGAGCAGTACCAGCTGAAATCATTCCATTTTTTGCTGTATTTTCATCGACCGCATAGCTTAAACTTTCGTTGAGGAGCTGGCTAAATTCTGTTATAGCCGTTTCATCTGTTATATCCCAGTTTTTCCCCTTTGCATATGGGTCGCCATACTCGGCAGACACGCCAAAGCCATTTATATTGCTGAAATCAAGTTCTATGATACTATCATTATCCACCGAAGCTTCACTTTCCTCAGTGCTTTCACTGAGTACAACAGAGCTGTTTGCAGGCGTTGGGGCGGCACTGCTTTCTGTGGTATTTCCGCAGGCTGTCATTACAGCTATTCCTGACAAGGTGAAAATAAATAATATTTTATATTTCGTTTTGTTCATAATATCGCCTCCTGTAATAATTATACTTGAATTGTATAATTACTACAATTGACAATTTTAACATATTATTTGTTTATGTTTTGTACAATTTAATAAATAAATCTAAATATTATTAAAAATCGTCAAAAAATCGGCAGCAGGCACATGATAGCGTCTGCTGCCGATAGTTTTATATTGTTTTAAGCATTAAAGCAATTATCCAAGAACAACAACGATGTTTGTCTGCTCTGTCATCTTGCACTCGCACACGAAGTTGCCTTCAACTGCTTCACCGTTGACTGTCATAGACTTTACGCCGCTCTGAACGTGGTCTGGGTTCTGAATGTCGATAGAAAGGTGCTTGCCACGGAAGTTCTTTTCGATCTTAAAGCCGTCCCATGTGTGTGGGATAGATGGGCTTATTACAAGACCCTCTGCGTTTGGTCTCATACCGCAGATACCCTCTACGCAGCCTACCATTACTGTTGAGCCTGTACCTGTCAGCCAATGAACGTGTGAACGTCCTGCATATGGTGAACGTGTTGACTCTGTAAACTGACCGTGAACGTATGGCTCAAGTATTCTTACTTCTGCCTTATCATTCATGTTAGCAGGTGAAGACTCGAGGAAGTACTCGAATGCTCTGTCACCGTGACCGAGAAGTGACTCTGCAAGGATAGCCCAGCCCTGTGTCTGTGAGAAGATACCACCGTTCTCCTTTGTATCAGGGTTGAAGATGTGCATGAGAGCACCGTCAAAGTAATGATCTACATAAGGTGGCTCCATGATCTTTACGCCAAATGGAGTATTGAGTATCTCATGTACCTTTTCCATAGCAGTTTCAGCCTGCTTCTCAGAAGCAAAGCCTGAGATAACTGACCAAGACTGTGGGTTGAGCCACATTGAAGCCTCTGGGTCCTTCTTAGCGCCAACGATCTCGCCGTTCTCTCTGTAGCCTCTGATAAATCTATCCTCGTCCCAGCAAGCTTCAAGGCTCTTGCCGAGTTCAGGCTGTACCTTGTCGATATATGAAGCGTACTCATTATCGCCTCTGTCAAGTGCATAGCCCTTGATGATGCTCATTGCATAGTAGAGCTGGAATGCAACGAATGTTGACTCACCCTTCTTGCCAAGTCTGAGGCAGTCGTTCCAGTCAGCATAAAGACCTGCAGGCATTGTATGAGCGCCAAGTCTTTCCATTGAGAAGTTGATAGCTCTCTTGAGATGCTCGTAAACTGTATCCTCGCCGCCGTTTGCGTATACGATAACTTCATCGAGGAACGCCTTGTTTCCGCTCTCACCGATATACTTATTAACTGTTGGGAAGAGCCAGAGAGCGTCGTCTGCTCTATAGCATGGGTGGCCTGTTTCCTTAGCGTAGATAGAGTTCTCGTCGTTCTCGTCCGGGCAAGTTTCGTGACCTGCCTTGTGGTCGAACTTAACAAGTGGAAGTCCGCCGCCGTTATCTACCTGTGCAGAGATCATAAATCTGATCTTTTCAGCAGCAAGCTCAGGGTTGATATGGATAATACCCTGAATATCCTGAACTGTATCTCTATAGCCATAGCCGTTTCTCAGACCGCAATAGATGAATGATGCGGCTCTTGACCAAATGAATGTGATGAAGCACTGATAAGCGTTCCATACGTTTACCATGTTATTGAACTCGTCAGAAGGAGTTTCGATCTGGAAGTTATTGAGCTGACCATGCCAGTAAGCGATAAGCTCCTTTACCTCAGCATCTACCTTACCAGGCTCGTTATATGCAGCGAGTATCTCGTCTGCTACCTTTGGATTCTTCTGACCAACAACATAGATTATCTCCTTTGTTTCGCCAGGAGCAAGGATAATGTCAGACTGAAGAGCACCGCAAGCGTTTGAGTTATAGTTGAGCTTGTTATCGCAGAAGCCTCTTTCAACTGCAACAGGGTTGCCGTATGTTCTGTAAGAGCCGATAAAGCTGTCCAGATTACCGTTATAAGCGGAAACAGGAGCGCCAACTACGCCGAAAAATCTTTCTCTCCAGTTAGAGCCGTTCTCGTCCTTACCGCTGTTCTCATTGATATGCTGAACGATCTTGTTGCCCTCAAAGCTTGTTCTTGTGATGAACAGTGTATACTGAAGGTTTACCTGATCCTGCTCATAGTTGTTCTCGTTTGTGAACTCTACAAAGCCGAAGGTTGAAAGGTTTCTGTATCTGTCAGAGTTATTTGTGATCTTAGTTCTCCATACCTCATATGTTTTGTTCAGAGGAACATAATATGTAAGCTCGGAGTGGATATCTGCATAGTCAGACTTGATAGTTGTATAAGCTGTACCATGGTGGCACTCTGTCTTATACTGGTCGAGAGGCTTGCCTACAGGCTGCCATGTGCATGACCAATAATCCTTGGCGTCGTTATCTCTGATATAGATATATCTGCCAGGGAGACCGATATTTGAGTTGAAACGGTAACGGATTATTCTTCCGTTAGCACCGCTCTTTACAAAGCTGTATCCGCCGCCGTTGTTGGATACGATAGCACCGTACTCAGGTGAGCCGAGATAGTTAGCCCAAGGTGCAGGTGTGTCAGGTCTTGTGATGACGTATTCCTTGTGTTCAAGGTCAAAATAACCATACTGCATATTTTTTATACGCTCCTTTTCAATATTTTAAAGTTGTAAACGTTTCACCAAAATGGTGTAAACGTTTCCCTCATAGATCCCGTCATTATTCATAACGCTTATATTATTTTAGCATACTTCCGATAGCTTTACAAGGGGGTAAAGCCAAAAAAATGGGCGTATTTTCAAAAAACTTTTTCGGGATTGTTGACTTTTGAAACTTAAACGATTGAAAATCGTCATGCTTTTTGTCGTTGTCCAAAACGCACTAATAACTGATATTTATTTGTATATATTGGATATTGACGGTAGCGCTTAAATATGGTATATTGTGTATATAATAAATTATAGGAGGTTTACCATTATGAACATTAAAGGAAGAGTTTTAGCTATGGTTTCTGCTTGTGTTGTGATTTTCTCACAAAGTTCAATCGCAACGTTTGCTCTTGATAACCAGGAGGTTCTTACATTACCAACTTCTGTTTCAGATTTAACCAGCGCTGAAAACATGGGACAAGTGGTTAAAATTCACAACTTACATGGAGCAGATGAAGGAACCATTGCTTTCTGCGCTGAAATGGAGTCGGGATATGTGATATATGATTTGTCAGGAAATACAATAGAGTATAGTCCTACATCATCATCTCCATATAGCGACTTACAAGGCGATTTATATTATGCTGGTCCACTTGAATACTTGACTAAAACAAGCACTGATTACAAAAATTTGCGAACAGGTGAGATTTTAACAGACGAGCAATTCAACGAAGTTACTGAGAGTTTTACTAATGAGAGCATAAAACTTTCATCAACTAATTTTATAAGTTCAAGTGCTTCCAGGGCTAATTCAGGATTGCACACAACGGTTTCAAAAGTATCTGGAACACCTAGAAAACTGAACTACAACACATCTAATCAATGTGG
>OGWW01001634.1_pt1 | contig 11659 bp, 12 predicted proteins | sample 1576131 | NCBI WGS metagenome assembly OGWW01 (sample SAMEA3541576, study PRJEB24748) | human gut metagenome | biome: human gut; feature: human-associated habitat; material: faeces | place: China | collected 2012 | reverse complement strand
TGTTTTTAATCTGCCTGCCACTTCACCTAATGGAACGCGTTTTGTCTTTCCATTGATCATGGCGATCATGTTGCCATAATCCTCGTCCATGACAGCCTGTGCTGCGGCAGAACCAAGTCTGGTACAGAGTACACGGTCGTATGGACACGGACTTCCGCCTCTCTGTGTATGTCCCGGAACCGTCACACGGACTTCCACTCCGGTCTCCTCAAAAATACGATCCGCGATCTCATAGGAAACAGACGGATATTTGCGTTTTGCAACCTTTTCTTTGTACTCTTTTTTGGATAATGCCGCATCCTCTTTTGAGATAGCTCCCTCCGCAACCGCAAGAATTGTAAATCCTTTTCCGGCTTTGGTACGCTTATTAATAGCTGCGATCACTTTTTCAATGTCATAAGGAATCTCCGGCAGTAAAATGATATCTGCACCACCTGCAACTCCTGCATAAAGTGTCAGCCAGCCAACTTTATGTCCCATAACTTCCACGATAAATACGCGGTTATGGGAAGCTGCCGTTGTATGGATACAGTCGATCGCATCCGTTGCAATATTGATCGCACTCTGAAATCCGAATGTAACATCCGTTCCATAGATATCGTTATCGATCGTTTTCGGAAGATGAATTACATTTAATCCTTCCTCGCGAAGCAGATTTGCCGTCTTCTCCGTTCCATTTCCGCCTAAGATGACCAGACAGTCCAGTCTTAACTTATAATAGGTAGATTTCATCGCCTCCACTTTGTCTAATCCGTTCGCATCCGGCACACGCATCTGCTTAAACGGCTGTCTAGAAGATCCAAGGATCGTTCCGCCTTTGGTAAGTATTCCGGAAAAATCTGCAGATGTCAGTAATCTGTAATCTCCATAAATCAGCCCTTTATAACCATTTAAAAAGCCGTAAATCTCCAGCTCATCCACATTTTCACTTAAGCCTTTTACTACGCCGCGCATTGCTGCGTTTAATGCCTGGCAATCACCGCCGCTTGTTAACATACCGATTCTCTTCATCCGCGTTTCCTCCTGCATACCCATATTTACTTTGCCCAGTTTTCACATATTCCGGCTGACTGACAAAATCGCAGTGCCTGATATGTGTCTTTCGCTCTATTTAAAATATTACCCTTTTCACGGATATTTTGCAATATTTCAGATAAAAATCAAGAGCCAAATATTAACCCACAAAATGATTAATATTCAGATCAATTCCATAAATGCTAGAAAAAAATAAGCGGAGCACACCGATATGTGCTAGAATTATTTTTGAAGAGTTTTACGAAAAAAATTGAACATTTAACTATTTGAAAGGAGATACTGATTTGAATTTTCAAGGAAATATTCTAATTTATCAAAATGAAAAGGGGGATACAAAAGTTGATGCTTATTTCAACGATTCCACTATATGGATGACACAAAAAAGTATTTCCCAACTTTATCAGACTTCTCCTCAAAATGTGACATTACATATAAAAAATATATACGCTGATGGAGAATTATATGAAGAAGCAACTTGTAAGGATTACTTACAAGTTCAATCTGAAGGGAGCAGAACTGTTCAGAGAAAAGTAAAAATATATAATCTTGATATGATTCTTGCAATCGGATATCGTGTACGAAATAATATCGGAATACATTTTCGAAACTGGTCCTCATCCGTTCTCTCCGAATATATGAAAAAAGGATTTGTTCTTAATGATGAACGTTTAAAAAATCCAAAAAAATTTGGTTCCGACTACTTCGATGAACTTCTTGAACGTATCAGAGATATTCGTTCTTCTGAAAAACGTGTTTATTTAAAGGTTCGTGACATATTTGCTACATCTGTTGATTATGATCCACATTGTGAACAGGCAGATCTTTTTTTCAAAACCGTTCAGAATAAACTTCATTATTCCGTTCATGGGCATACTGCACCAGAACTAATTGTTGAACGTGCTGATGCTTCCAAAAAAAATATGGGTCTTACTTCATTCAAAGGTGCGAAAGTAAGGAAATCTGATATAACCATTGCCAAAAACTATTTAACTCAGGAAGAACTTGAAAATTTAAACAGAATTGTCACCATGTATCTTGATTATGCAGAAGATCAGGCTAAACGTCATATTCCAATGTATATGAACGATTGGGAAAACCGCTTAGATGCATTCTTACAGTTTACTGGCAGAAGTGTTTTAGATAATGCCGGACATATTTCCAGAGAAGCTGCCGATAAATTTGTCAATGAACAGTATGCCATTTTTGATCATAACCGTCATTGTCTAGAATCTGAAGATTCCATGGAATTGGATGCATTACCTATTCTTCCAAAAAAATAAGCGGATCACACCGATATGTGCTAGAATTATTTTTGAAGAGTTTATGTTATTGAAACAGGAGATACACACTATGCCATTACCAAAAGAAAACACTTACACGACCGATTACATCTATTCACTTCCAGAAGGACAGCGTGCAGAGCTGATCGACGGTGTCATTTATGACATGGCACCACCAAACAGATTGCATCAGAAAATCCAGCAGGCTCTTGCATGGAGCATTGAGACATATATTCGCAAAAATAACGGTTCCTGTGAAGTCTATCCTGCCCCATTTGCCGTTTTTTTGAATAAAGACGATAAAACATACGTCGAACCGGATATCAGCATTATTAGTGACAAATCAAAGCTGGATGACCGCGGATGCAGCGGTGCACCGGACTGGGTCATCGAGATTGCATCTCTAAGTACGAAACGAACTGATTATGGCGTGAAGTTATTCAAATACCGTTCTGCAGGAGTCCGTGAATACTGGATTGTAAATCCACTTACCAAAACAGTGAACGTCTATGATTTGGAAAAAGAAGAGCTGTGCGATCAATATAGTTTTGATGATGATATACAGGTGTGCATTTACGATAACCTGATGATAAATATTGCAGAATTGCTGAAATAAATAAAAACCGCCCCTGCGAACCGGACACCAGCCAACAACAGGAGCGGATGCGTGCTCTGAAGATACACGCCCTGAACAAGCACATTGTATCATTCGGAGCAGCCAAACGCAAGCGGAACACCAGTTCTCTGCTGGCTGTTATTTTTATACCCCAAAATAGAAAGGAATGATACATATGAAAATCGAAAAACTCCCAAGCGGCTCTTACCGGATCAGAAAAATGTACAAAGGGCAAATGTACACAGTTGTGTTTAATGAGAAACCAACACAGAAAGAAGCTATGCAGGCTATGGCTGCAGAACCGAATAAAATAAAAAGTAAAAAATACCATCTAACATTCACAGAAGCTGCCCAGCAATACACAGAAACCAAAGAACATGTGCTCAGTCCTAAGACCGTAAAAGAATACCTTGAAATACCCAGCAGACTCACAGACGATTTTACAAATAAACCTATATACGATATTACGCAAATCGATATTCAAAAAGAAATCAATATCCTGGCAAAAACGCTTGCGCCTAAGACAATTCGTAATTACCATGGCTTTATATCATCCGTTTTGGGAATGTTTCGACCGGAAATGAATATTTCCACAACCCTGCCCCAAAAAATCAAAAATGAGCCGTATATCCCCACTGATGAGGATATAAAACGATTATTACAGGCTGCGCAGGGCAGCATGTTTGAGATTCCTATCAAACTCGCCTGTTATGGTTTACGTCGTTCAGAAATATGCTCTCTGACCATAGATGATCTAAACGGAAACACGCTCGCGATTGATTCTGCCAAAGTGCTGGATAAAAATAATCAATGGGTGGAAAAGCAGACAAAGACAACTGCAAGTACCCGCGAGATTGTCATATCCCCCCAATTAGCCGATTTAATCCGTGAACATGGATATATTTATAAAGGGCATCCAAATTCAATTACCAAGCACATGAACAGGTTACAGGACGAATTAAATATGCCCCATTTCTCACTCCACAAACTCCGTCACTATTTTGCGTCCTACATGTCATCTTTAAATATTCCAGAAGCAGATATTCTTGAGATGGGCGGATGGGAAACAGATTATGTTATGAAAAATGTATACCGCCATACTATGAAAGATAAATTAAAAACCTCTCAGGACAAAGCATCCAATGCATTGTCAAAGATATTATTTTAGAATTTGTCATGACAAATTCCATGACAAAAAAAGATATAAATATGACAAATTTTAAATAAACAGACCAGATATTTTAGAGCAAAACAATAGCCGAAAAGCCTTGATTTTACAATAAAATCTCGACTTTCCGGCTATTTTACACCAATCGGGGTAACAGGATTTGAACCTGCGACCTCACGGGGCGCATTGTCTCTGAAATCCTTGATTTTACTGGGTTTCAAAACGATTACACCAAAAGTAATCAAAAGGTAATCAATGCTACTGTGCCTGTCTCATTTCTGCATTTACTCTTGAAACAGCTTTCCTTTTATCTTCAATATTGCTCACATCAAAAGTATAATGTTTTTCGTTTACTTCTTCGGTATGACCAAGTAATGCTGCCGCAACCGTAACAGATACTCCATCATTACGCAGCATAGAATTTACCGTTCTTCGGTAAGCATGGATTCCTCTTTCTTCTATTCCGAGTTGTCTGCATTTATTTTTCAAACAGGAAGATATCATTGGAGCATGAATCCTGCCGTCCTGATTTGCAAATACCCATTCACAGATATATCCATATTGTATTTCCACCTGCTTTACTCTATTCAGTAAACTTTTGATTTCTTTTGTAACCGGAAAAATTCTTTCTTTTCCGTTTTTGGTAGTATCAATATAATACTCCTTTGTTCTGCGATTATACTTTTCAGACTTATCGATCATAATATACTTATCTGTAATACCATCCCAGCGTAATGCAGACAATTCTCCAACTCGCATTCCCGTCAGACTTGCAAGATCAACTGCATAAGTTGGTATATAGTCTGGTTCTTTTTCGTAATCTTCCCGGAACTTATTACTTAAATCTATACTGTCCTGCCCGAATACAAGCGTTCTTGCCTGTGATCTTTTCCTTTCAATGCAGTATTTGTAAAACTGGTTTGCCTCCATGTACTGCATTGGATTTTCCCGGATTTCTTTATTGATCAGCGCACTTCGTATCGTGTTCCGGATATAGCCAAATAAGGTTTTACAGGCTTTTTTACAGAGTTTCTTCTCTTTTACTGTCTTTATGATAAATGCTTTGATAGTTTCTTCTGTAATTGCATCAATGGGTGTACCTGCAAACCCAGTATTAAGGAAAAACCGTTTATAATCTGTCTCATATTTCTGAATAGTATTATCGCATACACATTCATCCTGACACACTCTCCATTTTCGATATGCATCCTCAAAAGTTGTTTTTTTTCGTTCACTTTTTTGAAGAGCACTCTGGATTTTATAAAAATTATAAACTTCTTCCTCAATTTTTTCTCTGGATATCTTCTTCACTAACCGTCTGCCGTGTTTATTTCCGCTATCCGGCAAGTAAGTATACCATTTCTGATTCTTACCTTCCCAAATTTTATAAGGATGTGACTTTAAAATCTCCTCTCGCTTTTTCATTTCAATATGCTCTCGCACAGCATCTGGGTTAATAATACCACATTCAACCGCATATCTCAATGTTTCTGCATTAAACAAAGATACATCATCTAACATCCAGCCTGTCTAAAATTATTATTTTTTTTCATCTGATTCTCTCCCAATTCAAAAAACATTTGATACCATACTAAAACGGTGTCTCTTTTTCCGTTATACTCATAAATCCATCCTTGTCTATAGGATGATCTGCTCTCTGTTTTAAGTCAGAATAATTGACATAATTTTCTGCATCCATTTCATATTGTTTATATTCTCCGTGGTCTACATAATGATAAATAATACGGTCAATTCTCCTTAACAGCTGTTGAACCCTGTCACGGTTACGGTTGTTACTGTCAACCATAAATTCATATACTTCATCCGGTGCATAGATGCTTGTAATATGAACCTCTTCCCACAGCGCATAAGCATTTGCATAACGACAATGTATCTGTATTTTGTAACCGTCCAAATAATTTAACAATTCCCCAAACCGCATATTGCCCTTAAATTCATCCATGACCAGATATTTCTCACCGCAATAAAGATCAAGTCCACCGTTCTGATAGTCCGTCATGATATACACATTTTCTTCTCCATACAACTCACACAATTTCACAAAACAATAGCTTTTTCCTGTTCCGCTCTCTCCGGTATGCCAATACACACGTACCTCTCTCTTGACTGGTGTTTCTTTCATTCTCTTAGCAAAAAAGGCACTCCGAATCATTTTTTCATATTTCCGATAAGCAAATGACTCTTCCATGACCTCCTCCGGTGTACAACCATCTGCTATCATCTGTTCAATACGTTCTAAGTCATTTCTTTTTCCCTGTTCGTTTTTAATAATATCTCCATAATATTTTGCAGGGACAACAACCGTATGGCTCTTTTCTTCAAACTTTCCGGTTTTCCCAATATAATCCAATGCATCTTTTCTTTTTCCCATCATTGGTTCAATGTGAATTGTAGGATATAGCTTCTGTACCGCAGAAAACCTTGATTTTGCTTTGTCACATAATACCATATGCATGTGTGGTGTGTGTTCCTTATCTCCGATCTCATAATTGATTGCACATGACCTCTTATCACTCGTCATCCACAAATTTGCTGCTTTTTCTACCATATCTTCCGGTGCTATCTCCCCAAAGAACTTTTCCGGATTATTTAATACGCAAAACCATGTTCTTGAACTTGTCTGTTTATTCATCCTACACACCTTTCGTCTATGTCCCACATTTTTATGCTGTCCCAGCCAGAATGGGACAGCATATTTTCTTTAAATTCAAAAAAAGAGCATATTAAATTTTGTCCCTTAAGTGCTCTAGGGTAATACTATCCTAGAGCACTCCTCCTGTTCCGTCGCATCACACGAATCAGCCTTACGGCATTCGTGCATGTACGTCCCAGAAGGTAATTTCTGTCATATTATTTTGGGAATCATGATCTCCGTTACCGGCTCATCGCTGCCATCTATCCTTGCAACTCCCTCCCCTCTTCCATATACCGTAGCCGGAATACTGCCTGTCTGATCTGTAAGCATCGTTTTTGCTTCTGCTGACAGAGTTCCCAACGCAACTGCGGTCATAAAATTGTCCCTTGCCCCTTTTGGGAATAATACCGCATCTGGTCTTTGTACCACAATTATCACTCCAAATGTTACTCCCTTTACATCTCGTCCCATCATAAGCAATGTGCCAATTATGTTTTTGTATTTATCTTCTTTTTTCTTGTCAGTCATCCCCAGCATCTGCATCCAAGCCATATATTCATCCAAAATTAATATCTGATTTTTGCTGATCGTCTTGATTCCGTCCCTTACATCACAAAACAGCTGATAATAATCATCCACCATTACTTCTACTCCATTTCCGACTGCATAATATGCATTTTGTACCTTTTTTACAAATTCATATCTGCCGGAATTTTTAAAATCTCCCAGCCAGATATCATATTGCGCACATTTATACATAAACTGAAATATATACATAGTAAGTGCATATGATTTTCCCGATCCACTAGAACCACTTAACAGCAAATGCGGATGCGTTTTTAAAGAAATACGCACTGGCAGTGCTTTATTCTCCTTCCATTCCCGATACCGGAATCCAATTAACAACTCATCTGCATGCTCTATTGCAAATTCTTTCAGTTTTAAACGTTTTAATTGTAATTTTCTCTGTGCCTGTTGTCTGCGTTCCAGCATTTTACATTTTTTTACCTCTGCAATCTGTTTTAAATATTCCTGTCCTTTTGCATTATATGCCACAAGGATATGCAGACACTGCGTATTACAGGTCTGGATATGTATGGGATATTCTTTTCCAAGCTTACTAATAAAAAAATCTTCTATGTCAAACGTCACGCTTTCCTGCAACGCATCCTGCATCTGTGCAAATCTTGAACGAATCCCCAGTATAGAAAATTCTATATGCACAACACCATCTTTACGGCATAGATTCATTAATTTTACATCATTGAAATACTCTTCCAGCCGCAGTTCAAGTTCATGCCACTCCTCTTTTGCCAAAAGTTCAAAATCCATGATCTCTGGTTGTAAATCCGTATCTGTAAAAAACCATTTAACCACTGTATTTATCTTGTCTCTTGCTTCTTTTACGGATATATTCCCCAGCCAACATACCACTGCAACAATCAGAAAATATATTCCTATGATGTATAAAATTAATGTAATCAATCCTTTTTCCTCCTTATTTTACAATAACGATTTTTTGTGCTTTACAGCTGAAAAAATAATCTCCGCTGTTATAATTTCTGCACAAACGTGCTTCAAAACCTTCGAAGGTCACTTTTGTATCCGGCTGAATGTCCGATGTAATAGCATCTGCTGGTAATACCACATCTATTTTTTCATACGACTGGCTCGGCAATACCAGTTTTACACGCTTTCCAATTACCTGCTGCGTATATATCCCTTTTTCCTTGTCATACTGGTAAATAGGTTTCACACCAACCACCACTCCATAATCTGCATTTGCCATTCCTTTAAAAGTAAACGTAAAATTTTCCGGTTCCATTATTTTTAATCCTCTCTTTCTTTTTTTGTTCTTTTTTTTTGTTCTTTTCTCCTCTCAAATCTGGACTTCTTATCTTCAATATTCAGCACATCTCCTTTCGAACACAAACACATTACCATCTGGTTTCAGTTATATTTGCGATTTTGGTAAATTCGCAGTTATTAAATATTAATTTTTTGAAACAATTAACCACATGTGATGCATCTTCCAAATCCCCTTTCAAATAATACAGAATATTTTTGTCATAGGTATTAATATTGATGTAGCCATATAAGAGATAATTCACATCAAATTTTTTGACGTTCTCAATATAACTGTAAGGATCCGTATAATCTTCTGGTTGCAGATCTGAAAATTCAGTTATCAGTTTCCACAGGTTTTCCAGATGCAGTTTTCGAGTTTCCAAACTGGAGTTACTTATAATTTTGCTGTATACATAAAGTGGAATACCAAGATAGGATGCCATCTCTCTCTTAGAAATACTTCCGTCCGCTACGAGTGTAAAAATAGACTTAACTGATTGGTCAGCCGCACGAAAATCTTCAATCCTCTTAATGATCTGCTCTTCACTACAGCAATCCGGAATTGGTTCAGGCGAATTTGATATCTGTGCATGATCTTCGTACATTTTTATAAGCTCGTTAAAAACTTCGGTCGAAGGGATTTTTTTCTTATACGCAAGACTTACGATAAGTGAGGATAACTCCACCAGATAAAATGGTCTTTCACTTGCCTGTCCAATGAGCAACCATTGAGGATCCACTTTAAAAACCGATATAATATTCAGAAAATCATCAATCGTCAAAGATGTTTTTCCATGTACAATCTTACTGTACCGAACTTGAGATATGCCTAATTTGGCTGCCATTTTTTTATTAGACATTTTTTCAATGCTGATAGGTTTTCCCAGTTTATTTATCCAGTTACCTCCCTTTTGAATATCTAATAAACGTTTTACAATCGATTCAGTTGCTTTTGGGTTCACGTCGTTATTTTGTTTGTGTGTATACATGTGGCTATTTACTCCTTTTTTTGTGTAAATAGCCGCATGTACCTGCGCCTGTTGTAAAAAAGACAGTACTCTCCAAAAAAAACAGGTGGCACTGCGAAAGATGTCATGAGGAAAAACGAGATGTCGTGAGAAAAAACGAGATTTTAAGAGAATCAATTTTTGCGGTAGTCAAAACGTAGATTTTTTCATATATATTTCTTTTATTTTTATATATATTGCTGAATTTTATTTTTGTGCATATTGCTGAATTTTATATTTTACAAAAATTTTATTGAAAATCAAAACAGAATATATAAACACAGCGGCTTGTATTTTATAAATCAGACTTCTATAATGTTATTAGTTAAACGTTATTATTTATAAGAGGGGAGATGTGTTATATGAAAAAAAGAAAAATATATCCTCTTCTGATCGGTATCATCGCTACCGGTTCAATGCTGACTGCATGCAATACCAGTGCAAACAACAAAGAAAGTACAGCAGAAGAGATATCCACAGAATCTATTGATTCCGAAACAGAAAACACCGAAGAACCAGCAGAAGTGGTTGCAGACAACGATATGGCGGAGAGTGGTTCAAGCGATGACACAGCAAAAGAAAATAAAGTAACACTTGGTGGTAAGGAATACGAATTAAGTGAGATAGAGAACGCGGGAACAGCAGAGTTAGCAGACGTATATGGAACATTGCCACCATTAACATTTGAAGAGTGGGTAGAGGCTACAAGCAGCATTCCAAGCAGTAAGAAAGAAATGTATTTTAACCATGTTCACGCTAACTTTGGACCTAATGTAAGTGAAGGAGTTAAAGAATTAAGCCCAGAACAGTACGTATGGTTCATTAAGATGGACATAGCAATGGACTACGGCATTACAGACAAAGAAGAGGTTAAGAAAGACTGGATACTTACTGAAGGCGAGGTAGATGAGAGTTTGCAGGACCTGTATTACGGTGGAAGGCTGAGTGATGTAGAAAAAATTGCATATGAGCAGATTTACGGAATCACAAAACCAGAAGTTACATATACAAAGAAAAAAGATACAAGTACAGATAATAGCAGCAGTCAGAGTAATAGCACAGCACCAAGCAAAAGCAATCAGAGCAGCACACCAAGTGAAAATAATGCATCAGATCAGCCTCAGGTGGATATTATGATCCATCTGAGGCGGATGAGACTGGAAAATTATATGAGGATGCTGGAGAAGGGGCAGGACTTGATGTAGACATGCAGGGAATGTAAGGTTTCATGTGAAACATTATGAGTTACATGCAATACAAAGGTAATAAAATAAAAGAATAAAGGAGGAACAAAATTATGACAAGTGGAGGACAGACATTGCTGGTATCAGCAATACTAATCATGGTGTTCAGTGCAGGAAATCTTTTGTTGACAAGAAAATATAAATCAACAGCAGTTGAGGACTTTGAATGTGGAACATCACTATTCAGGAAATATTTTTCATAACAATAACCGCTGTAAGCCATCAAACTTGCAGCGGTCTTTTTATCGGTTGGCATGGGATTTTTCACGCTTCTTCTGCCCCCATAGAGTGCACGGCAACACATTCTCCTATGTCATCTGCACTAACTGGCTCTCAGCCTCAGAGTACTCATCCTCTGTATAACCCAGTTCAAGAATATCTCCTTTAGAATAATTTTTAGAAATCATCTTTTTAATTTTTTCAATATGTTCGATTTTTAAGGCTTCATCCACATATCTCTCAATTACTTCACACACAGCACGAGCACCTCCTTCTGTAGCCTTTAATCGTGTTACTTCCGATGACAAAGCCGGAAATTTAGGATTATGAACTTCTTTTTTCATAAAACATGCCATCACCAAGTATACACAATGCATCCAGTCTCACTGATATTCACTGATATTTAATATTTTCCCAGTGAATTTTCAAACCCAGTCATAGAAGCTGTGCGAAATACTCCTTTCCTTTCATTTTTCAAAAAGTAATCAAAGGTAATCAGAACATACATTCCCACACATCCTGCAAACTCCACATATATCCTGTAAAAATCGGGGTAACAGGATTTGAACCTGCGACCTCACGGCCC
>OGWW01001611.1_pt1 | contig 11805 bp, 5 predicted proteins | sample 1576131 | NCBI WGS metagenome assembly OGWW01 (sample SAMEA3541576, study PRJEB24748) | human gut metagenome | biome: human gut; feature: human-associated habitat; material: faeces | place: China | collected 2012 | reverse complement strand
TCTGGGCTTTGTGCATAAAAAAGGTTGTGCCAGAGTTTTGACACAACCTCTTTTTATTAAAAACTATTGGTGTGTTTATTGAACCATTTTTTCGATTTCTTCGAATTCAGGTCCCATATCCAAATTGTAGTATACTCGGTATAAACCATTCAACCATAAATCTTTTTGGTCAGGCTTCAATGCTCTTGCTTTTTCATAGCAAGGTTTTGCTTTTTCATAGAAAGCTTTCAAAGTTGCTTGGTCTTCTTTATACTTAGGATCATTTACATCAGCTGTTGCTTTCTCTGAGAAGTCTTGTGCTTGCAGACAGTAGATCAAACCTAAATTAGAAAATGCTTCTGCGTAGTTAGGATCTATTTCTGTTGTCTTAGTATAATACTTGATAGCATTATTGAGTGCATCTGCAGCTTCTTGCTCTTTCTTTTCATTTTTCAGGTTAGTGTACATATTATGATAAAGATATCCTTTTACATACAGATAGAATGTATTATTAGGATCTTTAGCCAACATATCATCAGCAAACTGCATAGCTTCATCGTATTTATTATTATTGCTATAATAATCAATCAAATGACCGAAGAAGAATGAATGTTGAGGATATTTCTGCAAACCTTCTTTTAAAGAAGCAACCCACTTAACAGTATCACCTTGTGCTTTTAAAGCTGTAGAGATGAATTCCATTGCATACTGACCTACTTCCTTATCATTCTGTGCATAAGGAGCATATTTCAGAACGCTAGGGTAATCTTCCATTTTAGCCGCTGCCAAACTTGCATAATATGCAATCTGTGGTAAAATAGTATCTGTTTGCAGGAAATTTTCCTTTTCAAACATAGGATTTTGAGCTATTTCAATGTAAGTTCCAAAGAAATCTAATGCTTCTTTGTTCTTCTCCAAATTATAGTATTGAATACCTCCATTGATCAAGTTAGGACGCTCTGCAATAATTGCAGCAGCGTTAGCCTTTCTGTACTTGTTCTTAATCTTTCCCTTTTCATTTGGAACCTGTGCCAGTTCATCACATTTAAGGTAGTACTTACACATGTTTAATGCACTGTTGTATACCTTAAGAGTATCATAAGGTTTTCTCAAAAATGCGTCTTTCATTTCCTCCTCATTAATCCTTTTTTGAATAAAACCGGCTACATCCCAAGTGTCGGCATTATCCTTTGTTTCAGGATTAGTCAAGGCTTGATTGATGAGCTGTTCGGCCTTATTAAAGTTCGGCTTTACTTCATTCGCAATGCTTTTAGCTTCTTTCACAGTCTTTTCTTGAGCGAAAGTGAAGCCTGCAGCGAGCAATAAAATCACTGAAAATAATACTCTTTTCATGATAATTGTAAAATTAAAATTAATATTATGTCTATTCTTCATCTTCATTATTGATTCCATTATCAGAGTTATAGTCTTTCTCCTCTCCTTCTACTTCATTTATAGTAGGCGGAATCGGAGAATTTTCATCATCAACAGGTATTTCATCTTCCATACTTTCTGATGTAACCTTACATACTGAACCGATCTCATCGTTTCTCTTTTCAAGATTGATCAGACGAACACCCTGAGTAGCACGACCCATAATACGGACATCAGCAACTTTCAGACGAATGGTGATACCAGATTTATTGATAATCATTAGGTCATTATCATCTGTTACAGACTTAATTGTTACCAATTTACCTGTTTTATCGGTGATATTCATCGTCTTAACACCCTTGCCACCACGATTAGTCTTACGGTAGTCTTCGATATCAGAACGTTTACCATAGCCTTGTTCAGAAACGACCATAATGGTTTCTGCTTCAGGATCTTTGATGCAAATCATTCCTACGACTTCATCTTGTCCGTCTTCGTCAAGCGTCATACCGCGTACACCAGTTGCAGTACGTCCCATAACGCGTACAGCACTTTCGTGGAAGCGGATAGCACGTCCGTTACGATTGGCAATGATAATTTCGTTGTCACCGTTAGTCATACGTACCTCGATAACGCGGTCGTCCTCACGGATAGTAATAGCGTTTACGCCATTTTGGCGAGGGCGGGAATACTGTTCAAGTAATGTCTTTTTGATAACGCCATTCTTGGTACAGAATAAAACATAATGGCTGTTGATGAAATCTGTGTCAGAAAGGTTCTTCACACGTAGATATGCATTTACAGCATCATCAGAATCAATATTCAGCAGGTTCTGAATAGCACGTCCTTTGGAATTCTTGGTACCTTCAGGGATTTCATATACCTTAAGCCAATAGCACTTACCTTTTTGAGTAAAGAACATCATGGTATTGTGCATGGTTGCTGGATATATGTGTTCAATGAAGTCTGCATCGCGGGTATCTGTACCCTTAGAGCCTACTCCACCACGGTTTTGAGCACGGAATTCGCTCAATGGAGTACGTTTAATATAGCCCATATGAGAAATGGTGATAATCATTTCGTCATCTGCATAGAAATCTTCCGGATTGAATTCTTCGGATGAGTAAACAATCTCAGAACGACGTTCATCTCCGTATTTTGCTTTTACTTCAATTAATTCATCAGTAATAACTTTGCGGCAAAGTTCGTCATTTGAAAGAATTTCTTCGTAATAAGCTATCAGTTTCATTACTTCTTCATATTCAGCGTGGAGCTGATCTTGCATCAGTCCGGTTAATTGGCGCAAACGCATTTCTACGATAGCACGAGACTGAATTTCAGTTAATTGGAAGCGTTCCATCAAGCTAGCAATGGCATCATTAGGTGTCTTTGCAGCACGGATGATGCGGATTACTTCATCGATATTATCTGATGCTATGATTAAGCCTTCTAATATATGAGCACGTTCTTTAGCCTTACGTAAGTCATATTGAGTACGACGGATAACCACCTCATGGCGATGTTCTACGAAGTACTTAATCATGTCTTTCAGATTCAGCAAACGGGGACGTCCGTGTACCAATGCTACGTTGTTCACACTAAAAGAAGTCTGTAATAACGTCATCTTATAGAGCTTATTCAAGACTACGCTGGCGTTGGCATCACGTTTGATATCAATCACGATACGCATACCTTCACGGTCAGACTCATCATTGGCATTGGAAATACCTTCTATTTTCTTATCATTGGCTAAATCAGCGATATTCTTGATCAGTTCCGCCTTATTGACACCATACGGGATTTCCGTGATGACAATTTTGTCATGTGTAGAACTGGTTTCAATTTCTGCTCTTGCACGCATGATAACGCGACCGCGACCAGTAAGATATGCCTCGCGTACGCCACTCATACCATATATATATCCTCCTGTTGGGAAATCGGGAGCTTTCACATAGTTCATCAACTCCTCTATCTCAATATCATTGTTCTCGATGTATGCGATGCAAGCATCAATAACCTCTGAAAGGTTGTGTGTCGGCATATTGGTTGCCATACCTACAGCAATACCAGAAGCACCGTTTACCAAAAGGTTTGGAATACGGGTAGGCATAACGGTAGGCTCCTGCAAAGAATCGTCAAAGTTGTTCTGCATATCAACGGTTTCTTTGTCGAGGTCTTGCATCATATCTTCACCAATCTTGCGCAAGCGACACTCGGTGTAACGCATAGCTGCTGCGCTATCGCCGTCTACCGAACCATAGTTACCCTGGCCATCTACCACCATGTAACGCATTGCCCAAGGCTGTGCCATACGAACTAATGCACCGTAAACGGAAGAGTCACCATGCGGGTGATACTTACCCAATACTTCACCTACAACTCTGGCTGATTTTTTATAAGGTTTATCAGACGTATTTCCCAGTCCCATCATTCCGAAGAGAATTCTACGGTGGACAGGCTTAAAACCATCTCTAACATCCGGAAGGGCACGCGAAACGATGACCGACATGGAGTAGTCAATGTACGATGACTTCATTTCCTCCTCGATGTTAATCTTTATAATTCTGTCTTGTTCAAGCATTTAAAAAGATTATTAATTATACATACTTTGGTTCATGAAAAACCACGCTAAAGTACTGCTTTTTTACGATATACAAAAGTTTTCACCCATAAACTTTATTCCAGAACCATTCTCTCACCTACTTTGTTCTTATAACAACACCTACTTTGTTCTTATAATATAACCCGTTGGCGGAATTAATGGCTTCTTCCCTGTGCCCTAATAGAGACCAAGACTGGAGTTAGGCAGTACCTGGTCCGTACCATCTCCGTAGCAAGTTCGGTTAGAGGTACCTCTGTACGGAGAGGATACGGAGCAAACAGGGTTTTGATCCCTCTTTGGTACGGCTCTGACTGGATGCTGAACAGCCTCTAATTCCGCCAACGGGTTATAATATATAAATAAGGTATTAATAAGGAGCTTTTTCACAAGAATGAAAGCATTTTAGTATGATACTGATGAACGGATATAAACTGTGGCACGGGTTTTGTATATAAATAATAAATAAAACGATAGAATACGTACTGGAAATTATAAATGCGTATCTTTGTATTAAGTAACACCTTAGAATAAGGAAGGAGAATATTAAGTATGAATAATCAGTTTTCACAAAGAGTTTCTGACATTATCACTTACAGCAAGGAAGAAGCTAACCGGCTGAAGAATAGATATATCGGTCCGGAGCATCTTCTACTCGGCATGTTGCGAGACGGCGGAGGGAAAGCTATAGAAATATTGCAGAAACTGGATATAGACCTAAACAGAGTTAAGAAACGTCTGGAAGGTTTTTTAAAAGAGATTGAAGATGATAACTTGTTGCCCGATGCAGACATTCCATTGTCTCCTATGGCAGCTAAGATATTGAAAATGTGTATACTCGAGGCTCGTCTGCTGAAGAGTGCCACTGCTGATACTGAACATGTATTGCTGGCTATCTTGAAAGACGGTAATAATTTGGCCGCTACGGTATTGGAAGAAAATAATATAGATTATAAGTCAGTGTTCGAACAGCTTTCTATGAAAGCCAGCCCTAACGCAGGTATGGGATTTACGGAAGATGATGACGAGGAAGAAGATGAAATGAACATGTCTTCACGTTCTTCTCAAAGTGGTAGTTCACAGTCTTCTACGCAAACAGCGTCTAAGAAACCATCTAATGATACTCCGGTATTGGATAACTTTGGTATGGATATGACCCGGGCTGCGGAAGAAGGTAGGCTGGATCCTGTGGTAGGTCGTGAACGTGAAATCGAGCGGTTGGCTCAGATATTGAGCCGTCGTAAGAAGAATAATCCGGTATTGATAGGTGAACCTGGTGTAGGTAAATCAGCTATTGTAGAGGGATTAGCATTACGCATTGTTCAGAAGAAAGTATCCCGTATTCTGTTTGATAAACGTGTGGTAATGCTTGATATGGCTTCTGTAGTAGCCGGAACTAAGTATCGCGGCCAGTTTGAGGAACGTATTCGTTCTATCATTAATGAGTTACAGAAGAATCCGAACGTTATTCTGTTTATTGACGAGATTCACACGATTGTGGGTGCCGGAGCAGCTGCCGGTTCTATGGATGCTGCCAATATGCTGAAACCTGCATTGGCACGTGGTGAAATACAATGTATAGGTGCTACTACCCTTGATGAGTACCGGAAGAATATAGAAAAGGACGGTGCTTTGGAACGCCGTTTTCAGAAAGTGATTGTTGAACCGACTACTGCCGAGGAAACGCTCCAGATATTGAAGAATATCAAAGAGAAGTACGAAGACCATCATAATGTGACTTATACGGATGAAGCGCTGGAAGCATGTGTCAAGTTGACAGACCGCTACATTACTGATCGCAATTTCCCGGATAAGGCTATTGATGCTTTGGACGAAGCCGGTTCGCGCGTCCATCTGACAAACATTACTGTTCCGAAAGAGATTGAAGAACAGGAGAAGCTGATCGAAGAAGCCCGCCAACAAAAGGCGGATGCAGTGAAATCGCAGAATTTCGAACTTGCTGCCAGCTTCCGTGATCATGAGAAAGAGTTTTCTGCTCGTTTGGAAGAGATGAAGGCTGAATGGGAAGCTCGCTTAAAAGATGATCGCCAGATAGTTGGTGAAGAGGAAATTGCGAATGTGGTTTCTATGATGTCCGGTGTGCCTGTACAGCGTATGGCGCAGGCTGAAGGTATCAAGTTGGCGGGTATGAAAGAAGAGCTGCAAGCTAAAGTTATAGCTCAGGATCCGGCTATTGAAAAGGTGACGAAAGCTATTCTGCGTAGTCGTGTAGGATTGAAAGATCCTAACCGTCCTATCGGAACATTCTTGTTCCTGGGGCCTACGGGTGTAGGTAAAACTCACTTGGCGAAACAGTTGGCGAAATATATGTTTGGCTCTGCCGATGCGCTGATACGTGTGGATATGAGTGAATATATGGAGAAGTTTACCGTTTCTCGTCTTGTTGGTGCACCTCCGGGATACGTAGGATACGAAGAAGGCGGACAGTTGACAGAGAAAGTGCGTCGTAAACCTTACTCTATCGTATTGTTGGACGAGATTGAGAAAGCCCATCCGGATGTATTCAACATCTTGTTACAACTGATGGATGAAGGTCGTCTGACTGACAGTTATGGCAGAACTGTAGACTTTAAGAATACAGTGGTTATCATGACTTCCAACATCGGTACACGTCAATTGAAAGACTTCGGTCGTGGTGTAGGTTTTGCCGCTCAGAATCGTACGGATGATAAAGAATATTCACGCGGCGTGATACAAAAGGCTTTGAATAAGTCGTTTGCCCCTGAGTTTCTGAACCGTGTCGACGAGATTATTACTTTCGACCAGCTTTCGCTGGATGCTATCGAAAAGATTATCGATATCGAGTTGAAAGGCTTGTATGAGCGCGTGGAATCTCTTGGATATAAGCTTGTTATTGATGCTAAAGCCAAGACGTTCATGGCATCTAAAGGATATGATGTGCAGTTTGGTGCCCGCCCGTTGAAGCGTGCCATCCAGACTTATCTGGAAGATGGACTTTCGGAATTGATTATTTCTTCCGAATTGCAGACGGGTGATACGATTTCTGTCTCTTTGAACGAAGAAAAAGGAGAACTGGACATCAAGAAAGCCTGAAAATGAAGTCTTCTTAGAAGATGATAAACAGTCAAAATGTCAGTCCTTATGGGCTGGCATTTTTTTTGCATTACACTTGCCAAACGATTAAATATATAAACTTAAAAATATAAATCATAAGTAGTATGCAAAAAGGAAATATTGGGGTAACTACCGAAAACATTTTCCCCGTTATCAAAAAGTTCTTGTACAGCGATCATGAAATTTTTCTCCGCGAGTTAGTTTCTAATGCCGTAGATGCTACGCAGAAGTTGAAAACCTTAGCCTCTATTGGCGAGTTTAAAGGTGAAGTTGGCGATTTGACCGTACATGTGTCTTTAGGAAAAGATACAATTACTGTTTCAGACCGTGGTATTGGTTTGACTGCCGAAGAAATCGACAAATATATCAACCAAATTGCTTTTTCAGGTGCCAACGATTTCCTGGAGAAGTATAAGAATGATGCTAATGCAATTATCGGTCACTTCGGTTTAGGCTTTTATTCAGCTTTCATGGTGGCTAAGAAAGTGGAAATTATCACGAAATCTCATAAAGAAGGTGCTCAAGCAGTGAAATGGAGTTGCGATGGCAGTCCGGAGTTCACCATTGAGAACATTGATAAAGCTGACCGTGGTACAGATATAGTACTTTACATTGACGATGAAAGTAAAGAATTCCTGGAAGAGGCCCGCATTTCTTCTCTGTTGAAGAAATATTGTAGTTTCCTTCCCATACCTATTGCTTTTGGCAAAAAGAAAGACTGGAAAGATGGAAAACAGGTTGAAACAGACGAAGATAACATCATCAATGACAGCAATCCGTTGTGGACATTGAAACCCAGCGAACTGAAGGATGAAGATTATAAGAAGTTCTATCGTGACCTGTATCCGATGTCTGATGAACCTCTGTTCTGGATACATCTGAATGTAGATTATCCGTTCCATCTGACAGGTATCCTCTACTTCCCGAAAGTAAAGAGCAATATCGAACTGAATAAGAATAAGATACAGCTTTATAGCAACCAGGTATACGTTACGGATTCAGTAGAAGGTATCGTACCTGACTTTCTGACACTGTTGCATGGTGTGCTCGATTCTCCGGATATTCCGTTGAATGTATCCCGTTCTTATCTGCAGAGCGACTCTAACGTGAAGAAGATTTCGACATATATCACAAAGAAAGTATCTGATCGTCTGCAATCTATCTTTAAAAATGATCGCAAACAGTTCGAGGAAAAGTGGAATGACCTGAAGATTTTCATCAATTATGGAATGCTTACCCAGGAAGACTTCTATGACAGAGCAAAAGATTTTTCCCTTTTCACCGATACGGATGGTAAATGCTATACATTTGAAGAGTATCAGAAGCTGATCAAAGATAATCAAACTGATAAAGATGGCAATTTGATCTATCTGTATGCTAATCATAAAGATGAGCAATTCAGCTATATCGAGGCTGCTAAGAATAAGGGATACAATGTATTGCTGATGGATGGTCAACTGGACATTGCTGTAGTAAGCATGTTGGAGCAAAAGTTTGAGAAATCTCGCTTTACCCGTGTAGATAGTGATGTTATCGATAATCTGATTATCAAAGAAGATAAGAAAGGTGAAACTCTGGAAACAGGCAAACAAGAAGCTCTTTCTGCTGTGTTCAAGAGCCAGTTGCCTAAGTTGGAAAAGGTTGAGTTTAATATCACAGCGCAGGCTTTGGGTGAAAACTCTTCTCCTGTGATGATTACTCAAAGTGAATATATGCGCCGTATGAAAGAAATGGCTAATATTCAGGCTGGTATGAGTTTCTATGGAGAAATGCCCGATATGTTCAACCTTGTGCTGAATTCAGATCACAAACTGGTGAAAGAAGTTCTTGCAGACGAAGAAAAAGAATGCGACTCTGCTGTAGCTCCTATTCAGCAAGAAATGAATGACGTAGACAAACGTCGTAATGAGCTGAAAGATAAACAAAAAGGTAAGAAAGACGAAGAAATTTCTACTGCTGAAAAAGACGAAGTGAACGGATTGGATCAGAAGTGGGAAGAACTGAAAACAAAGAAAGACGAAGTCTTTGCCGGATATGCTGCTAAAAATAAAGTTGTCCGCCAATTGATTGACCTGGCATTGCTGCAAAATGGCATGCTGAAAGGTGAAGCTTTGAATAATTTTGTGAAGAGAAGCATCGAGCTAATCTAAATACGCCCTTTATTCACAATCTATATGCCGGGAGCATTGCAACTTTTATAAAAGTTGTAATGCTCCTTTTTTCGTATATTTTGTGTGGGAATGCTTGTTTTTTAGCGTTGGATACGTCCAATTTCGAAACAATTGCATATATTTGAGCTTTGATAATAATATATTTTCAGCTCGGAACTTTGAAGTATGAAAAGAATTCTTTTGCTTTTATCGTTTTGTTTCTTGTTGCTGCCCATGTTGCATGCCCAAAAAGTTGGACTTGTATTGAGTGGTGGTGGTGCGAAAGGTATGACGCATATCGGCATCATTCGGGCTTTGGAAGAAAACAATATCCCTATCGATTATATTACCGGTACATCCATGGGAGCCATTATCGGTTCGTTGTATGCCATGGGATACTCTCCCGATGATATGGAGGCTTTGTTGCGTTCAGAAGACTTTAAACGCTGGTATTCGGGAAAAGTAGAACCTAAATATGCCTATTATTTCAAGAAAAGTATTCCCACACCGGAGTTTTTTAATATCCGCTTTGATTTTAAGGACTCCTTGAATGTCAAACCGCAATTACCGACCAGTATGGTTAACCCCATCCAAATGAATCTGGTGTTTGTGGAGCTTTTTGCCCGTGCTACGGCTGCTTGTGACGGTGATTTTGATAGGCTGTTTGTTCCTTTCCGCTGTATCGCTTCCGATGTATACAATAAACGGCAAATAGTGTTAGGGAAAGGTGACCTGGGAGATGCTGTCCGTGCTTCTATGAGTTTCCCGTTTGTTTTTAAGCCTATTGAGATAGATAGCGTGCTGGCTTATGATGGTGGTATTTACAATAACTTTCCAACAGATGTAATGCGGGATGATTTTCATCCGGATATTATCATTGGTAGTGTGGTGGCTGCTAATCCATCCAAGCCTAAAGAAAATGACCTTATGAGTCAGATTGAGAACATGGTGATGCAGAAGACGGACTATTCTATTCCGGATTCTGTCGGCATCCTCATGACATTCAAGTATGATGATGTGAACTTACTTGATTTCGACCGTCTTCAGGAACTCCATGATATAGGTTACAATCGCACTCTTAGCCTGATGGATTCTATAAAGGGGCGTATTCATCGTAGGGTGAATGCAGATAATGTGCGTTTACGCCGTTTGGTTTATCGCAGTAATCTGCCGCAGCTCTATTTCCAGAAAATTTATATTGATGGAGCTAACCCCCAGCAACAGGCTTATATTCAGAAGGAATTTCATGATGAAGAAGATGAACCATTCACTTACGAAGATCTGAAGCGTGGATATTTCCGTTTACTTGCGGATAACATGATATCGGAAATCATTCCGAAGGCGGTATTCAATGAGGAAACCGATATGTACGATTTGCATCTGAAAGTAAAGATGGAGGATAATTTCTCTGTCCGCTTGGGGGGTAGTGTGTCTACGACGAGTTCCAATCAGATATATCTGGGATTGGGCTATCAGAACTTAAATTATTATGCTAAAGAGTTTACGTTTGATGGCCAATTGGGTAAAGTTTATAATAATGCCCAACTGATGGCGCGTATAGATTTGCCTACTCATATTCCTACTTCATATCGGCTTATTGCGTCTATCAGTACTTTTGATTATTACAAGAAAGAGAAACTGTTCTCTAAAAACGATAAACCTTCCTTTAATTCAAAGGATGAACGATTTCTGAAGTTGATTATCGCTTTACCATTTTTAGCGAATAAACGGGCTGAATTTGGCTTTGGTATTGGGAAATTGCAAGATAACTATTTTCAATCCAGTGTGATAAACTTTGAAGAAGACCGTTCGGACAGGAGCTTATACAGGCTTATAGGCGGTTCTATTAGTTTTTATGGAAGTACACTGAATTCTCGTCAATACGCTACAAAAGGATATAACGAGAAATTAATAGCTCAGATTTTTACGGGAAAAGAAAGATATAAGCCTGGAAATCCGACAGAACAGCCTGTTACACAGGAACGGCAATCATGGTTACAGATTTCTTATATGAAAGAAGCATATCATAGTATGGCGCCTAAATTTGTTTTGGGATGGATGGCAGAAGCGCTGTATTCATCGAGGAATTTCTCAGAGAATTTTACGGCGACGATGATGCAGGCTGCAGAGTTTTCGCCGACTCCGCATAGTAAGCTGATGTATAATGAGGCTTTCCGTGCCAATCAGTTTTTGGCTGCCGGTATCAAGCCTATGTTTATTTTCAATGATATGTTTCATCTGAGAGGAGAATTTTATGGATTTATGCCTATTTTTCCTATTGAGAAGAATACGCAAAACAAAGCATTTTATGGAAAAGCTTTCTCAAAGGTAGAATATATGGGAGAAGTTTCTGTTATTTGCCAATTACCTTTTGGAGCGATTTCTGCTTATGTAAATCATTATAGTTCACCGAGAAGGGAATGGAATGTGGGGCTGAGTATCGGTTGGCAACTGTTTAATTACCGTTTCATCGAATAATTTTCTTCAAAAAAAGTTTGTAGAATACTTGCAGTTTCGGAAAAAGTCCGTATCTTTGCACCCGTTAAACAAAAAGGCCGCGTAGCTCAACTGAATAGAGTAGCTGACTACGGATCAGCCGGTTACAGG
>OGWW01001604.1_pt1 | contig 11838 bp, 9 predicted proteins | sample 1576131 | NCBI WGS metagenome assembly OGWW01 (sample SAMEA3541576, study PRJEB24748) | human gut metagenome | biome: human gut; feature: human-associated habitat; material: faeces | place: China | collected 2012 | reverse complement strand
TTATATCCCAAGCAAATATGTGGGCGTATTAAAATATGAATTAGATGGAATTACATATTACTTTATTGATAATAAAGAGTATTTTGACTGTTTTTCACCTTATGGAAATATCAGACATGATATCGAAAAATTCTGTTTCTTTGATAAGGCAGTATTATCTATGCTTCCTGTTATCGGCTTCCAGCCGGATATTATCCATTGTCATGACTGGGAAACCGGCCTTATTCCGGTATATCTGAAAAACGAGTTTCAGGGAGATATGTTCTTCTGGGGTATGAAATCTGTTATGACCATTCATAACTTAAAATTCCAGGGCGTATGGGATATTAAGACCATGCGGGGGTTAACCGGACTTGCGGCATCACTCTTCACACCGGATAAGCTGGAATACAAGAAGGATGCAAATATGTTAAAGGGTGGTCTGGTTTATGCAGACTACATTACCACAGTAAGTGATTCTTATGCCAATGAGATTCAGACAGAATATTATGGGGAAGGTTTAAATGGTCTGCTTTCTGCCCGTCATTATGATATGCAGGGGATTGTTAATGGTATCGATTATCAGGTTTACAATCCGGCAACAGACAATAAGATTTACTGTAACTATGACGCTGAGTCATTCCGCAAAAAGAAAGTCAATAACAAGCTGAAATTGCAGGAAGACTTAGGATTGACCGTAGATAAGAAGAAATATATGATTGGTCTTATTTCGCGTTTGACAGACCAGAAGGGCTTAGATTTGATTAACTTCGTTATCGACCGTATTGTGGATGACTTTACACAGCTTGTGGTAATTGGAACCGGTGAAGGTCAGTATGAGAACATGTTCCGTTATTATGCATGGAAATATCCGGATCGTGTGTCTGCAAATATCTGTTACTCCGATGACCTGGCGCATAAGTTATATGCATCTGCCGATGCCTTCTTAATGCCATCCCGGTTTGAGCCATGTGGACTGACACAGCTTATTTCATTCCGCTACGGAACAGTGCCAATCGTCCGCGAGACTGGTGGATTAAAAGATACTGTTGTTCCATATAATGAATATGAGAATACCGGAGATGGATTCTCATTCAGTAATTACAATGGGGAGGAAATGCTTTCTGTCATTAATTATTCCAAACACATTTTCTTTGACAAGAAGAAACAGTGGAACCAGATTATTGACCGTGGCATGGCAAAAGACTTCTCCTGGAAGAGTTCTAAGTGCCGTTATGAGAACCTTTACAATTATTTAAAGGGCTGGCCGGTATAAAAAAGAATATCATGTAGATAATAAGACAGACAGTGTAAAACTGCCTGTCTTATTTTTTCTGCGAGTAGCGAAAAATAATCCAGACAGAAAGAAGGGAGCATCTGATATGGAGCAGAAAGAAAACAAAGTGCTGCCAAAGAAAAAAGTCCCAAATGTGGAATTGAAAAATGCAGAAAACAAAAATGCAGAATTACAAAATACAGAATCAAAACTAGAAAAAACAGAAAACAAAGAACGGAAAAAAGATGAATCGAAAAAGGAACAGTTAGACGATCAGGAACTGATCAGGGAATCCGGGCAGATTTCCTTATCTGACAGCCGATGGCATCAGAAGATTCATTTATTATCGGTGATTGGTGAGATTGAAGGTCATGAATGTCTTTCTTCCAATACCAAGACAACGAAATATGAGCATGTACTGCCGAAGCTTGCAGAAATAGAAGATTCTGACCAGGTGGATGGTGTTCTTGTGCTTTTGAATACAGTAGGCGGTGATGTGGAATCCGGACTTGCCATTGCAGAAATGCTATCTTCCTTAAGTAAACCGACAGTGTCCCTTGTCTTAGGCGGAAGTCATTCCATTGGTGTGCCGCTGGCGGTTTCAACGGACTATTCTTTTATTGTGCCATCGGGAACCATGGTCATCCATCCGGTGCGTATGAGCGGGACAGTAATCGGAGCACCGCCAACTTATGATTATTTCCAGCAGATGCAGAATCGGATTATTCATTTTATAGCATCTCACAGCAGAGCGGATGAAAAAAGATTAGAGCAGCTCATGATGAATACCACTATGCTGGCAAAGGATCTGGGAACCATTCTTGTAGGAGCGGATGCAGTAAAAGAAGGACTGATTGACGAAGTGGGGGGAATCGACCAGGCACTTCATAAATTGCATGAGATTATACGAGAACAGAAAAACGAATGCCTGTAATGACAAACGCATCAAAATATGGTATACTAATGCACAGTGTTGATAATTTTATACAAGTAACTGTAGTGAGAGATACCAAGGAGGCAGCTATGTCATTATTACAGTCTGTTTTATTAGGTCTGATACAGGGATTAACCGAATTTCTGCCGGTAAGCAGTTCCGGTCATCTGGCAATATTTAAACAGTTTTTTCAAATAGAAACCGGCGGAATGTTTTTTGATATTCTGCTTCACATCGGAACACTGATTGCCGTATTTATTGTATATTATAAGGATATATTCCGCATGATTAAAGAAGGCTTTGCCATTATTGGTGATTCTTTTGTAAATGTGGCAACCTTTTTTAAACGTGTGATAACAAAAGAAGATTTACCATACCGTAAAATCGTGCATAATAGTTACCGGAAATTTGTGATGCTTGTCATTGTTTCCACGATTCCAACCGGAATTATTGGAATTGCAGCGAAAGATCTGGTGTCTGCGGCAGAGCAGATTTTACTGGTTCCTGGAATCTGCCTTATTATTACGGCAGTGCTTTTATTTATTGCAGACCGGATTCCGGATGGCGGCAAGACACCAAAGCAGGTAACTTATACCAATGCATTTTTAATCGGTATCAGTCAGGGAATCGCAACCATGCCGGGCTTATCGCGGTCAGGAACCACAATCACAGCATGTCTTTCTACCGGAATGACCCGCAAATTTGCGGTAAAATATTCTTTTATCATGTCTATTCCGGCAATACTTGGAGCACTGGTAGTAGAGATTAAGGATGTTGAATTTGCAGCATTACAGTCTGCAGATATTTTAAATTACATAGTTGGAACGCTGGTGGCAGCGGTAGTCGGTTATATCTGCATTAAGACCATGCTGGTAGTAGTGCGCAAAAAGAAATTCACGATATTTTCCATCTACTGTCTCATAATGGGACTGGTATCAATTGGAGGATATTTTTATATGTAAACGGGAGATTGAAATGGCAACTGGAACTAGAAAAAAGACAACTCAGAAGAAAAAAACAACAGGAACAACAGCATCAAAGGCAAGAAAACAGCGGGAACAGCAGGAATCCTTCCGAAATGAAGTGATTCTTTGGATTGCACTGGCAGTCTGTATTGTTTTGCTGCTTGCTAATTTTGGAATCGGCGGAAAAATCGGAAGCGGAGTCAGTTCCTTTTTTTTTGGAATATTTGGATTAATGGCATATGTATTCCCAATCTGTTTCTTTTTAGCAGTGGTGTTCGCAGTGTCTAATCGGGAAAATAAAGTGGCGGCAGTTAAAATCGTAGCAGCTGTATTATTTGTATCATTCTTATGCCTTTTTATTCAGATGGCGACAGACAGCAGCAAGGAAGCAGGCGCAATATCCGCTTTCCGCTATGGCTTTGAAAATAAGGCTGGTGGCGGTATAATCGGTGGATTATTAGAACAGCTTCTGTGTCCGAATTTTGGTGTGCCGGGTACTTATGTCATTGATATTATTGTTTTGATAATATCGCTGGTGCTGATTACAGAACGCTCTATTATGAAAGGCATGCAAAAAGGCGGAAAAGTCATTTACGATTCAGCGAAGGATGATGCAATCCGTCGTATGGATGCTGCCAGGGAACGCCGGGAAGAGCGGGAGAAAGAAAGAGAAAAAGAGCAGGCAAGACGGCGGATGGAGAAGAAGGTAAGTGGTGTGGCATTGGATACCAAATTACCATCCCCGGATAAAAAGAAAGTCAAATCAGATGATATTAATGAAATTACTTTGAGTGATATCGAAGATATGCCGGTGGTACAGGAAGAAAATAAAGTTGTGCTTACGGCAGCCAACGGCAGTCAGGGAGTGGAACAGCCGGTATGGCGGGAGCCGGTAATTCACGCACTGAATGAACCGGTGGCAACCATACATAGAACAGAGGTAAAACCGGTAATTGAGCCTGCATTTGAGCCGGAACCTGTTGCAGAAAAGACAGAAAGCTATAAGCAGAAAGAACCGGTGCAACCTGCAATGGACGAAGAAAAGCCAAGGAAAAATAAGAAGCAGGACAAGATGGAAATCGAAGATGAAGTGGCGGCAGTAGAAGAATCCATCGTAAAACAGGAAAATTCCGGTGGCAGATATGTATTCCCACCGGTGAATCTACTGAAAAAGGGAAGTGCAGGTGCTTCCGGTGATACCAGAGATTATCTGAATCAGACAGCAGCAAAATTAAAAGAGACTCTAAAGAATTTTGGAATTAATATTACAATTACGGCTATCAACTGCGGACCAGCAGTAACGAGATATGAATTCCAGCCGGAAATGGGTGTAAAGGTCAGCAAAATCGTAAATTTGTCCGATGATATCAAGATGAATCTTGCGGCGGCGGATATCCGGATTGAAGCACCGATTCCGGGTAAAGCAGCCATTGGTATCGAGGTGCCGAATAAAGAAAGTATTCCGGTTATGTTCCGTGATCTGGTAGAGTCAGAGGAATTTCATGCCAATAAATCACCGATTGCTTTTGCAGCCGGAAAAGATATTGCCGGAAAAGTCATGATTGCGGACATTGCAAAGATGCCGCATCTATTGATTGCAGGAGCTACCGGTTCCGGTAAATCTGTCTGTATCAATACAATTATTATGAGTATTTTGTACCGGGCAGATCCGGAGGATGTAAAGCTTATCATGATTGACCCGAAGGTGGTTGAGTTAAGTGTATACAATGGAATCCCACATCTGTTTATTCCGGTTGTTACAGATCCGAAGAAGGCGGCAGGTGCATTGCACTGGGCGGTAGCTGAAATGACAGACCGTTATCAGAAATTTGCAGAATACGGTGTCCGTGATCTGAAGGGCTATAACCAGAAAATAGAAGGAATCAAAGATATTGATGACCCGGATAAGCCAAAGAAGATGCCGCAGATTGTAATTATTGTGGACGAGCTGGCGGATTTGATGATGGTTGCACCGGGGGATGTGGAAGATGCTATCTGCCGGTTGGCGCAGCTTGCAAGAGCCGCAGGAATCCATCTTGTCATTGCAACACAGCGTCCTTCCGTAAATGTCATTACCGGACTGATTAAAGCAAATATGCCATCCCGAATCGCATTTTCTGTAACGTCCGGTGTGGATTCAAGAACCATTCTTGATATGAACGGTGCGGAAAAGCTTTTAGGAAAAGGCGATATGCTTTATTATCCGCAGGGCTTACAGAAACCGCTTCGTGTACAGGGTGCGTTTGTATCCGATAAAGAGGTATCAGATGTGGTTGAATTCTTAAAGGAACACAATGAGGGGGAAGGCTACAGTAGTGATATTGAAGAGCGGATGAACAATATTTCTGTATCCGCAAGCACTGGTGCTGATGCGGCATCTGGTGATGGAAATGACAGAGATGCTTATTTCTTGGATGCTGCAAAGCTTTTGATTGATAAAGATAAAGGTTCCATTGGAATGATTCAGCGTTATTTTAAAGTTGGTTTTAACCGGGCGGCAAGAATTATGGATCAGCTGGAAGAAGCTGGTGTAGTAGGACCGGATGAAGGGACCAAGCCGCGACAGGTGTTAATGTCTCCGGAACAGCTGGAAGCATTTATTGAAGAGGGTAATTAAGAAAGATTTATAGAATACAATCCATGAGGAGGAAATGAAGATGAAGTCAGATATTGAAATTGCACAGGAAGCAGAACTGGTACATATTAAGGAAGTGGCTGAGAAGCTCGGAATAAACGAGGATGAGCTGGAATTTTACGGAAAATACAAAGCAAAGATTTCCGATGAATTATGGGAGTCTGTAAAAGACAGGGAAGATGGCAAACTGGTTCTTGTAACAGCTATTAACCCGACACCTGCCGGCGAAGGAAAGACCACAACAAGTATCGGACTTGGTGAGGCGATGGCTTTACTTGGTAAAAAAGCGGTACTTGCACTTCGTGAGCCGTCTTTAGGACCGTGCTTTGGAATCAAAGGTGGAGCTGCAGGTGGTGGATATGCGCAGGTAGTTCCGATGGAAGATTTAAATCTGCATTTTACCGGAGATTTCCATGCAATCACATCCGCAAATAACCTGTTGGCAGCATTATTGGATAATCATATCCAGCAGGGCAACCAGCTTGGAATTGACCCACGTCAGGTAGTATGGAAACGTTGTATGGATATGAATGACCGTGCACTTAGAAATATTGTAATCGGTCTTGGAAGCAAGATGGATGGTATGGTACGTGAAGACCATTTCATCATTACAGTGGCATCTGAAATTATGGCTGTTTTATGTCTGGCGGACAATATGGAAGATTTGAAACGCCGTCTGGGCAGAATCATAGTTGCCTATTCCTTTGACGGAAATCCGATTACGGCAGATGATTTACATGCAACCGGTTCTATGGCAGCACTCTTAAAAGATGCCATCAAACCAAATCTGATTCAGACATTAGAGCACAATCCGGCCATTGTTCATGGTGGACCATTTGCAAATATTGCTCATGGATGCAACAGTGTCCGCGCTACAAAGACAGCTTTAAAATTAGGTGATATTGCAATTACAGAGGCCGGTTTTGGTGCTGACCTTGGTGCTGAAAAATTCTTTGATATCAAGTGCCGTAAGGCTGGACTTAAACCGGACGCAGTGGTACTGGTAGCAACCATCCGCGCATTAAAATATAACGGTGGGGTTCCAAAGGCAGACCTTGCAAAAGAAGATTTGGAAAGCTTAAAGAAGGGAATTGTAAACTTAGAGAAACATATCGAGAACCTTCAAAAATTTGGTGTACCGGTAGTAGTTACCTTAAACTCCTTTGTAACCGATACCAAAGAAGAAATTGCATTTGTAGAGAACTTCTGCAAGGAAAGAAACTGTGAATTCGCATTATCTGAAGTATGGGAAAAAGGTGGCGAAGGCGGAATCGAACTTGCAAAGAAAGTACTGGATACTTTAGAGCATAAAGAAGCACATTTCAAACCTCTGTATGAGGATGAGATGTCTCTTATGGATAAGATTAAGACGATTGCAACTGAGATTTATGGAGCAGATGATGTAACTTACAGTAAGGCTGCATTAAAAGAATTAAAACATATTGAAGAAATGGGAATGGGCAATTTCCCTGTATGTATGGCAAAGACCCAGTATTCTCTTTCTGATGATGCATCAAGGCTTGGCAGACCGACTGGCTTTACCGTAAATGTCCGTGAAGTATATGTATCTGCCGGAGCAGGCTTTGTAGTAGCTATTACCGGCTCTATTATGACCATGCCTGGACTTCCGAAAGTACCGGCTGCAAATAATATTGATGTAACCAATGATGGCGTAATTACAGGATTATTTTAGGAGGTATCATGGCATTATTAATTGATGGAAAAAGAATTTCTGCTGAAATAAAAGATGAATTAAAAGAAGAAGTAGCACAGTTAAAGGAACAGGGAATCACAGGAGCACTTGCTGTAATCCAGGTGGGAAATGACCCTGCATCCAGTGTATATGTCAGAAACAAAAAGCGTGCCTGCGAATATATTGGGATAGATTCTCTTTCTTACGAGCTTCCGGAAGAGACTTCCCAGGATGAATTACTGGCTTTAATCGATAAATTGAATAAAGAAGAACATGTAAAAGGCATTTTGGTACAGCTTCCATTGCCAGAGGGCATTGATGAGGATGCGGTAATCCGTGCCATTTCTCCGAAGAAGGATGTAGATGGTTTCCATCCGGAAAATGTCGGCGCATTGATGATTGGACAGAAAGGATATATTTCCTGCACACCTGCCGGAATCATCCAGCTTCTGAAGCGTTCTGACATTGATATTGAGGGAAAACACTGTGTTATCGTTGGAAGAAGCAATATTGTTGGAAAACCGATGGCAATCTTAATGCTGCGTGAGAATGCAACTGTTACAGTAACGCATTCAAAAACCCGTAATTTAAAGGAAATCTGTAAAGAGGCAGATATTCTGATTGTTGCAATTGGGAAAAAAGAATTTATTGATGCATCCTATGTAAAAGATGGTGCAGTTGTCATTGATGTAGGAATTCATCGCGATGAGAACAATAAACTTTCCGGTGATGTAAAATTTGATGAAGTAGAGCAGCTTTGTAGTGCGATTACACCGGTTCCGGGTGGAGTCGGACCAATGACCATTGCAATGTTAATGAACAATTGTGTGGAAGCTATGAGACATGAATAGGAGAAGGCTATGAAGTGTGCAAATTGTGGAGCAGAAATAAAATTAGGCTGTGTGTACTGTTCTGTATGTGGAAAAGAAGCACAGATTGTTCCGGATTATAATGTGGAAGAGGATATTTTAAAAGAATTATTAGAAGAAGACGATAAAACGAATAAGAATGCCTCTTCCAACGGAAAGAAGAAAAAATCATTGAAAAACAGCCAAAAGAAAAAGAAAGAGGCAGAACAGAAAAAGAAACAGAAAAGACTTCTGATTACAGTATCAGTTCTGATTACTATTGCAATCATTGGTGTGGTTATTGTTCTGCTGGTGCAGAACAGCCATAAGAAATCTTTTGATTATCAGTATCAGAAGGGAATCAGTTACACGGAAGAGAAAAATTATACCAAGGCATTGACCTATTTTGAACAGGCAGAAAAATTGCAGCCGGATAATGTGGATGTATTACTCCGGATGGCTGATTTGTACCGAATCCGAAAAGATGAAACATCAGAAGAAGCGTATTTGTTACAGATACTTACCCTTGATAAGAACAATGAAGAAGCGTATCAGATGCTGATTGCCTTATATGATAAGCAAAAGGAATATGATAAACTACAGGATTTATATGAACAATCAGACTCTGATAAAATAAAAGCGCTGTTTGATAATTATGAAGTAAAGGCTCCGGAGTTTTCGGAAGAAGCCGGGGAATACAATGATACGATTGAAATTGAACTGATGGCAGACTCAGACTGTACCATTTATTATACGTTAAATGGTGATTCTCCGATTGAAAAGGGAATGGAATATACAGAACCGATTTCTTTAGAGGATGAGAAAGAATATACCATCAAAGCAGTAGCAAAGGACGCAAGAGGCTTTTATAGTGAGATTGCAGAAGCAGATTATGAAATTACTTTTGAAGCTCCGGATTCTGCTAATGTAACACCTGCGGCCGGAACATATTATGATGCGCAGAGCATCAGTATACAGGTTCCCGCTGGTTCCACTGCTTACTATACCTGGGATGGCTCAACACCAACACAGGATTCTGATGTATACAGTGAACCACTTGAAATGCCACAGGGCAATAATGTGTTGTCTATTCTTGTGGTAGATGACCATGGACTGGCAAGCCCGGTGATAAGATATAATTACATTTATCTCCCGGAATAAGCTATGGCAGATGAACAAAGGCAGATAAGAATGTTTCTTATCTGCCTTCGTTCCGGGGATTTTAAAAATTAGTCTTCTTTTACAAATTCAATGACACCCTTGTCAAGTCTGGATACTCTTGCTAAAGAATAGACATCGATGCCCTGTTCCTCCAATTTTTCACGACCAGGCTGGAATGCTTTTTCAATTAAGACACTGACACCTGCGATGGTGGCATGTGCTTTACGGATTAGGCGGATAGCACCGGTAGCAGCTTCGCCGTTGGCAAGGAAATCATCCACGATAAGAATGTGGTCATTTTCGCTGATGTATTTTGCGGAAATGGTTAATTCATAGCTGGTTCCTTTGGTATAAGAAGTTACAACAGTCTGATATAAATCATGATTTAAAATTTTAGAAGGCTGTTTCTTTAAAATAACAAGTGGAACGCCTAATGCTTCTGCAGCCATAAGAGCCGGAGCAATACCGGAGCTTTCGATGGTAGCAATACGTGTGATACCTTTTCCTTTATAATGTTCTGCAATATCTTTGCCCATTTTCTTCATTAATTCAGGATCCACCTGATGATTAATAAAGCTGTCAACCTTTAAAATGTTTTCGCTTTCTGCGATTCCTTCTGCAAGAATTTTGTCTTCTAATAATTTCATTTTGTTACTCCTTTGATTGTATTATATTTAAGCAGAAATCTGCTGTTTATTCATTGTTGTCTGAATAGTAAGCGGCATAAATCTTTTCTAAGATATGTTCTTCATAATCCTCCGGCAGACCGGCAAATTTAGCATGAAGAAGTGCGGCAATTTTGTCGGAACGGATAAAGTAACGCTGCTCCATGGAAGGCTCGCTGTCAGCACCACTGACATGGTCGATTTCTTCCGCAGTATAGTTTGAAGAGAACCATTCCATAATTTCGCTGGTGCGTCTGCTTTCCATATCTGCATCCGCAGACATCTGGTTGATTTTACGGAAATGTGTAATTCCGATTCCAAGAAAAATAACAAACAGAACAGACATTACAACAATCATAATAACACGCATATAATCAGCCATTGGTAATTTGATGATGTCCAGAGCAAAAAGAATGACAAAAATCAGACCGGCAATTCCAACTCCAAGGAATGTATAAGCGGTAGAACGATTATCTTCCAGCTGGGCATCTTTCTCCTTGTATACCATGTTATGTACCTGACCTTTCGTTATAATAATACTATTATAAGTGATTTTATCCGACGATACAATAACCTTGTCTGTATTTCTGAAATAAGGTATACTGCAAGTATGAAGATAACAATATTATGCGTAGGAAAAATCAAAGAAAAATATTTCAGGGATGCCATTGCCGAGTACGAAAAAAGACTGGGCAGATACTGTAAGCTTGAAATTGTGGAAGTGGCAGATGAGAAAACACCGGATGGAGCATCCGAGGCAGAGGAACAGCAGATTCGTCATAAAGAGGGGGAACGTCTTTTAAAATATTTAGAGGGAAAGAACTGCTACGTCATTGCCCTTGCAATCAACGGAAAAATGCTGGATTCTGTTGCTTTATCGGAAAAAGTCAGTGACTTGATGGTAAAGGGCAACAGCCATATCGTTCTTGTGATCGGAGGCTCCCTTGGAATTGCGGATGAAGTATTAAAACGTGCAGATGAAAAAATAAGCTTTTCGAAGATGACATTTCCGCACCAGCTGATGCGTGTTATTTTATTGGAGCAGTTATACCGGAGCTATCGGATTATCAATCATGAACCGTATCACAAATAAGCAACCGTATCATAAATAGAAGAAACGGATAAAAGGAGGAGATTTTATGAGGATGTACGACCTCATTTTAAAGAAAAAGGAAGGTGCTGCTTTAAACAAAGAAGAAATCCAGTGGATGATAAATGCATTTACAACCGGTGAAATTCCGGATTATCAGATGTCAGCCATGCTGATGGCAATCTGTTTTCAGGGAATGAATCACGATGAGACACTGGCATTAACACTTGCTATGCGGGTGATACTGGCGCTTGGCATTTTTCATGGAAAACCAAATCGAATACGCTTGTATACCGATATTGAAGGTCTTATGACGCGTTACGGCACGATGGATATCGGCAGTATTGACATTGCTGCACTTTTAACAGAGCTGATAGAGATTATGAGTGCTAATGAGCTTGCAATGCCGGCACAGCTGACACTTCTCGCAAGAGGAATGACGACAATTGAGGGTGTAATTGCAGATTTAAGCCCTCAAGTAAATATCGTGGAGGTAGCGTCGGGACGTATTTCGGCATCATTTTGGGAAAATGTAAATTGGAAGGAAGAACTCAAAAATGAGGGAAGCCAGCTGTATCGCTCCATTAATAGG
>OGWW01001601.1_pt1 | contig 11860 bp, 9 predicted proteins | sample 1576131 | NCBI WGS metagenome assembly OGWW01 (sample SAMEA3541576, study PRJEB24748) | human gut metagenome | biome: human gut; feature: human-associated habitat; material: faeces | place: China | collected 2012 | reverse complement strand
CGCAACCGCCGGTAACGATAATCACTTTGTCTTTAATGTCGAATAAGTTTTTCATAGTTTATATATTATTTTATTTTCAACTTTGCTCCCTTTTCTCCCGATAACTCCAAATATTTCTCAACATACCGTCTGCCCAGCTCTCTTTGTGATTCTGCATCAAAGTGAAACTTGTCAATATTGGTAAGCCCTTCGGAAGAAACAAGCCCTGAATTAGGAATACTATCCGGTATTAAAGCTATCTTTTTAGCTATGTATGAATAATCTGAATTCCAGCGCCCTATTTCTCCGGCAATAAATGGCAAATTCGGAACCCCCAAATCACTACGTAAATCAGAGACCAAAGTATTTAAATTTTTCAGATAATTCTGATAATCGGTGCGATTAGATTCACCCTGATGCCAGATAATAGCTTCGGGCTTTAGATCAGTGCATTCACTCAACGCTTGTTTAATACGAGACAACGTTCGTTCATAATATCCCGTAGCGTCATTTTTCATAAAATGCTCTAAAGGAGTTCCACCACGCGCATTGACAACAAGAAATATAGTATCCTGCAATTGCTCTGATAAAACCTTAGCAAAAGTATACCCAGGACCTAATTTTTGTACATCTATACCCTTACGGATGTTCGAAAAACGGTTTAATGGATTTCGAGCTATTTCAAAAGATCCACTGGCATTCAGTAGCTTTACCAATGGTAAAGCTACTGAATCCACATCTTCTATCGGTGCTCTTCCTGCCATATTAGACTGACCAAGAAGTATAAACAAACGTTTAGGCTCGCCTGCTCGGCTAATAGTCAGAAAAGTGACCAACAACAAAAAAAATATATATATTTTTTTCATACTTCTTTCTGATAAAAGGAATATAAAACGATCATATTCATTCTTTTTTAATAATATCCCTCATTTTGTTCCTCTTCAATCTTTCCTGCCGGCTTCAAACGGTCAATATGGTTTTGCGGGATAGGACGCAATTTATGGAAGGACTTCATCGCACCGGCAGCCTTGGCTTCTTTATTGAATTTCATTACCCAATCATACAAGACGCCACAACGTACCAAATCTTCCCAACGGTAAATTTCACCTAATAACTCACGTCCTCTCTCATCTAAAATAAAAGTAACGAAATCAGTTTTTAGATCATCCGGGGTCACCTTTATCAAATCATAAGTGCTTTTTGTATTATTCATATCTCCACCTTCCTCTTTCCAGTATTGAGGGGCTTTCACCTCTTTATCTGCCCATGCTGCACGTTTTCTGATCACATTGATGTATTTAGCCGCCAATTCATAGTCTCCTTTTCTTCCGGCTGCTTCCGCCGCTATCAAATAGGTTTCGCCTAAACGCATACGTACCCATTCACGTGCACCGGCTTGCGTGTTTTTATCCGGTCGTGTAGGATCAAGATGTTTAAGTAATACAGGATGTCCTTCTATGTCATGCATTTCATAAGGCATATATACATACTTGAAATCGGCAAGGTATTTTTTCATCTCCAAAGTACCCGGTTTCAAGCCACATTTATGTACTGAAAAATAAATAGCGGTATCTCCCAGCTCTATTTTTCTTTTTCCTTCAATCTGTCCTTTCGCCGGATCGGGAGTAAAGTAAACCGTTCCATTGTCAGACAAGGTAGTCCATTTAGGAAGTGTTTTTGAATTATTCGCATAAAACACCATTTTAAAACTCTTATAAAAGCGCGAATCATTTTTACGATCAAAAAGAGTTAACAATGTTTTATCTGTCGGTCGAATCATGCCATAAGGACGTCCATTAGCAACATCGCGTATCATACCCGGTTGCAATTCATACATTGCCGCATTCCAATACAAATGAAACCAGTTTCCATCATCATTATACAGAGGATTATTAGTGAACTGTACCGCATAAATAACTTCTGAATTACCCTGATTCTTCATGTCCCATAAGTCTGCATAGTTACTCATTAATTTGTGTGTACCTCCATTCTCCGGTAATACACTTTCTGCGTAATAAAGACAACTATCCAAGTCAGTTGGTTTCATGCCACGAATATCAGTTTCTGCACTGGCACGAGTCAAATAAACTTTAGCCAAAAGATGCGCAGCCGCATATTTTGATGCCTTGCCTTTATTTGCCGGTTTTGTAGGAAGTAACGGCTCAGCGCATCTTAAATCACTAATTATTTGATTATAAACATCTGATACAGAAGCACGTTTATAGTCAGTTCTTACTTCAAAATTCCCTTTTGTCTCCAAAGGTATTTTACCAAAATGCTGCACTAAATCGAAATAGAAATATGCACGTAGGAAATGCAACTCCCCTAAACTCAAATTTCTTTTGGCTTCTGATAAAGATGAGCTTGTTTCCACTTGATTAATTGCAATATTGGCAGTACTGATTGCTTTATAATGATTTTCCCAAAATTCATAAAGCACCTTTAAGGAAGGATTCATAAATCCTGATTCATAACGATTGAATGATTCACGGGTTTTACCATCACGAGCCTCCGTAAAGAGATCACCCCCCATCTCTGTCATCATGTTATATCGAGCCTTATCCCCAGCTCCCCATCGCATATAAGAGTAAGTGGCTACTAATGCTGCATCAATGCCCTGTTCAGTAGCATAAAAGTCATACGTCAACTTCGAAGAGTCATCTTCATGCAACCAATCACTGCAAGATGTCAGCAAGAAAGCAAATAATAGTATAACACTTATATATTTTTTCATACCTAATGTTTTTAAAGATTAGAATTTCATTGATTTAAAAAGATAGATTTACTCCCCCCATCCACGTAGAAGCACTTGGAGCGGTATACCCTCTTGCTCCTTCGGGGTCAATTCCGGAGAAACCTGTTATAATAAAAGGATTGTTTGCAGAAAGATATACACGTATCTTATGCGCATGTATTCTCTTTAATAAATTTCCCGGCAATGTATAACCTAAAGTTATATTTCTAACTCTAAGAAAATCTGCCTTTTCATATTGAAGAGATTTCACATAGGCCGGAGATGCGTTATCAACGCTCGGTCTTGGAAAAGCATTGGTCGGGTTAGTCGGCGTCCAGTAATCAATAACAATACTATTAGCACGTCCAGGTTTGTTTAAATATTCAATATTGTTATTCAACATAGCCCCTACACTGGCATAAAGAAATATCGAAAAATCAAAATTCTTATATGATATACTATTCACCATACTGGCAATAAATTTAGGACTGGTAGAACCTAATATTTTCCGATCAGCTTCTGTAATCTTTTTATCACCATTATCCCATATTTTAATGTCTCCCGGCTTAAAGCTCGCTCCATTCTTATTGAATTTTTCCATCTCGTCCAGATCTTCCGGCGTATTCTGCCAAATGCCAACCTTTTCATAATCATAATGTACATTGATAGGATGTCCAATAAACCATTTATTCCCCACATCATCAATCTTTCCATTATATAAAGATTCTATTGACTCTTTGTTGGCATAAAACATTACATCAGTAGTCCATTGGAATGACTTCGTATTGATATTCAATGAAGAAAGAGATATTTCAATACCTTTATTCTTCGTCTCGCCAACGTTAGAAAGTACACTTCCAAAACCTGAAACAACGGGTATTTGACGCTCTAACAACAGGTTGGAAGTATGTTGGAAGTACAAATCAACAGTTCCGCTCAATCTATTATTAAAAAAGCCAAAGTCCACACCTACATTCCACTGTTTGGTAGTTTCCCAAGTCAACTCACTATTAGCCATTATTTTCGGTGCATATCCCAACACCTCGGAGGCCCCATTATCCCACACGTATTTTGATAAGGCCAGTCCTCCCTTTGTCATATAAGGGTCAATGGCAGAGTTACCTGTTTTTCCCCAGCCGGCTCTTAACTTCAAATTAGATACAAAGTTCTGCCTTTTCATGAAATTTTCTTCACTCAAACGCCATGCTAAAGCCACAGACGGGAAAGCAACCCATTTATGCCCTTCAGCCAAACGGGAAGAACCATCATAGCGGACAGAACCTGTAAACAAATACTTCCCTTTATAGCCGTAGTTCACGCGCCCCATAAAAGAAGCCATATTCCATTTCGTCAGTTTACTGCCTATTTTATCTATAATAGACGAAGAAGCCAAATCGTTATATAATAATTTATCAGAAGTAATATCTTGCACACCAATGCCATTTGTCTCCGTTTTATCTTCCTGGATAGACTGTAAAAGAGTTATACCCAATGAATGATCTTTTCCAAAATCACGATTATAAAATACCATATTTTCAAGCGTCATCATCATATATTTACTCATGCCATTATGAGCATAAGAAGTACCCAACTGACGAGTACTGGTTTTTGAAGAATAAAACTGATAATCCTGTTTGGTACGGGCATCAAGTCCTAAATTACTTCTAAACTTCAAACCTTTTATCGGAAAAGTAACCTCAAGATAATAACTACCCAAATATCGGCTAACCTTCTCAGGTGCAGATACCGCACCTTCTTCCAAATTCATTAACGGATTCCACATCTGAGCATCAGAAGCAACAAGTTCCGTTGGTGTACCATCCTCATTATACAAAGCTCCCAAGGGGCTGATACGGTACATATAAGCATCGCTTTCCATACCACTACCACGCTCTTTCACTGAATGTGAATACTGGGTTTGAAGACCAAATTTAAACCACTGATTTATTTCATGATTCAAATTCAAACGAACAGAATAACGCGTATAACTCTGATCCTTTATAATCCCCTCATTCTTATTATAGGTGGCAGAAGCCAAAAAATTAGTCTTGGCATTCCCACCGGTAACACTAATCTGATGATCCGTAATAATACCATTGCGTGTCACATGGTCAAACCAATTAGCGGAACGAATTTTCGACGGATCATAATTTCCATTTTCATCATAAGCCATCAACAGCGACTCCAACACATAAGGATCTTGCTTAAACATAGGATTCGCCATATCCGCTGTCTTATCTGGAGAATCAAAAGGATATTTATTAGAACTCTTGGTATTACGATAAGCTTCACGTACATATTCTGCATACTGCGCTCCATCCATTAAATTCAGTTTATTCTGTATCGTCTGAACACCAAAATAACCGGAATAATCTACCTGTGTTTTGCCGTCTTTACCTTGTTTGGTTGTGATAAGCACAACACCATTAGCCCCTCTAGAGCCATAAATAGCAGTAGCTGACGCATCTTTCAGCACTTCCATAGAAGCAATATCCGAAGGACTGATTTCTCGAAGTCCGCCTGTAATAGGAATTCCATCTACTACATATAGAGGTTCGTTACTTGCATTGATTGAACGCTTACCACGAATTAAAACTGACGGTGAAGTACCCGGAGCCCAATTATCTTGAGAAACCAACACACCGGAGGCACGTCCTTGCAGAGCTTCAGAGGCAGATGTAACAGGAACAGAGGCTATCTTTGCAGCATCTACGGAACTCATCGCACCTGTTACGTCCCTCTTTCTTTGCACACCATAGCCTACTACCACAACCTCATCCAGGATTTCGTTATCTTCTTTCAAAACCACTTTTGCCAAAGCCTTATCATTGGCTTTCAATGTCAACGTCTGGTAGCCAATAAATGAAATCGTTATTTCGGCTTTTTCCGGAACATCAGCCAATACATATTCACCATCCAGATTAGTGATAGTGCCTAAAGTAGTACCCTTCACTGAAACACTCGCTCCAATGACAGCCTCGCCTTTTTCATCGACAATCACCCCGGAAATCTTTCTAGTCTTTCCGTTTTGTTGTGTATCATCTGAAGTGGATTTTTCTTTCAGATAGATTTTCTTCTCACCAATTTCAAAATCCACATTCGTACCAGTAAATAATTTACTAAGCACATTCGATAGCTCTTCATCTTTTGCTTCAATGGTAACAATCTTGTCCGGATCAACGGTAGGACGACTGTATGCCACAGTCAGTCCGGTTTGCTGCGTAATGGCATCAAAGACTTTTGTTAACTTAACTTGCCGAAATTGCAAAGTCACTTTCTGAGCAGAGACCGTTAAACAAGTCATAAAGCCTAAAAGAAGTACAAGTAAAATCTTGTGTTTCATAACTTAAATTTTAGATTAACATTAGTATAAAAATTCGCTTTATACTAAGTAGACACACAAGATTCCGGAGCGGGTGAGGGAAAAAAGATTTTTTTTCGATAAATCAGGAAAAAGCCCCTTAAAAGCAAAGAATCGTCATGGGCGGTTCTAAATGTAGCTCGTCATCTTGTATTCTATGTATCTGCGTATAATTGTCCAATCATCTATGATGATTTGTACAAATTTACGACTTTTATTATAATAAGCAGTAGTTTCGTGCAAGAAATCTGAGGATAATGTAAACTGTTCTATTTGATAAAGAGACTTCGTTCATAGAAGACAAATAAGCTATTTCTTGCCGACACCGGCAAAAACCGCTATCTTTGAGAATAAAATGAAATAAAAACTTGCCGATAGCGTAAATGTAGATGACATCATCGAGACTATCAACCACTTCCGTTGCATTGATCTTATTATTGATCGTGCCGAAGAGAAGATTACCGAATCACTCATCAAAGAATTACATTATATACTGAAATCAGGAACCTCAGATAGTTGCAAGAATTGGTTTGCTGTGGGAAATTACAAGCGTCTGCCCAATGAAGTAGGCGGTATTGAGACCTGTCCGCCTGAAAATGTTCGTCCGCAAATGAAATCTCTGCTAAAAGAGTATAACTCAAAAAAGCAAAAAAACTTTGAGGACATCATCGATCTACACCAACGATTTGAAGAAATCCATCCCTTTCAGGATGGTAACGGACGTGTCGGACGATTAATCACTTTCAAAGAATGCTTAGCAAACAACTACGTCCCCTTCATTATAACGGAAGAGTTAAATACTATATCCCAAACCCACCTAAAAACCTTCTTCCTTTTTCTGTCGTAGCGTATTTCTGGTTAGAAGAATTAGGCTTATCTTTTATCGTGTATTCCCTATGAACAATAACATTGGCTATAATTTCTTGAAATATCAACTCTCTTAAATCCTTTCTTCACCTGCAATGCGCACTTTTTTTTGTTTTCATTGATTACAGTGCTGTTCTTGAAAAGAAATTTCGGGAAGTTTCTTCTATATGAAGAAATAAAAATGAGATGATTATAGTTGCACAATTATGCAACTTTTCATATCTTTGCTACATGAAACGCAGGATTACAACATACGGTGGATATTTTGAGAGATTCATAGAAACTCTCTCTACCAAAGAATTGTTGAAATTGCACTATATCATCTCACTTTTGGAAACAGAAGACCGGATGCCCGTAAAATTCATCAAATTTATACGTGATGGATTATATGAGCTCCGTATGGAGTACAATAGCAATATTTACCGAGTCTTTTTCATTTTTGACAATGATCAAATTGTCGTGTTATTTAATGGTTTTCAAAAGAAAACCCAGAAGACCCCATCAGAAGAAATAGAAAAAGCATTAAAAATTAAGGAGGCCTATTATGGAGACAAACAATCATCAAGTCGTTGATTACAGTGCTGTTCTTGAAAAGAAATTTGGTAAACCTGGCACAGAAGAGCGTGCTAAGTTTGATGAAGAAGCATACGCTTTCTATACAAGTCAAATATTACTTGATGCTCGCAAAAATGCACGGTTAACACAAGAAGAACTTGCCAAACGTATCGGAACTAATAAATCTTACATCTCACGAATAGAGAAAGGAATTACTGTTCCAAGTGTAGCCACATTTTACAGAATAGTAAACGCGTTAGGATTGACTGTTGAGTTAACTCCGGCAATCTAAAAAGAAGAGACTCATCTTAGCACTTTACATAAAGAGGCTTACATGTGTAAGTCTCTTTCAAGTTATTCCATCGTGACTATCACTGTTTTTTCAGCTTCCTTATATTCAAAATGCAACGGAGAGATTTTTTCCAAATCACGCAAAACCTTTTCAAGAAGCGTGTTCTCAGATGTCAGCGTAAAATACACATTCCAAGCAGCTTTATCCTCTATCTTGAAGTCTACATCATACCAACGGTTCAGCACTTTGATCACTTCCGACAACGGGGTGTCTTTAAAAGCTATCACATTCTTTTTCCATAACGAAGAAAGGTGGGCATCTGTATTCCGAATGATTGTGCAATGTTCACTCTCCTTATTATATACAAGTTTTTCGCCGGGCTGCAACGGATATTTCTTATCGGAAGGAAGGGCCAGATTGACATGGCCTTCATCCAGGCAAACAGTTATATCCTTATTCTCCGGATAAGCCTGGACATCAAAAGAAGTTCCCAATACATGGATAGCCGGTCCATCAAGATTGACAATGAAAGGACGGCGGGAATTTTTTGAAACAACAAAATACGCTTCTCCTTCCAGATAAACTTCACGGCTGAACAATGCAAATTTCTTAGGATACCTCAGACGGGAATCGGAATTGATATATGCCCGCGTACCATCCTGAAACATCATCTGAATGCGTTCTCCTTTAGGCACATATATTTCTTCGTAACCGGAATCACCGAATAAATCCACCCGGGTATTCACCTGGACAAACAGCCCCATCAACACGACAAAAGGTATGACAACGGCAGCCACGCGGAAAGCTATCCGGCGGATACGCTTCCGACGAATATTGCGGAAAATACGTGCGAACATCTCTTCCGAAGGAATTGCGTGATTGACGTAGAGTTCTTCATAACCCTGCTTGATCTGTTCCGCATCAAGATCCATGCTCTTAGACAAATAGGCGGTTCCCTCATCTGTAGCAAACCATTTTGCCACGATTTGAGCATCTTCAGAAGTTGCTATTCCTGCCAATACTTCCTGTATTTGTTGTTCTGTAGGCTTATTCATATTCTTTGTATCCATGTGATTAAATAGACACTTAAATGCCTCAACAAGGTGAGGGCTGTAACAATTATTAGCATCTTACGCAAATGAACGCGTAACAGTTTCAAGGCTTCGGAGTAATGCGTCTTTACTGTATTGACAGATAATTTCATCCGTTCGGCGATCTCTTGATTCGTCAGTTCTTCTCTGACTTTCATCAGGCAGATTTCCCGCTTTTGCACCGGAAGCATGTCTACCGCCTTATAAAAATTTGACATTAGTTCCTTCTTTTCCAGATTTTCTATCAAGTTGTCTTCATACACAGGAGCGGATTGTGCCATTTCATAGTTCTTGGTAATTGCACTATTTTCATTGCGAATCAAGTTCAACACATGATTTTTGGTCATTGTAAACAGATAATTCTTTAGACTGATTCCCACACGTAATTCGGTACGGAATTCCCATAAACGACTAAAGACGTGCTGCACAACATCTTCCGCCATGTTAGCATTCATTAAATAACGATATGCCAATACATACAATAATTTATGATATCTGTCATAGGCTTGGGTAAAAGCCCGCTCATCCCCTTTTTCTATTAAGGCGAAGAGTGCTTCATCATTAAGTTCGGATATCTGAGGTGTAGATAATGGCATTAGTCGGTTACTTTAAAGATACGCCAAATATAAATGTTTATTTTGGGATTATTTCTATTTAGCCAAAAAATCACTGCACAGCCGATGAATTTACGCCATTATTTCTGAAAAAAATCGAGCAACTTTTTTCAAATCTTTCGCCGCTTTTTTCCGTAACCCTTTCATTTAATCATTTATTCCATATATCTTTGTATTATTGAAAGGAGATATAATAATATGAACTTAAACTATCCTATAGAAGATAAAGTTGAATTTTTATGGATGAGGAGATGGGAAAGCCCCCATCAGGAGAACTTGCCAAACGTATCGGAACAAATAAATCCTATATCTCACGAATAGAGAAAGGAATTACTGTCCCAAATGTAGTTACATTTTACAGAATTTTATATCATGAGACTTACATAATTAGTACATGTAAATCTCTTTTTTATGATAAAAGCGGTTTTATCATAGCTTACAATTATCAGAAAAAATCCAGTGAAAACAAGATAACCAAACGGGCTTTTAGGGTAGCACGCATCGCACGTATTTATCCCCTGCACTGGCTGACCTTATTTATCGCCGTCGCCTTAGGAAACATTACTAAATAAATAATTCATGGAACAACTAAGCAACAAGAATCCTCGTATCGAGGTAGTAGATGCCCTACGAGGCTTTGCCGTAATGGCTATCCTTTTGGTTCACAGTCTTGAACATTTCATTTTTCCCGTTTATCCCACAGATTCCCCAACCTGGCTAAATATATTGGACCAGGGAGTATTAAGTGGTGTTTTTACCCTATTTGCAGGAAAATCTTACGCAATCTTTGCTCTCCTGTTCGGATTTACATTTTACATTCAGAGCAATAATCAGAAGAAACAAGGCAAGGACTTCGGCTATCGGTTCCTATGGCGTTTAGTTCTGTTGGCTGCATTTGCAACATTAAACGCTGCTTTCTTTCCTGCAGGAGATGTATTATTGCTATTTGTCATTGTTGGGCTTGTCCTGTTCTTTACCCGGAATTGGAGTGATAAAGCTATTCTCATCACTTCCATTATCTTCTTGTTACAGCCAGTTGAATGGTATCATTACATAGCCAATCTGATCAATTCTGCACATCAGTTACCGGACCTGAAAGTAGGCGAAATGTATGCGGAAGTGGCAGAGTACACCCAAGCCGGCAACTTTTGGGATTTCATCTGGGGAAACGTTACTTTAGGACAGAAAGCCAGCTTACTGTGGGCAGTAAATGCAGGACGTTTCTTCCAAACAGCCGGATTATTCCTCTTAGGCTTCTACATCGGTAGAAAGCAACTTTTCGTTACGACGGAAAAGAATCTCCATTTCTGGATAAAGATACTGATTATCTCCGCAATCTCTTTTGCTCCTCTCTATACTCTGAAAGAGTTGATTATGCAGAACAGTACAATCATACAGCAAACAGCCGGAACTGCGTTCGATATGTGGCAAAAGTTAGCTTTTACTTTCGTACTGGTAGCTTCATTCGTATTGCTTTACCAACGTGAAAAGTTCAGTAAAGCTGTCAGCAGCCTGAGATTCTATGGAAAAATGAGTCTTACGAACTATATATCCCAATCCATAATGGGAGCACTGATTTACTTCCCTATCGGTCTGTATCTGGCTCCTTATTGTGGATATACGCTCAGTCTGCTAATCGGACTTTGCATATTCCTGTTGCAAGTAAAATTCTGTAAATGGTGGTTGAGCAAACAGAAACAAGGTCCATTGGAGCATATCTGGCATAAATGGACTTGGATGGGGACAAATAAATAAGCTGTAGTTAGCCTATAAATAGCCTTCTGGTGAGTGCAAAAACGAAGTTCGTAGCCGCCAGAAGGCTTTAATATGAAAGATTTCTACTTATGACAAGAGTAGTAATATGGGAAAAGATCGTTTTTAAATTGCCTCACACAAAATTGACGATATCTGAGATATTACCCTATAAACTTTCTCATAAGAAACAGCTATATTCTGCTTCATCAGATGCTCAATAAGGCGGTTTTCTTCTTCAAGCGGCCAATAAATGCACTTATCTTCTTTTGCAACTTCGCCAAATGGGATAATATCTATCTCATATACTTTCTTATAATAAAAGCGTTACTTTTGACTCAAAGACTTCTCAAAACCATCTATCTGCGTAATACCGTTTGAGATTTCCTCAAACTTTTGCCAATCGGATATAGCTATAGCAATATCCAAATCTTGCGTATGCCTGGCAGATCTCTGTTGCAACAGCTTCTGCATAATGATGTCACGAGCTGTTGCCCCTATCACATAAAAAGGAAGCTTCTCTTTTTCGAAATATCGGCTAAGTTTTTCTAACAGCTCTTTTATTAAGAGATTATCCAGTCAAATTCCGGAATCGGACTTGCTTTTACATAAACA
>OGWW01001591.1_pt1 | contig 11938 bp, 10 predicted proteins | sample 1576131 | NCBI WGS metagenome assembly OGWW01 (sample SAMEA3541576, study PRJEB24748) | human gut metagenome | biome: human gut; feature: human-associated habitat; material: faeces | place: China | collected 2012 | reverse complement strand
GGAGAACAGGTAAAATCTTGCGCTGTTCCCAGTTTTGCATGGGAACGGGCTGTTATAGGCAAGAATGATTTGATTTTTACGGCGGTCAACCAAAGAAATGCATGGACCGGGACGGAAGTGGCAGAGTATGATATTCCTCATTATTCAGAAGAAATAATGAGAGATTTGCTATGCCCGTCTGTTATTTAAAACAAAAACATATGATTAATAAGCAATTGATAACCCGTCGCTTTTCCCGCGCTGTAGAGAGTTATAACCGTGAGGCGGTGGCACAAAAGCAGATAGCATACCGCATGAGTGATATGCTAAATCATTATTTGCCCCGTCCGTGCGGCCGGATATTGGAAATTGGTAGCGGGACGGGCTTTCTTACCCGTAGGTTGATGGAAACCCTCCATCCTGAAAAACTGGTGTTGAATGATATTTGTCAGGAGATGAGTTCTTGTTTCACCGATTTGTTGGGAAGCGGGCAGGCTACCTTTCTGGCAGGGGATGCCGAGTCCCTTCCTTTTCCAAAAGGACAGGATTTGATTGTATCATGCTCGGCATTACAGTGGTTTGTTTCTCCCGAGCTGTTTTTTGAACGTTGTAATACTTTGTTGAAGCAGAAAGGATATTTTGCTTTTACTACGTTCGGCAGGGATAATCTGAAAGAAGTTGCATCGGTTACCGGCAGCGGTCTTCACTATCGTTCTTTAGAGGAATTAGAAGAAGCGCTGCGCATACACTATGAGATCGTGAAGGCTCATGAGGAACGTATCTGTCTGACTTTCGGTACTCCGCTCGAAGTGCTTTATCACTTGAAACACACCGGGGTGGCTGCTGTCAGGCAACAAGCGTGGACTAAAAGGGATTTGCAGGATTTCTGTGACAAGTATGCCCGTTTGTTCAGTGATGGTCGTTCGGTGACTTTGACTTATCATCCTATTTATATTATTGCAAAGAAAAGACAATAGAAATAAAAAGAATCATGAAACAGAATGTATTTTTCGTAAGTGGTATTGATACAAATATTGGCAAAAGTTATGCCACGGCCTATCTGGCACATCTTTGGAACAAACAAGGATGTCGTACTATTACTCAAAAATTCATACAGACTGGAAATCCGGAAGGTTATTCGGAGGATATTGAGTTGCATCGTCGTCTGATGGGGATGGAGTATTTGCCTGAGGATGAGCAGGGACTTACCAAACCTGAAATATTTTCTTATCCGGCTTCTCCCCATTTGGCTTCACGAATAGATAACCGCGCCATTGATTTTGATAAAATAAAGCATGCCACGGAGGTGCTGAGTGAGCGCTATGATGCTGTTTTAGTAGAAGGAGCCGGGGGGCTGATGGTGCCGTTGACAGAAGATAATCTGACTATAGACTATGTTCAGGAATCGGGTTATCCCTTAGTTTTTGTTACTTCGGGACGATTGGGAAGTATCAACCATACATTATTGAGTTTTGAGGCTATAGAACGGAGAGGGATAAAGCTTCATACAGTGATGTACAATCTGTTTCCCGAAGGAGAGGATAAAATCATTCAAGCAGATACAGAAACTTATATTTGTCGTTATATAGAGAAGCATTTCCCGGATACAGCATTTGTGAAGGTACCTTGCTTGTAATTCATCTTTCTTGTTTATGATGTGTTTACCTGATAAAAAGAGGTTGTTCTACATCTGACGACCTCTTTTTGTTAGTTGTATCCATAATTTTCCGCTTAAGTTATAGTATGATTTTTACTTTGTGGAGTAGTCTTGGCCGTGTAATGAGTTAGTTCTCCTGTTCTGCATTGTACAAGGCGATATATCCGCGCTCTTCTGTACGGATGCGGACGGCATTCAAATGCGTCCTTGACATGTTTTGCCAATGCCTTTTACATTGTAATAGGAAAACCATTCGATTTTGGCTTCGAGCAATGCTTCTTTTACGTCCTCGAATTGGGTCTTACAGATAATAGCTTCAATTTTTTTATTGTTGTATTTGTATTTTGTATATAATGTAATCTTTTTACCTTCTAAAAAACTAATACTTTGTTGTTATCCTTGTCTGGTTATGCTCTTTATGATTAAAAACTTAGCCCGAAAACGAAATAAGCCCCTTCAGTGCGTGGGTTTACGGTGGCTTTTGCAAAAGCTGGAACGGAGAATGAATCAGTGATTTTTATCTCCTTGGCGGCTCCCAGGCTGATGTCGCATACGGTGAAACCGTTGGAACCGTTGCATACAGGGACTTCGGAATAGTTGTAAAAGTCTGTGCTCCACGGAGTCGCTCCTATTTCCGCTGTCCATTCCAGCCCTGCCAGTGTGAAAGGTACGGTAGCCGAGATATAGGACGAATGGGCTCTGTTTCCTCCGTTATTCACTCCGTCGGTTCCGGCGAAATTGGTATACCAGTTCAAGGCCAGCGGTCCGAAGTCATAACCTATTTGTGCCTCGAAGGTATGGTTGGTATTGTGTGAGCCGTAATGAAAATACCCCGGTCCTCCATTGAACCAGTAATCTGTGACGGAGATACTGAAACCTCCTGTGGCGTAGCCTAATGTGAGGTCAATCTCTTTTGTATCTTCTTTTTCGATACCTGCTGTTCCCCATGCAGACAATGAGAACCCTTTGTAAGAAACTGACAACGTGGGTTGGATACTGACACCCCCTAAATCCTGACCACGCCAGATGTATCCGCTTACGAGATCGGCTCCTACGCTGGCTTCCACTTTGTCCTGCGCCATGCCCATTGCCGGAACAGCTATTGCCAAGGCCGACAGAAATGTTGTTTTTCTAGAACTCTTTTTCATTGCTTTTTACCTTTTTAATTCATAATAGTGAGTTTGTTATATCTCGTATGTATTTGTTTTTCTTGTAATGGCTTGTGCTTGTTATGTGATAATACTTCAACGAATTCTACATTGGTTCGTTCAGGGAAAAGCGGATGATTCTCCAGTTTCGGACCTATTGCCGGCAAATTTACATCTTTTATATCATCTATGAAAACCACTAAATGTGGATTTCACATACAAACAAATGTTCTTTTGTATTCTTTTCCATCTACTGTGATTGTTTTTGCCAACATTTTGCCGTCCGGGGTATTTATTTGTCTGGAGTTGGCAAGCAGGGGAAGATCCATGTCCACTGTTACTTCTTCTACCAGCTCGTTCTCCGTATGCAGTTTTAGGACCTTGATTCCTGAGAGCGTTTCCAGCGTGATGACTTTCTTTTGAGTCAATTTGTTGTCATATACATACTTTCCTATACATCTGGAGGCGTTACCACACATCATGACTTCAGAACCATCTGCATTGAATATGCGCATACTGAAATCCGCTTTGGCTGATTTCCCAATCAATGCCAGCCCGTCGGAACCGATCCCCGTGTGACGAGCTCCATCTGATGGAAGTTCTCACGGGGTCTGCTATGAGGTGCTTTAGGGTGTTTACGTATATATAGTCATTACCTGCTCCCTGCATCTTTGTGAACTTGATTGTTGTTGCCATTTTGTCTATAATTTCTTCTGTTATTATTCCCTTTTGTCTTAATTTAGTGCAAATATATATCTTGTTGATGCTTTATAAATTTGAGCCTATATTCTGTTATGGAACATATAGTTTAGGTAATATTTTGTTGGTTATTCAGTGTTGTATAATTGGTATCATATATAATTAAAGTGGATGATTGATGTAACAAGATGATAATATATTATCTCATTTTTATATTATTTTGTTACCTTTGCATCCTGTTGGATAAAAAAGAGATTTGTAATGCAGAATATTATTGCGATAGAAAATGGTGTGACCCGCCATCCGCTGTACCGGATGAAGGAACCGGTGAATATGACACTTGCCGCCGGAGAACATATAGCTGTTGTGGGAAGAAACGGGGCAGGAAAAAGTATATTGGTAGATACGATTACAGGCCGGTGGCCGTTGTTGATGAACGAAGTGAAGTATGATTTCTCTCCTTCTCCTTCGAAGATGGCATACGAGAATATAAAGTATATTGCTTTCCGTGATTCATATGGAGATTCCGATGGAAATTACTATTATCAGCAACGATGGAATGCCCATGATTTGGATGAAACCCCACTGGTACGTGATTTGTTGCCCGAAGCGACCGATTCAGGTCTGAAAAAGGCTTTGTATGAACTGTTTGGCATAGAGAGGATGCTGGATAAACATATTATTCTGCTTTCCAGTGGTGAGTTACGTAAGTTTCAACTGACAAAGACTTTGCTGAGTAATCCGCGTGTACTGATTATGGATAATCCCTTTATCGGACTGGATGCGAAGACGAGAGACCTGCTTCATACATTGTTGGGCGAACTGACTAAAGTAACCCATTTGCAGGTAATCCTTATCTTGTCTAAGTCCGATGATATTCCTGCTTTTATTACTCATGTTATTCCTGTGGAAGACAGGGTGTGTGATAAAAAGATAACTTTGCAGGAATATTTGGCGGTCCGTAAGCCGATACCGGAACGGATACTTTCCGAAGAAAAGGAGGCACGGATTCTGAATTTGCCTTACGGCGGTGATTTGTATCACACCGAGCACGTAGTCGATTTGAACAAGGTAAGCATCCGTTATGGCGAGCGTACCATTTTGAAAGATTTGGACTGGACAGTGAAATGTGGCGAGAAATGGGCTTTGAGTGGAGAGAACGGTTCAGGAAAGTCTACGTTGTTGAGTTTGGTCTGTGCGGATAATCCGCAGAGCTATGCTTGTGATATTACCTTGTTCGGCAGAAAACGCGGTTCCGGAGAAAGTATTTGGGAGATAAAGAAGCATATAGGATATGTCAGTCCTGAGATGCATCGCGCTTATCTGAAGAACCTTCCTGCCATAGATATTGTGGCAAGCGGACTACATGATTCTGTGGGGTTGTACAAACGTCCGCGTCCCGAGCAGATGGCGGCTTGTGAATGGTGGATGGATATTTTTGGTATTGCAGATTTGAAAGACCGGAATTTCTTGCAGTTGTCCAGTGGCGAGCAGCGTCTGGTGTTGTTGGCCCGTGCTTTTGTGAAGGATCCTGAGTTGCTTATTTTGGATGAGCCTTTGCATGGGTTGGACTTGTACAACCGCCGGTTGGTGAAAGATGTGATAGAAACTTTCTGTCGTCGTAAGGACAAGACCATGATTATGGTGACACATTATCAGGAAGAGTTGCCCGCATGTATAACTAACTTTCTTTTCTTGAAGCGGAATTAAAAGTTCTTTTTCTAAAGGTACGTTCCGGGCAGACGGAAGACGACAGGTTAAACGATAGTGCCCTGTCGCTTTCCGGACAAGCCGGGATGTTGGACTGAGTACAAATAATCCTACTGTTCGTTTCATAAATATAGCATTGAAATTTTTAAAAGAAAACGAATCATGGAAAACACATTAAAAAAGCCTATGACAGGCATTATTCCTCCTTTAGTGACTCCGTTACTGGATAATGACAAACTGGATATTGACGGTTTGGAAAGGTTGATAGAACGATTGATAAAAGGAGGGGTGCACGGATTATTTATACTGGGTACCACCGGAGAAGCGCAGAGTATCAGTTACCGGCTTCGCCATGAAATGATAAAGGAAACTTGCCGTATCAATGCCGGAAGACTTCCGGTTCTGGTTTGTATTTCCGATACATCAATTGTAGAAAGTATTCATCTGGCACATGTAGGGGCCGAGTGTGGTGCTTCAGCCGTAGTTTCCGCTCCCCCTTACTACTTTGCTCCGGGACAGCCTGAACTGGCCGAATTTTATGAGGACCTGATTCCTCAGTTGCCGTTACCTATCTTCTTGTACAATATGCCGTCGCACACGAAAGTGAATTTTGCTCCGGCTACTATTCAACGCATTGCCCGTAATCCTCAGGTGGTGGGATTCAAGGATAGTTCGGCTAATGCCGTTTATTTCCAGTCCGTGATGTATGCCATGAAGGACAGACAGGATTTCGCCATGTTGGTGGGACCGGAGGAAATTACGGCAGAGTGTGTGTTGCTGGGTGGACATGGGGGGATCAACGGAGGTGCCAATATGTTCCCGGAATTATATGTAGATCTTTATCATGCTGCGGTAGCGCGTGACATGGAAACCGTAAGTCGGCTGCAACCCTTGGTGATGCAAATCAGTAGCAGTATTTATACCGTGGGGCAGCATGGCTCCAGTTATTTGAAAGGATTGAAATGCGCGTTGTCTTTATTGGGCGTTTGTGATGATTTTGTTGCGGCTCCTTTCCATCGCTTCAATGTTCCGGAACGCGAGAAGATACGCAAGGCGTTGGAGGCACTCCCTTTTTGTCCGGAGTTGAAACCTTAAATGCTCGGTCTGTATGCATATCATTGATATAATCGTCTTTTTGTTGTTTACCGGCGGAGTCGTGGCCTTCGGTTGTTCTTTCTTTAAGAAGAAAGGTACCTCCGAGGAGTTCACTTCTGCCGGAAGAAGTTTGCCCGGCTGGGTGGTGGGGATGTCCATTTTCGCCACGTATGTCAGCAGTATCAGTTATCTGGGATATCCGGGAAAGGCCTTTTCGGGAGATTGGAATGCATTTGTATTCAGTCTTTCTATTCCTATCGCCTCTTATTTTGCGGCTCGTTACTTTGTGCCTTTTTACCGGAGTCAGGACAGCATATCGGCTTATAGCTTTTTGGAAAACCGTTTCGGTCCTTGGGCACGTATATATGCTTCGTCCTGCTATCTGCTCACCCAGATAGCACGTACAGGGTCTATCCTGTATTTGTTGGCGTTGCCCATGAATGTATTGTTGGGATGGCATATCCAGACCATTATTGTTGTAACCAGTGTGGCTATTGTGCTTTATTCCATGTTGGGTGGCATGAAGGCTGTCATTTGGACAGAGGCCATACAGGGAATTATTCTGATCGGAGGTGCGTTGGTATGTATGTTTATTTTGCTTTTTGATATGCCCGGAGGTCCGGTGCAGACTTTCTCCATCGCCATGGAAGATGGTAAATTCAGCTTGGGAAGCTTTGGAAGCAGTTTAAGTGAGTCCACTTTTTGGGTGTGTCTGATTTATGGTATATTTACTAATTTGCAGAACTATGGTATAGACCAGAGTTATGTGCAACGTTATCATACGGCGAAGAATGAGAAGGAGGCTAAATTTTCGGCCTTGTTCGGAGGATATTTGTTTATTCCCGTTTCGGCCGTTTTCTTTATGATAGGAACCGGGCTGTATGCGTTCTATAAAGTGCATCCGGGGATCTTGCCCGACGGGGTGGGGGCGGATTATGTCTTTCCGTTTTTTATAGTCAATGAGTTGCCGGTGGGGTTGACAGGCCTGCTGATTGCTTCTATCTTTGCCGCAGGTATGAGTACCATTGCGACCAGTGTCACTAGTTCGTCTACCATCATTCTGACGGATTATTATCAGCGGTTCCGCAAACATGCCGGAAACAGGGAGCGGATGTTGGTGCTGAAACTCTCCAGTGTAGGAGTGGGAGTGGCAGGGATTCTGGTGGCTTTTGCCTTTATGAGTGTGCAAAGTGCGCTGGATGCCTGGTGGGCGTTGGCGTCTATTTTCAGCGGAGGCATGTTGGGACTGTTTCTATTGGGGTATATTTCGAGGAAGGCACGTAATTTTGATGCGGTACTGGGAGTCGTTTGTGGAGTAATTCTGGTTTGTTGGATTGTGATATCCCCCTTTGTACATGCCAATCTGGCTATCGTGTTCGGGACGTTGCTGATATTTTTGGTGGGATTCCTGAGTGCTAATCTGCTTAATAAGAGAAGGTGTAAGTAGAATAACTTAATTTTATAAAACTCAACTTTATAGAAAAGAATTTTTCATCTGAAACTTGACATTCTTCATTGACAATAAGAAGGCCGTATCACTTTTGAGTAATGATACGGCTTTTCTGTATTTGTCGGTTACAATCTGTAACCTTTAGAATGTTCATTTTGGTTTTGATTCACTCTCCGGTTTATTAATCGTTTCATCGTTCTCCTTATCAGATAAATCTTTTCAGCTCATTGACCCTGTTTAATGCGGCATTGAAATCTTCCACCAGTTCTTTCATCACTTCGTCTACCGTCTGTAATTTATGTATGCATGATGCGACTTGTCCTATTTCCAGTTCACCTTCGAATAAATCTCCTTCAAAGATTCCCTTTTTGGCACGTCCTTTTCCTAACAAAGTGCGTAGTTCATCCGTTGTTGCGCCACGGCTTTCCGCTTCTTCCACTTGTTTGAAGAAATCATTCTTGACCAACCGGACGGGAGAGAGCTGTTTCAATGTCAGTTGGGTATCTCCTTCATTCAGTCGCAGACACCGGTCTTTGAATGTGAAATGAGCAGAACTCTCGTCGGTTAATGCAAAGCGCGTGCCTATTTGCACCCCGTCGGCCCCCAATGCCATAGCAGCCAGTATGCTTTCTCCCGATCCGATACCTCCGGCAGCTATCAACGGCACAGTGGTGATCTGTCTGACGGCTGGAATAAGACATAGGGTGGTCGTTTCCTCCCGTCCGTTATGTCCTCCTGCTTCGAATCCTTCGGCTACGATGGCGTCTACACCTGCTTCTTCACATTTGGCGGCAAACTTGGTGCTTGCCACTACATGGGCCACAATGATTCCATGCTCATGCAGGTGTTCTGTCCAGGTCTTTGGATTTCCGGCAGAGGTGAAGACGATTTTCACACCCTCTTCTATTACTATATTGATAAGGATGTCTATTTCGGGATACATCAGCGGAATGTTTACTCCAAAAGGTTTGTCTGTCGCCGCTTTGCATTTCTGTATGTGTTCGCGTAAGGTCTCGGGATGCATGGAGCCTGCTCCTATCAGTCCCAGTCCTCCGGCGTTACTTACTGCGGAGGCCAGTCGCCAACCGCTACACCATACCATTCCTCCCTGTATGATGGGATACTTTATTCCAAAAAGATTGCAAATTCTGTTCATATGTAATAATTTAATAATTTGTCTATTTGCTAATGTACCAATAACTATGTGGGACATAATACAGCCGATTAGCACATTGACAAATTGTTCATTATACAAAACAACTAACTTTTATTGAATGTTTTAGGGAGAAAGTAGTGAAAAAAGGAAAAATTCTTAGAAATTTTAAGGTTTGTAGAACAGAAATGGTCTATCTTTGTTCTCAGAATTAAAATTGTATATTTATAAACGGATAAAAAACATGTTATTACAACTGCTATTTGTACTTGTCGCTATTATTGTAGGTGCCCGTCTGGGAGGTATCGGACTGGGAGTGATGGGAGGTGTAGGCCTTGCCATATTGACCTTTGTTTTCGGACTTCAACCTACCGCTCCCCCTATTGATGTGATGTTGATGATTGTCGCCGTTATCTCTGCCGCCTCTTGTATGCAGGCTGCCGGCGGACTGGACTATATGGTGAAATTAGCAGAACGGTTGTTGCGTCGTAACCCTTCACAAGTGACTATCCTGAGTCCGTTGGTTACTTATCTGTTTACTTTTGTCGCAGGTACGGGGCATGTGGCCTACTCTGTGCTTCCTGTCATAGCCGAGGTGGCTACGGAAACTAAAATTCGTCCTGAGCGTCCTTTAGGCATTGCCGTTATCGCCTCGCAACAGGCTATTACCGCCAGCCCTATCTCTGCCGCTACCGTAGCGTTGCTGGGATTGCTGACAGGATTTGACATCACTCTGTTTGATATTCTGAAGATTACTATTCCCGCTACATTAATCGGTGTGCTGGTGGGAGCTTTCCTTTCAAAGAAGGTGGGTAAAGAGTTGTTGGAAGATCCCGAATACTTGCGCCGCTTGGAAGCCGGGATGATTGATACAAAACATGTGGAGCTGAACGATGTGAAGAATATGTTTCATGCCCGTATCTCGGTGATAATTTTTATTGCCGCCACGCTGTTGATAGTGTTGTTCGGTTCTATTCCTGCCATGCGTCCTGTGTTCAATGGTACGGCTTTGGATATGCCGGCTATTATTGAGATTTTGATGTTGTGTGCGGCGGCTGTTATTCTTCTCATTTCACGTACGGATGGAATTAAAGCTACACAAGGCAGTGTGTTTCCTGCCGGGATGCAGGCGGTAATCGCTATATTTGGTATTGCATGGATGGGAGATACCTTCATTAATGGAAACATTACGGAACTGACAGGCTCTATTGAGGGGATTGTGCGCCAAATGCCCTGGTTGTTCGGTCTGGCATTGTTTGTCATGTCCATTTTGCTTTATAGCCAGGCTGCTACGGTGCGTGCCATTGTGCCGTTAGGAATAGCACTGGGTATTTCTCCGATGATGTTGATTGCTTTGTTCCCTGCTGTCAACGGATATTTCTTTATTCCTAATTATCCTACAGTAGTGGCAGCTATAAATTTTGACCGTACAGGAACAACAGGCATTGGAAAATGGATTCTGAATCATTCGTTCATGATGCCTGGGATGGTGGCCACCATTGTTTCTATTGTGATAGGTCTGCTGCTGGTACAGGTGTTCTAGAAAGGAAAGGGGGTAGGTGTAGTCGGACTTGAAGATGAGTGATCTTCTGCCTGTAACATTTATAATGATTCGATGTATACATATATATCATCGGCACATCTTCTTCTTTGTGTGAACAAAATTTCCAAATATTTATTATAGTAATAAAACCTAAACTTGAAAAGATTATGAACGGATTAAGAAAACTCAGCCTTATGGCGGCAATGCTGGTATGTACCACATTGGCTGCTGTCGCCCAAAAGCCTAATATCCACATATTGGCTACAGGAGGGACTATTGCCGGAACAGGCGCTTCGGCTACTAAAACAAATTATACTGCCGGACAGGTGGCTATCAGCACATTGCTGGAAGCGGTTCCCGAAGTGAACAAAATAGCCAATGTGACCGGGGAACAGATTGTAAAAATCGGCTCTCAGGACATGAATGATGCCGTATGGCTGACGTTGGCCAAGCGTATCAACGAGCTTTTCAGCCGTGGAGATGTGGACGGTATCGTGATTACCCACGGGACTGATACAATGGAAGAAACCGCCTTTTTCCTGAACTTGACTGTGAAGAGTGACAAGCCTGTTGTATTGGTAGGAGCCATGCGCCCCTCTACGGCCATGAGTGCGGACGGACCGCTGAACTTGTATAATGCAGTAGTCACTGCCGCCGCCAGGGAATCACGGGGAAAAGGTGTCGTAATTGCCATGAACGGTTTGATTTTGGGAGCTCACGGAGCCATGAAGACCAATACGGTGGATGTACAGACTTTCCAGTCCCCTAACTCCGGTGCGTTGGGATATGTCTTGAATGGTAAGGTTTTCTATAATATGGAATCTTTGAAACGCCATACCACCGGTTCCGATTTTGATGTGGCCCACCTTGACAAGCTGCCGAAAGTAGGTATCGTTTACAGTTATTCCAATGTAGAGGCTGATGTTATGATCCCTTTTCTGAATAATGGTTACCAAGGTATTATTCATGCCGGTGTGGGGAATGGCAACATTCATCAGAATTTGTTTCCGATGTTGGAAAAGGCCCGTCAGCAAGGTATTTTGGTAGTGCGTTCCAGCCGTGTTCCTACCGGACCGACCACATTGGATGCCGAGGTGGATGATAATAAATATCAATTCGTGGCTTCACAAGAGTTGAATCCTCAGAAAGCGCGTGTGTTGTTGATGTTGGCATTAACTAAAACAAAAGACTGGAAGAAGATTCAGGAATACTTCAACGTATACTAGTCCATCCGGCACTTTTTCTTTTTATCTCTTTTTCTTTTGTGCGCATAAAAGAAAAAGAGAATACATTACAACCTAAAACTTTGACTTATGAAAAGAATAATGTTAGTATGCCTGACAGCCCTTGCTGTCTCAGGAACTTGCTCTTTATATGCCCAATCTTCCGGAAGTGATTTCATGGTCGGTGACAAAAGCCTGTTTGAAGAAGTCACCGGTATCAAGAAGATAAGGGGGGAGAAACGATGCGTGTCAAAGTTCGGTCGGTCTGAAAATATCTGATT
>OGWW01001589.1_pt1 | contig 11945 bp, 15 predicted proteins | sample 1576131 | NCBI WGS metagenome assembly OGWW01 (sample SAMEA3541576, study PRJEB24748) | human gut metagenome | biome: human gut; feature: human-associated habitat; material: faeces | place: China | collected 2012 | reverse complement strand
GAGAAAAGCCCGAACATTTTTCGTCCGGGCGGTCTCGGCATCAATCATAGATCGGCTTAAATTTCACGATAGCTTCTGCCTGTGCCTTGCAAGCGCTCTCCTGTCGCGCCCTCCGGCATCTATCCGCGCCCTTGCTCATACCATCTAACAACTATGTACCGGGAGGGATATCGTGTGCTGCTGACCTTGCTGCAATTTTTCGCTACAAAATTTCTGTTTCTGGCGCTCCATCTGGAAAGCGGCTGTTTTCCGCGTCCACTCACAGCCCGGGAGGAAGTTGCCGCCTTCAGCGCCCTGCGCGCCGGGGATGCTGCCGCCCGGGAAAAGTTGATCCGCCACAATCTCCGGCTGGTGGCACACATCGTCAAAAAATACTACGCCCTCCCCGGCGACCAGGAGGACCTGGTCTCCATCGGCACCATTGGCCTGATGAAAGCAGTAGATACCTTTGATGCCACACGCAAGGCGCGGTTCTCCACTTATGCAAGCCGGTGCATCGAAAATGCTATCCTCTCCCCAGCGCACTTTGGGATGGAAAAGAGAATCCACTCATTTTGCAAAGCAGCGTAAATGCGTCAAAATGGGTTTTCTGGGCTCAGGAAAGCGGTCACCTTTTTCTACTTCAAAAGGTATCATGTGAGGTATCCTGTCTAACCCCTCTCTACATCCTGCAGGTGCCGCTTGCCGGGCCGCACACCACTTCGGAAGCACAGGCGTTCTTCCATATGTACCATTCCTACTCCGAAATCACGAATCCGTCCGACCGTATGCGCTGGTGCCGATACCGTCTCGGCCTATTGCAGAAAGACGTTGCCGCTATGGTCGGCATAGAAGAATGGCTCTACCAAGACCTTGAAAGCGGCAATTTCCGCCGGAGCTTCTCCCCGGAGATTGCGGACAAGCTCGCCGCCCTTTACAGCATCCCGGTAGAGGACATTCTGGACGACTACACCCTGTTTCTGCACCGGGGCGGCGGAGACTTCCTCCGCAGATACCGGGAGGCAAAAGGCTGGAACCGTCAGCAACTTGCCGACCACGCAAAGGTCAGCAGGACAAGCATCCGCTGCTGGGAGAGTGGACAAAAGACCATCAGTCAGAAGTGCTTTTGCCATCTGGTGAAAAACCTTGGTTCCGATTTTCCATCTATGCTTCGCATGTGAGGTATGGCAATTTTTCTCCGGTCAAAAGATTTTTTCATTATACCCCCTTATACCCTTATTTGAAAGGGTATAAGGGGGTATAATACTTATAGACGCTATTTCAACAGAATAGGAGGCACCTTATGGAACAGAGCGAATTGCAGGTTCACATGAACGAGTTGTCGCAAAAAATCGCCATGCTTCCTCCCGGTTCGATTGTAAAGAAAACTGTAACCGGGCGCGAATATTATTATCATCGCTGGACAGAAAATAAGAAGCGCCATGAAAAGTACATCCCCGCTGAAGCGTTAGATTCTTTTCGCACACAGATTGAGCAGCGAAAAGAGTTAGAGCAGGAGCTGAAGGCACTGAAAAAGATGTTGCCGAAGACAGCACCGACTCATGTTGCTACTTTTACCACAAATGTCCGCATTGGTACCGCTCTGCGCACATTCTCTGCTTCTGTCAAACGATACAAAAAACGAGAGTGCTTTCAACAGCTGCATAATTTTCTATACGGTGAAGCACAGGACAAAGTTTTTATTCTCTATGGTTTGCGCAGAACCGGGAAAACAACTATGATTCGGCAAGCCCTCGCCGAAATGAATGATACAGACTTGATGAAGTCTGCATTCATCCAAATCACTGCTCAGGATACGCTTGCCACCTTAAATACCGACTTAAAGGTTCTGGAATCGCAGGGCTTTCAATATGTATTCCTGGATGAAGTCACCCTGCTGGACGATTTCATCGAGGGTGCTGCACTGTTTTCTGATATTTTTGCAGCAAGCGGCATGAGAATTGTACTTTCAGGCACAGACTCTCTCGGCTTTCTGTTTACCGAGGACGAACAGCTTTATGACCGCTGTATTCTTCTGCACACTACCTTTATTCCCTACCGCGAATTTGAATCCGTTCTGGGGATTCACGGCATTGTTGAATACATCTGTTATGGCGGTACAATGAGCCTTGGCGGTGTTCATTATAATGAGAGCTCCACATTTGCCAGCAAAGAACGCGCCGATAAATATGTAGACACAGCCATCGCGCATAACATTCAACACTCTTTGCGCTGCTATCAATATGAAGACCATTTCCGGAATTTACGCGACCTATACGATAAAAATGAGTTAACCAGTGCCATCAATCGCGTTGTCGAAGATATCAATCACCGCTTTACGCTGGAGGTATTAACACAGGATTTCAAATCTCATGACATCGGTGTTTCCGCAAACAACTTTCGCCGGGACCGCAGCAATCCTATAGACATCCTCGACCACATTGATCTTTCTGCTGTAACAGACCGTTTACGAGATCTTCTGGAAATTCTCAACAAATCAGAACAAACTGTGGTTTTAGATGAAGACCATGCTGCAGAAATCAAAGAATATCTGGACCTATTGGATCTTACACGGGATATTGATATCCGTCATCTTCCAAAGGTAAATACAAAGTCCACTCGAACCATCATCGCACAACCCGGTCTCCGTTACGCTCAGGCATCCGCACTGATCCACAGTCTTCTTCTGGATGAAACCTTCAGTGCCCTTTCCCTGCCGGAACGTACTGCCGTACAAGAGCGTATTCTCACTGAGATCAAGGAACGAATGCTGGAAGATATTGTTCTTTTGGAAACCAAGACAGCAAACCCCGGAAAGGAAGTTTTTGTACTCCAGTTTCCTATTGGTGGATTTGATATGGTGGTGTTCGATCCTGCCGCTGGTTCCTGCCAGATTTTTGAGATCAAGCACAGCAAGGAGATCATCCCCTTCCAATATCGCCATTTGATCGACTCAGAGAAATGTGCCCAGACGGAACATCGCTATGGTCCCATCACCGGAAAATTTGTTCTCTACCGTGGTGAAGACCAGCTTCTGAACGGCATCCAATACCAAAACGTTGAAGAATACCTTCGAAATCTTTAAGACCCGATTTTCCATCCATGCTTCGCATGTGAGGTATGGTAATTTTTCTCCGGTCAAATGAAAAAGCCCGTCTGCAAGCCACGATATGTGGCAGCGCAGACGGACTTTCGTTATGGAATCATTCTGTTTCAATTATTCTGATATTCGCTCTGACTTACATGGCGTTCCGTAAAACACACAGTCGTTTTTCAAACATTGCTTTCCATGCCGGATGCCCGGAGAATACGGCGTGCTCCACCTGACGAACTTGGTTCAGTCCGATGTTCCGCACCGCTTCCACTGCGGCATCTTTTTGACTCAGATGGCGTCTCCCCACGGTCAGGCAGTTTGCGCCTTCCGACGTGTCGTACTGCTGAAACGCCCGGTTGAAGTCCATCAGGTCATGCAGACGGATGGGCTGATTGGTTTCGTTATCTACCAGCAGCCCCCAGTTTTCCCAATGACGGTCGGTATTGCCCACCAGATAATCCAGAATGTTCATCATATAGTAGTCGGGAGCATCCAGCTCTAAGATCTTATCCAGCGTGTTCCAATCATGGTTCGTGCAGTAGACGTCATAGGCTGCATAGGTCACAAGACTGTATTGCTGAGATGTCATGATTTTGCTGATAGAAACCGGCTCATTTTCAAACATCCCCTGCTCATACAGTACCTGATGGCAGTCAAAGCATCGGCAGATTTTGCTTGCCAGCACTTCACGTTCCACCGCATCCCTGCCGCCATCCTTGTAAAGATAGAAGCCATCCTCTTTGCGTACCCACGCCTTGGGGTACAAGCCGCCCGTAGACAGGTCATTTGCCAGAAGATGGGCGTTGGTCACTGTCATTTGATGCCCCCGCAGTGCTATATCCACAAGCGCATTGCTTAAAGAGTGTGTGAAAAGGTTGATATCCTCGAATCGAGCCTTCTCGTTTTCTTCTTTCACCCAGAACACATCCAGCAAAGACAGACAATGGTAGGATAATGCAATCTGTGCTCGTTCCCTGTCCGTAACGCTCTGAGATGCACCGATACTGTTCAGGATTTCCTTGGCGTAGGTGCGATCCAACGTCAACATCCGGGAGGCGCACCAATAGTAAAAGTTCGTTACATTATTGATGCGCTCGTCAAAATCATCCGATTCCACCAGAACCAGATCATAGGGCATGAAATCCTCGAGGCAGACCCTGCATTCCCCTGTCGTGCTGAGTTGTGCCACACAGCTTTCCCGGTGCATGATCTCGTAAAACATGGTTTTCATCCCTCCCTGCGTTCTGTGTCTTGCTCTGTATTTATATTACCTTCTTTTTTCACGGGACGCAAGAGCTTTTACTTTTCAAAAAGCTTTTTCTGCTGCTCCATCAGGACGGTTTCGATACGCTCTTTCAGCAAAAAGTGGAACTGTTTTGGGTAATAGCGCAGATATTTGTCGAGGATCGTATCAATACCTGTTTTATCAATGTTTACCGCAAGCTGCTTTCCGTAAAGAGTTTGTGCCGTATGCACCGTCTGCGTAAAACGGGATTTGAACGGAAGGCACTGTGCCCTTGTCAGATAGGCACGGCTTTCAATTTCAGGGCTGTACAAAGCAAAGTCTAGTAAGAACGAATCTCCGCAGTCAAAAATCGGGCAGGGCTTATAACCAAATTTATCCCGAATCAGCGCAATATTGTTCAGGTGTCGGTCCTGATTCAGAAAAAGCGCATCTACCTCAAACAATGTCGTAAGATATGCGCCCATATTCTGCATTCTGGTTGCCTCTCCCATTGCATCAATAAGAAGCCGGATTCTCTCTTTCAGGTTTGTCCTGCGGTTAAATTCTTCCAGATAGCCTGTTCCCAGACTATTCTTCAGAATTGTATTTGCAGTAACAAGGCTCTCATCTTTCCTTTTGAAGTTCTCACTCACCGAGACCACACGTTTCAAACCATGAACCTCGGCCGTATCGACCCAGTAATTTGCCACGGAGATTCCCGGCAGCTGAACTGCATTTGTAAAATTACGCAGGACTTCACTGGAAACAGCTTCTGCCAGTGCCTCAAAGCAGCCATCATCCACCTTATACCAGAGATTTCTCTCCGCATCGAACCATTTTTCCTGATTTCCGCGCGAAGTCGTCACCACAACCCTGTCGTTGGTATGCAGCGTCAAATAATTTCCAGCCATTTGTGATCCTCCGCCATTCTTCCCTGCGTCTTTTCAACAAGCAGAACCGGGTCATATTCCGGAACGCCAACAGCATCCAGATAGTAATCCAAGCCCTTTCGTGTTTTCGGAATGCATCGGTCTGCCAGAAAGGCCAGGAAGTCTTCCCATGAGGGCGTTTCGTTCACACCAAACGCAGTATCCAGTATTTCGTCAACTTTGTTTTCGATGCAGATCTGCTCCGCTGTAAAATCTGCCAAAATCACGGTACACAACGTATCTCCGTCATAATACCGATATTCTTTCAGCTGATGTCCTTTCTGTTCTGCATTTCTGCGAAACACTTTCGGGTCTGTGGATGCAAGTGGCTGGATGGTGATTTTTTCACCGTCAAAAGAAAGTTCTACCCGGTCCTCTTTTGAAAGTCTCATCGCATGAAGCCACACTACCGGGAGATTGACCGAATACTTTTCTGCATTCTTTCCTGCTGTTCCCCCGGCTTTTCTTCTCATAATTTTCACGATGCGACGATTCATGCACTTCACCTTCCCTTGCAAAAAGAATACCATATTGGCCGCCAACAATCAATGATTTATTTTTTCAGCAAAATTCCAAAAACTTATGTAACACAAAAAGCCCCACGCTCAACACTGCCTCTGAATCTGACCGTCTCTGGTCAGAGCAGAAAAGCATATGTTGAGCGTGGGGCTTTGTTTATCGGCTCGGTTGCCAGCCGGGCTTTTGGTGTTCTTTGGGTTTGTAGGTTCCTTTGGTAGTATCGATCACCGCCTGCAGCAATTCGAGCTTCTGCCATGTGGGGCAGTTCAGACGGTCGATTTTTTCGATCACATAGTTGGCGTGGGCGGTTGCGACCCGTTTTCCGAGTTCGTCCCATCCCTCTTTCGTTTTGGGGTAATGTACCACCACTTCAATGGGGGGCACTCTTTCGCATGGCTCACTCACCTCCGATTACATCGCTATCACCTCATTTTTACGGGTTACTGGTTGTCCGCTATTCGCTGCGGTTTCCGCTCAGAACGTTCAGAGCCAGACTGACCAGCAAAGCCATATCAATGCGGAGCATTTCAGCCTTGCTGGCATAGCCCATAAAGCGTTCGATGCGGGATTTATCGATCGTGAAGATCTGCTCCAGAAGAATCATGGACGGTTCTTCAAAGGCCGGGTTGGAATCCACCAGCACATGGGTGGGCTGGTTTTTCTTCTTTTCCGTCCGGGTGGTAACAGTTGCAACGATCAATGTAGGCGAATGACGGTTTCCAATGTTGTTCTGCAGAACTACCACAGGGCGTTTCCCGCCCTGTTCCGAGCCGATATGCGGCTCCATGTCTGCATAGTAGATGTCCCCTCTGAGATATCTCCAATTGTTCGGTAACATAAAAATCAACCTCCTTTTTATGTAAGAAACAGCCGCCGCAGACGGATACCACGACGGCTGTTGTTCAGGAGGTAAAACGAAACTGTCAGTTTTTCAGCGGCAGACTCATCTCACGGCTGGCACCGTTATAGATGCGGAGAATCTGCCGCATGTGGCGGTTTGCAGAACTGCCGGTGTCTTTCTGTGCCAGCTGCGTGATGGTTTTCGGATGTGTCCTTGCCAGCTGCTGCACCAGGCGCTCCCGGCTGTACTCGCCCTCGTATACAGAGATGAAGCGGGCCACACCCCGGATCACACCGGCAAGGTAGGCGTCTACATTGCCCTTCCACGCCTCGTTGATGATGCGAAGCATCTCGACGTAGCGCTCACAGCCATACTGTTTGTACAGCTCGTATGCCGTTTCGATGCAGTAGATTTTCCAGGGTGCCCGGATGCCGTCATAAAGCCGTACTTTTTCAGGATGCGGTAGCGGGTGTGCCCATCCAGAATGTAGCCATTCCATGTGATGATGGGATTCAGAAGACGACCCTCGGCAATGATGTTCTGCTCAAGCTGCTGTTCTTCCTCAAACTGCAGCGGCGGAATTTTGCTTTGGAACTCCGGGTCAATTTTAAGCTGGCTCAGTTTCACGTCGGTTCTCCTTTCCGGTCATTTTCGATTTACGGACAATGGGCTGAACGTAGTAGTCAAACCCATATCGTGTCTGGCAATACGTGCAGACATCCTTGACGAGCTGCCTGGGGTCGGCTCTACGGAGACGGACGCCCTTTGCGTCCAAAAATGCCCCTCGGCAGACGGCGCACAAAGTTGTCAGGGTGGATTCATCCACCTTTTTTGTGGTCTTGCGGTTCATTTGCGTACTCCTTTTCGCTGATATATAAAAACGCCGTCCGTGGTTCCCCTCGAACGGCGTTTGGAAAAGGTTTTGTATGGTTTCTCTTAATTTGCCCCCGGCACCCCTGAGAAAGGGAAACAATCAGGCGTTGGATTTGCACCACTCCATTGGCCTCTCGGCCACCCCGTCTTCTTTATGACCGGGCCTCGAATTACGGAAGTATCATTATCTGGAAGTACCTGAAGCTGCATATTCAATTTTCAAGGTCCGCCCGGCTGCGGCTCCCGCTCCCTTTCGGAGCTGGGCCGCTGCCGTGACAATAGTGTATCGTACTTTCGAGCAAAAGTTTATGGACTCGTAGTCCAAGTCACCCACCCTCTTAGTCCATATATTGTATACAACAGTCCCAAAAAGCAAAAAAATCCCGCCTGAAAAGCAAAACCTTCGCTTTGCCCTCAGACGGGATGTCTTTCGACACGACTGTTAGCTAAATCAACCAATAAAGGCCTCCGAATCTCTTTCTTATTAGGAAAAGATTCGGAGGCCTCTGTTTTACGATTTTTTCGGAATAGCGGCTTTCACCAGCAGCGTCATGGGACGGCGCAGTTCATCTTTCATTCCGGGAATCCTCAGCATCTCTGCAGAGGTTCGTTGTCATATTCGCTGGTATAGAGTGGTTTCACTGGCTGCATTGCGCTTCTAATGGCATCCAAAATGGTCCGATCCGCCGGGAGCCACGGAACGGAATCAATGTCATCTTTTGTCAGCCATCGTGCAGCTTCCGCTTCTTTCAGAACAAGATCGCCGGAAACCACTTCACACCAGAAGCAGTCCATGGAAAGATGAAACGCCGGATAATCGTACTCGACCGTACCAATCCGGTCACCCACGGCGATTTCCGTGTCCAGTTCTTCTTCGATTTCCCGCTTCAGAGCCTTCTGCGGGGTTTCACCCGGCTCGATTTTGCCGCCCGGAAACTCCCACTGGCCTTTGTAGTCGCCATAACCGCGGGCAGTGGCGTAGATTTTGCGTTTTGCCTGCATGGAGTCGCAGATCACAGCGGCCACAACACGAATCGTTTTCATAACGTTCTCCTTTTGGATTCATTATAATGGCCGACCGTCAAAAGTCCCACCGACATGATAGAACACCCTGTTTCCTGCTTTTCTTGCAGTAAGCAGCCCCATCTCATGGAATTTCATCACAAACGTCCGAATGGTTGCATACGCAGCGTTTCGGAAATCCTTTTCCAGCTGCTTTGTGGTAAACTCCTCTGCACCATAAGCAGACAGAACATACTCCCAGAGCAGCCGTTCTTTTTCTGTGATTTTTCCTTCCGCAAGAGCAGTTTGATATACCTCAAGATCAGTTTTCGGCGGGACTGCATCCACCTGCAGGCGGTTATAGACCTCATTGCAGAAGTAGAACAGAAAGGGAGTCACATCCGTATAGCCGGAAATCAGAGCATTTCTCTCCACGCGTTCGCAGGCTTTGTAATATGCGCCCTTGTTTTCAGCGATGTATCGGGAAAACGGCGTGAACAGTGCCGCAGGATAGCCCTGCTGAACAAGATACCAGAGGTGAAATAGCCGTGCAGTGCGTCCATTCCCGTCAAAATAGGGGTGGTAGTACGCAAAGGCAAAGTGCAGAATGGCAGCCTTATGCAGCTCATTGATGCCGTCCTTGGCATTCGCAAAATCGACAAGACATTTCATAGCACCGGGAAGCCGCTCTGCCGGAAGTCCCGGTCTGGGTTCTTCACCGCCCACAATAAAAACCTCGCCATGCCGATAAAAGTGGTTTGACAGTAATCGATCTTCATCCGGGAGATAGTCCCCTGTGCTGATCTGATATAGGTGATGCAGATTCTCCTCGGTGATCCTATTCTGACGATTCGCGATAAACTCCAGTCCGCGCTTCATACCATAGATGCGGGCTTCTTGTTCATCACGAGGGGCATAACCATCGAGGATATAACGGATACTGCTGCGGGTCGAGCGGATACTTTCAATTTGAAAAGTAGCATAAATTTCCTCGGTCATCGCCGACAAACCGAAGTTTTGTCCACTGACAGGGACAGAGAGCAACTGCTTCATACCATTTGTTGAAATTTGCGCGAGGTTCGGCAGGTAAAACAGCTTATTCCCAGAAAAATCAGTCAACGGCAGAGGCTGCGCAAAGTTTTGCCGCAGCAATTCGGCAAATTCTTTGACGCTGACAGTCGAGTACTTGTATTCCATCCGATTGAGTTCAAACAAATGCTTATCTGAAAGCATTTTGGCAAACTGTGCCCCATCCATTCTGTCTACCTCGCAGTTGATACTTATTGATACTATATAGTATCAATATACCGATTCTTTATAAAAAAGTCAACCGAAACAGGCCGAACCAACTTTTTTCCATACTCCCCGTCAAAATTCCCGTGGTTCCGTCACGAATCACATCTCCATCGGCTTATTCCCCACTTCGTCCAGATACGCATTCAAAAATTCCGCTGCAAGGCTGTTGGGACGGATGTTTTCTCTGGCTTCCTGTGGGGTGAACCACTTGCAGCGGTCCACTTCGTGGTTGATATGCAGCGCCTTTGCGGTTCTGACGAAAGCCGTAAAGTTGCACATCAGCGTGTTAGACGGCTCAAAAAACTTGGTACGGTTGAACCGGAGGTGTTCTACTTCCAGCCCGGTTTCTTCCCGGACCTCCCGCACCACGGCATGTTCTTCTGCCTCACCGCGGTTCACATACCCGGCCACAAGAATATAAGAGGGCTTACCGTACTGCTGGATGAGCAGGATTTTCCCGGTTTCCTCATCCACAACAATCATGCTGACTGCCACATTGTACATCGGGAAACGGTATTGCTGGCATTTCGGGCAGTAAGGCACAATGCCCTCTTCTTCCAGTTCTTTTTCAATCAATGCCGTACCGCATTCAAAGCAATGCTTCTGAATCATTTTTACACTCCAAACACTGTTTTCGTCAGCCGGATACCTGCTGCCGTCTTCATCGTATGTTCTATAAAGGTTCGGATTGCCTGCTGGTCGTACCCGCTTTCGGACGCATTGACGATATAATCTGCCTCAATCAAAATTTGATAGTCAATGCCGTTGATCTGCGCCGGACTATGGTGGTGCCCTACCAGATAGGCCACCCGGTCGATCTGTTCTGCTGTCATGCCGGTATCCGCCAAGAACTCCCGCACCAGCGGGGCACCCTCCTGCTCCTGATATTTACCATTGGTGTTGCCGTACTTTTTGCGGCAGAGCGGGCAGGCGATATCGTGGGTGATGGCCGCCACCTCCAGAATAAACTGCGTGTCTGCGTCCAGCCCCTCCAGCTCACCAATGGTTTTGGCATAGGTCCACACGCAGCTCAGGTGCGTGATGTCATGGATATTCCCTTCGGAAAAGGCGATCATCTTTTCCATGATCTGTGCAATGGTCATCATTTGTTTCACTCCCGTTTTTAATACTTAAATGTTCACCTTGATAAACGCGAATTTATAGTGCATCTCTCGGACAATTCTTCACGCATTCAAAGCAAAGAATACATTCCGTACCGTTTTTTCGTTTTCTGGAATTATCTGTAACATCTACTTCCATAGGACACACATTTTTACATTTGCCGCATGAAACACATTTGCTTTTATCACATTTAATTCGGAGCAGCGAAAAATAACTCATAGGTTTTAAGAATATAGTGATAGGACATATGTATTTGCAAAATGCACGATTATCCTTAAAGACAAAAGCCAATATTATCCCAACTATATAGTATATGGCATTTCCAATGATAAACGCCCAAAACATAATCCTCTCAATGTTACCGATACGAGCAAGAAATAGCACCGAAACAAATATAAGAGAAATTGCAAATGTTATATACCTTATCCACCCAATCTTTTCCCGTGGTGTTTTGGGAACTTTATACGGAAGAAAATCAAGCACCATTGCCGTCCAACAGGCATACCCACACCAACCTCTTCCAAAAAGCAATGGTCCGAAAATTTTTGCCACCGCATAATGAATTGTTGCGGCTTCAAATACCCCTGTAAAAAGATAATACCAAAATCCCTCAATCTGCATATTTTCACCGCAAATAAAGCCCAAATACACCAACATATAAAGTCCGACTAAAAGCTGTGCAACTCTGCGGGCATATTTGTATTTTTTTATATAAAGAAATATCCCGAAAAAAATTGATATTCCAATATAGCTAAAATTAAAAAGGTAAAATATATTGTCCTGTGTCAGCCATAATGTTACTGCAATAGTCATAAATATTCCCAATACACCAAGCGGTAGAAAATACTTTTTCATTTTATTCCTCCAATCCACAAACTGGAATTTTACAGGGTACGAATGATATGAGAAGCAAGTTCTGCATTTTCTTTGTCTACAAAAATCTCTGTAATATACCGAGGCTTTATTCCAAAAGTCCCGATTTGTGCCTGCATCCGTGTTGCGTCAAAAACACTTCGCTGATTCGCATTTTGGGTTTTGCAATAGCATTTGATTCCAGCCGCTGTC
>OGWW01001583.1_pt1 | contig 11998 bp, 9 predicted proteins | sample 1576131 | NCBI WGS metagenome assembly OGWW01 (sample SAMEA3541576, study PRJEB24748) | human gut metagenome | biome: human gut; feature: human-associated habitat; material: faeces | place: China | collected 2012 | reverse complement strand
GTCTGCCATCTGGCTGGCCGAGTCCTCCACGTTTTCCAGATTTTCGATCAGCTGGCCGTATTTTTCGTTCTTGCACAGGGTAAAGATCTCGCGGTCCACGCCCTCGGCGCGGATGCGGGCGACCTCGTCCAGCAGCAGCTGCCGCACGGTGTCCGGCTCGTCGCTCTCGCCGGTGAACAGGATGCAGCAGCAGCCGTCCACCCGCAGCACCTCCCCGCCGAAACCGGGATTCACAAGACCTTCGTCGTACAGGCGGCGGTACAGCGGCGACATGCCGCCCACGATGCAGCAGAGGATGAGGTCATACAGCGCCTCGGTGCGCAGGTCGCCCTCCGGCAGCGGCTCTTCCTTGAAACCGAGGCCGAAGCAGGGCTTGGACACCGGCATTTTCAGGGTCGTTTCGGTGGTGACAAGGGTCATGGGCTCCGGCGTCCACAGCCGCTGCACCCGCTCGGTGCTGCGGGGCTCCATCAGGCCGTGGCGCGCGCAGGCGGCCAGCACCCGTTCCATGGTGGTGTCACCGGCGGCGGCCAGCACCATGTTGTCCGGGGCATAAAAGGCCCGGCAGCTGTCGTAGAGCATCTCCGGGGTGATCTGGGCAATGCTTTCCACCGTGCCCGCAATGTCGCTGCGGATGGGGTGGCTGTGATACAGGCACTCGAACAGGCCGGTGATGAGCCGCCAGTCCGGACTGTCGTCGTACATTTTGATCTCCTGCCCGATGATGCCCTGCTCCTTGGCAATGGTCTGCTCGGTGAAGTAGGGGTGGGTCACCATGCCCAGCAGCACGTCCAGACTTTCGTCCAGCTGCTGGGTGGCGGTGAACAGGTAGCAGGTGCGGTCAAAGCTGGTAAAGGCGTTGGCGTTGGCACCGGTCTTGGCGTACTTGGCAAAGGCGTCGCCGTCCTGGTCCTCGAACATCTTGTGTTCCAGAAAATGCGCCACACCGGCGGGCAGATGCACCTCTTTGCCGTCCAGCCGGAAATCCCGGTCGATGGAGCCGAATTTGGTAGCAAAGATGACGTGGGTGCTGGAGTAGCCCGGCATGGGCCGCACCAGCACGGTCAGGCCGGAGGGCAGCACCTTCCACTGGTCGGCCACGGCCTGTTCCAGCACGGTCTGTTTGGTATCAGGCATGGGTCGGTTCCTCCTTTGTGAGCAGATAGCTGACCGACAGGGTCAGCTGGCGCAGGATGCTGCGCACGTCCTCCTTGGTCACCGCCTGCAGGGCCGCGCGGGCCTGGGCCGGGGTCTGGATGGGGGCCGCACTGTTGGCACCGGCCCGCAGCACCTCGATGTAATACCAGGTCTCCATGCCGCCCAGGCTGTCCTCCACGCCGTTCATGCCGCTGAGCAGGCCCCGGCGGCAGTCCTCCAGCTCCTCGTCGGTGATGGGCCCGTCGCACAGGTCAGCCAGCTCCTTGAGGATGGCCTGTTCGGCGCGGGCCGCGTCGGCGTGCTCCACGCCGCTGTTCACGGCCATGCTGCCGGTAAAGCTCTGGAAGGAGGCCGAGCAGTAGTAGCACAGGTGGTCCCGCTCCCGCACATTGAGAAACAGGCGGCTGGTCACGCTGCCGCCGTACAGAGCCATGGCAAGCCGCACAGCGGCCAGCTGCTGGGGCTGCATGGGCTGCCCCAGCGTAAACAGCATGCACAGCTTGGCCTGCACCATGTCAAAGGTCTCGGTCTTGTGCACCGGCTCCTGCCGGGGGGTAGCCATATTTTCCACCAGCGGCAGGGGTGCCCGGTCGATGGCGGTCAGCTCGGCCCGCAGCGCATCCCGGATGGCCGCCGTCTGGGCATCGTCGCAGCCCAGCACGATGAGCTCGATGCTGGCGGTGCGCAGCATTTCGCGGTAAGCCGCGGTCAGCTGCTCCGGGGTCAGGCCGTCCACCTCTTCCAGATAGCCCTCCTGCCGCACGGCGGCGGGGCTGTCGCCGAAGAATTCCCGGTTGGCCTGCCGCAGGCAGTAGATGCGCTTGTCGTTCAGTTCATCTTCCAGTGCCTTTTTCAGCATCTGCTTTTCGATCTCCACGGCCTGCGGGTCGAACACGCCGCCCACGAAGGCCGGGTGGAAAGCCGCCCCCAGCGCAATGGAGGCATATTCACGGGTCAGGGGCTCCCCTTCCAGCGCAAACCGATCCTTGATGCCGGTCACGCTGACGCACAGGTTGTGGTTGCAGCCCATGGGGCGGGCGTCCACGGTCAGGTCTGCGCCGTACAGCTTTGCCAGCTTCTTGGTCAGCAGGGTCATGTCCGGGCAGTCGGCATAGCCGCGCTCCAGCACCAGCGGCAGCAGGGCGTGGGCGGTGGCCGTGGCCCGCTGTGCCGGGAAGGCAAAATGGATGCTGATGCGGCAGCGGTTGAATTTTTCCGCCGGGTCGCAGGAAAGATGCACGCCCGGCGCAATGAGAGTACGTTCCAATTTCAGTTCCTCCGTCTCCGCGCCAGGGCGCGGAACGTTTTATTTGCAAAGGTCACAGGGCCTTCTGTTCAGCCAGGAATTCCTCCAGGCTCAGGCCGCTGGCACGGATGGCCAGGGCGTTTTCCACCCCCACATACCGCCAGTGCCACGGCTCGAACACCACCCCGGTGATGGCCTGCCGGTCCTCCGGGTAGCGCAGGATAAAGCCGTACTCGGCGGCGTAGGCCGTGAGCCACTGGTAGGCGCGGGTATCGGCAAAGCCGGTGTCCTGGGCGGTGTAGTCCGTGCTGAGGATGTCGGCCGCATAGCCGGTGCCGTGCTCGTTGGCGTCGGCCTCGGGCAGGATGGCGGCGGCCCGGGCAGATGCTTCCTCTTCCGACTTGTGCCGGGCAAGGTAGGTCTGTTTCTGCGCCTCATGGGCTGCGGTGCGGGTGTCGGCATCCTGATAGCCGGTGACCAGCGTCAGGGTGATGCCGTCGGCCTGTGCTGCCTCGGCCATGCTGCGGTACTGCTGCGCAGCCTCCGCTTCCAGCTGGGTGCCCGCCTCGTCGGCGGCATCCAGCGTGGGAGAAGGTTCCTCGTCAAAGGGCAGATTGGCGTTCACCAGCACAAGGCGCGCATCGTCGGCATCAAAGAAGTAGCCGGTGCTGTTGTAGGCGCTGGCGGCAAAGGTCTGTGGCCCGTCGGCACCGTGCAGGTGGGGCAGCAGCCAGAGGATGCCTTTGGTCAGCAGGAACACCACCAGGGCGCACCCGGCCAGAAACAGCACCCAGTTGCGGGCCAGGCGCAGCTGTTTGCGGCGCTTCCATTCACGGTAGGTCAGGGGCTGGGTCTTTTGCGCCCGGGGCGCGGTGCGTTTTTGTTCCATCCTGCGGCGTTGCTCCTTTTCGGTCCGATTTGCAGCGCACAGCGCCGCACAGATACAGCATTTATTATACACCCCTTTGCATTTTGTGTAAACGCCGCCGGGTGTAAAAAAATTATGACCGGCGGGTTTCTGTCGGAACCCGCCGGTCATGATCATCGCATTCTTTGCAGAAAAGATCAGTCAAACAGCATATCGTGGATCGCGCTGACAGCCTTGTCGGCGTCGTCACGGTTGATGATGCAGGAGATCTTGATCTCGCTGGTGGAGATCATCTTGATGTTGATGTTGTTGTTGGACAGTGCCTCGAACATCTTGGAGGCAACGCCGCTGTGGCTCTGCATGCCGGCACCCACGATGGAGACCTTGGCGCAGGTGGTGTCCGCGCTCACGTCGTGGAAGTGTGCGCTCTCCTTCAGCACGCGCATGGCCAGGTCGGCTTCGCCCTCAGAGCAGGTAAAGCTGATGTCCTTTTTGCCGTCGCGGCCGGTGGACTGCAGGATGATGTCCACGTTGATGTTCTTCTGAGCCAGCAGCCCAAAGATCTTGAAGCTCATGCCCGGCTCGTCGGGAACGTTCAGAATCGTAATAACGGCAACGTCGGTGTCCTTTGCGACGCCCTTGATCAGCATACCTTCCATGTCCTTTGTAACCTCCTTGACTACCGTACCGGGAACGGGATTCAGGCTGGAGAGCACCTCCAGCTCCACGTTATACTTCTTTGCCAGCTCAACACTGCGGTTGTTCAGCACCTGTGCGCCCAGGGATGCCAGTTCCAGCATCTCGTCAAAGGTGATCTCGTCCAGCTTGCGGGTGTTGCGCACCTTGCGGGGGTCGGCGGTGTAAACGCCTTCCACGTCGGTAAAGATCTGGCAGCGGTCTGCGTGCAGGGCTGCTGCAATGGCAACGGCACTGGTGTCGGAACCGCCGCGGCCCAGGGTGGTGATGTCATCCAGCTTGTTCAGGCCCTGGAAGCCTGCCACCACCACCACGCGGTTGCGCTCCAGCTCGGAGGAAATGCGCTCGGTCTCCAGGCGGCTGATGCGGGCCTTGGTGTAGGCACGGTCGGTGCGGAAGCCCGCCTGCCAGCCGGTCAGGCTGATGGCATGGCAGCCCAGCTCGTTCAGGGCCATGGCCAGCAGCGAAATGCTGATCTGCTCGCCGGTGGCCAGCAGCATATCCATCTCACGCGCCGAGGGGTTGTGGGTGATTTCCCCTGCCTTGGTGATCAGGTCATCGGTGGTGTCGCCCTGTGCGGACACCACCACCACTACATCATTGCCCGCGTTGTGGGTGTTGGCTACGATGCGTGCTACGTTGAAGATACGGTCCCGGTCCTTCACCGAAGAACCGCCGAACTTCTGTACGATCAACGCCATATCTTGTCACTCTCCTCTTTTTGCCCCTCGGAACTGCGAGGGGGTACACCGGGTGGAAGCAGCAGGCAGTCTCCTTGCACTTCCTTTCCCCATTTATCATTCCACGGTTGCGCCGGTGTTATCGGCATCCAGTCGCAGCAGTGTAAATGCTTCACATCCGTCCAGACCTTCCAGCAGCTCCAGACCCTTTTCCAGCTTGGTATAGAACTTTTCGGCATCGGCTTTTTCGGCCACCGCCATCACGGTGCTGCCCGCGCCGGACACATACACAGCCTTTGCCCCGCACAGACGTGCCATGTCGAACACTTCTTTGGAGCCGGGCATCAGGGGCATGCGGTAGGGCTGGTGCAGCTTATCCTCGGTGGCAATGGCCAGCAGGTCGTGCCGTCCCTCACAGAAGGCCGCCGGCACCAGTGCCGCGCGGGACAGGTTATACACCGCATCCTTGTGGGACACTTCCTTGGGCAGTGCCGCGCGGGCCGCTTCGGTCAGCAGCTTGTAGTCCGGCACGATGGCGGCAAAGCAGAGCGTTTCGTCCACGTTCCGCTTGACCGAGTACACCTTGCCGTCCTCGAACACGCTGCTGGTCAGGCCGCCCAGCAAAGCCGGGGCCACGTTGTCCGGATGCCCCTCGATGGAGGTGGCCAGCGTCAGCAGCTCCTGGGTGTTGAGCACATCGCCCAGCATCCGGTTGGCACCCAGCAGGCCCGCGATGATGCAGGCCGACGAGGAGCCCAGGCCCCGCGCCATGGGGATGGGGTTGGTCTGGGTGATCTTGAGGGGCGGGATCTGCTTGCCCACCTTCTCGAACAGTCCCTTGGCCGAGCGGTACACCAGGTTGCTCTCGCCGCGGGGGATGCGGGTGCCGTCTGCGGACGAGATGTCCAGCACTTCGCTTTCTTCAAAGGTCACCGTGTTGTACAGGGTGACCGCCAGGCCCAGCGCATCGAAGCCGGAGCCGATGTTCGCGCTGGTGGCCGGGACCGAAACCTTGATCTTCATTGCCGGTGCCCCCTTTCTTATGCTTCCTCGGGCAGGCGCTTGAGCACCAGCTTCACGCTGCCGCCCACGGCCTCCACCTTGCGTGCTGCCTCGGCCAGTGCCTTTTCGTCGGCACGCTCCACAAAGTAGGAGCAGCCGTCGTAGCGCTCATCCACCACCTTGCCGTAGCCATAGATGGCTTCCACCACAGCAGGAGCAATGCCCGCCACACGCACATAATATGCGGCAGGGGTCGGGTCGGTGAGCATGCCGTCCACCGGCTCGGCAGGCTGCCAGAACAGGCTGTCGTGGACCTTGGAGCCGTGCTTCAGGGCGTCCACCACGTCAGCCACCACGGCGCTGGCGGTGGGCAGCTTGCCCGCGCCCTTGCCGTAGAACACCACGTCGCCCAGCATATCGCCCTTGACCAGCACCGCGTTGAACACGTCGTCCACGCTGGCCAGCTGGTTGGCCCGGGGCACCAGGCAGGGCTCCACACCGGCAGCCACGCTGCCGTCCTTGCCCCGCTTCATCCAGGCAATGAGCTTGATGACGCAGCCCATCCGCTGGGCAGCCTTGACATCCCCGATGGTAATGGCCCGGATGCCCCGGGTGGGGATGTTCTGGGGGTAGATCTGGTGGCCGCAGACCATGGAGGACAGGATGGCGATCTTGCGGCAGGCGTCCCGGCCGTCCACGTCATCGCTGGGGTCCTTGGTCTCGGCGTAGCCCAGCTCCTGGGCGATCTTCAGCGCATCGTCAAAGCTCAGGTTCTCACGCACCATGTTGGTGAGCATGAAGTTGGTGGTGCCGTTCACGATGCCCTCCACCTCGCTGATGACGTTGGCGGCCAGGCACTGGTGCATGGGGGTGATGATGGGGGTGCCGCCGCCCACGGATGCCTCAAACAGGAAGGCACAGTCGTGGGCCTTGGCCAGACCCAGCAGCTCGGCACCGTAGGTGGCCACCATCTCCTTGTTGGAGGTGCACACGCTGCGGCCGCTCTCCAGGCAGGCCTTCACGTATGGGTAGGCAAAACGGGTGCCGCCGATGGTCTCCACCACCACCCGGACCTCCGGGTCCTGCAGGATGGTGTCGATGCTCTTGACGAACAGGTTTGCAGCCGGGTGACCCGAAAAATCCTTCGGGTCCAGGATGTACTTGACCTCCACCGGCTCCCCGGCACGGCGGGAGACCCCGGCAGCGTTGCGGCACAGCACCTCGTACACGCCGCTGCCCACCGTGCCAAAGCCCAGAATTGCAATTTTAGCCATTTGCGTTCCCTCTCCCTCTGTTATAGATTGTACCCGCAGTGCACGCCCACCACCATGCGCTGGCGGGAGAGCTTTTCGGTCAGCTCCTCCGGGGTCATCTGCATGGTATCGGTGCGGATGGTCACCGCCACCAGGGCGGCACCGTTTTCCGGCGTGGACTGGTTGATGGTCACGATGCTGGCCCCGGCGGCACTGATGCCGGCCAGCAGGCTCTGCAGTGCACCGGTCTCGTCCCGCAGGGTGGCCATCACGGTGACCACCTCGCGGTCGTTCTCGGAATCAAAGATACAATCTTTATACTTATAAAAAGCGCTGCGCGACAGGTCCACGGCGCGGGTCGCAGCCGAAATGCTGCGCGCTTCCCCGCTGGCCAGAAGCTCCTTGGCGCGGACCACCTTGAGAAATACTTCCGGCAGGACCTGTGCGTCCACCAGATAAAAGCGGCGTTCCAACTTGTTCACCTCACAAACACAAGTGTTCTTGCAGAGAATATAATAACATCCGACCCCCTGCAATGCAAGAGGCCGGATGTGATTTTGGCAGATTATCCAGTTTTGACTCGTGAAGTACCGTTTTTCCTTGCCGGTATTGCGGCTCCGGGGACGCAAAAGTGCGACTTTTGTTGTTCTCCGTCCACGCTCGGCGCACAGATCAGTCGGTATCGAGGTTGCTTGTATCTGTGGGGATGACAGTCTGCTGGGGAGCTTCCTCTGCCGGGGCCGCCGGATCCGCTGCCTGCGTGGAGGCACCGTGCGAGTAGGTGCAGGTGTCGGGCAGGTCGTCGGCACGGTAGTAGCCCACTGCCGTGCTGGGGCAGGAGCTGCCGGCCAGCAGGCCGCTCTGGGTGCAGTAGCGGCGCTCCACCACCCCGGACGAGGCCGGGAAGGCCTTGTACGGCAGGTCTGCCTGAGCCTGTTCCATCAGGGCCTTCCAGGCCATGACGCAGGTACGGGTCTTAGCCTGCTGCTTGGTCAGGGTCCTGGTCATGTCATAGGGCGCATCGTAGCCCCACCACACGGCCGTGACGTAGTAGGGGGTGCCGCCCACGAACCACAGATCCTTTTCGTCACTGGCCGTACCGGTCTTGCCAAAGGCTTCCATGCCGTTGGAGTTGGGGTAGCGGCCGCTGGCGGTGCCCACGCTGGAGTACAGCACGTTCTTCAGCAGGCGGTTCATGACATACGCGGTGTCGCTGGTCAGGGCCTGATAGCTGGTGGCGTTGTTTTCCAGGTAGATGTTGCCGTCCCGGTCCAGCACACGGGTGTACAGGTGCGGGGTGGTATACTCACCGTCGTAGAAGATCTGGAAAGCCGACGCCAGTGCCATGGGGGTCACGCCCTTGGTCTGGCTGCCCATGACCATCTGGGCCAGACCCACATCATTGGTGGGGTCCAGCGTGGTCAGCTGCAGGGTGTTGTACAGGAAGTTGAAGATGTTGCTTGCGCCCACAAGGTCGCCCACACGCACCGCAATGGTGTTCAGGGAGCGGGCCAGGCCGTTCCACAGCGGCACATCGCTGTTGTCGCCGTAGTTGCCGCCGTAGTTGCGGGGCCAGCTGCGCCAGGCGTTGGGGTAGGCACGGAGCTGCTTGTCGGAAAGGCCCATCAGGCCGTTCTTGCGGCAGTAGTCCTCATCCCGGATGACCATGTCCTGCTTCTGGTACAGGGGCGAATTGTTGAGCATGGTGGACCAGTTCACCAGCCCGTACTCCACGCCCAGTGCATAGGCGCCGATGGGCTTGATGGTGGAGCCGGTCTGCCGCTCCACGCTGTAGGCGCGGTTCAGCGAGAGGCTCTTGGTCTTTTCGCCCAGACCGCCCACGATGGCCAGCACGTTGCCGTCGTAGTCCAGCGTGACCATGGCCGCCTGGGTGCGCACGTTGCGGTAATAATACACGGTGCCGTCCTCGGCAACGCGGGTCTTGGGGGTGCCGTCCTCGTTCATCACCTGCACGTCGTCGTCCGAAATGGAGGTCACCTCTTCCTCATGCCAGCCGGCCGGGAAGTAAGCGTCGTTGGTGTTCAGCATCAGGTTTTCCATCTGGGACTGCAGCTTGGTGTTCACCGTAGCCTCGATGGTAAAGCCACCGGTGTACAGCATCTTCTGGGCGTCCGCCTCCGAGATGCCCTCCTTGGCCATGATGTCCTCCACCACTTCCTGGAACAGTGCATCGGTGAAGTAGGAGGTCACGGAGGTGTTCTTCTTGACGCTGTCGTCCTCTGCCAGCGTCAGGGGCTGGGCGGCGGCGTTGCGGTAGTCCTCCTCGCTGATCACGCCCTGCTGCCACATGTTGTACATGATGAAGTTTCGGCGGTTGATCAGGTTCTCAGGGTTGGTGTAGGGGTTGTAGTTGGTGGGGTTCTTGGTGATGGAAGCGATGGTGGCACACTCCCACAGGGTCAGCTCGCTGACGTCCTTGTTGAAGTACTCGTTGGCCGCCGTCTGAACGCCCTGGATGGTGCCGGTGAAGCTAATGGTGTTCAGGTACGCCTCCAGGATGGTCTCCTTGGAATAGCTGCGGCTCAGGCAGAGCGCACGGTAGATCTCACGCAGCTTACGCAGAGCGCCCTCGATGCCGCTGGCGCTGTTGTCATCGGTCAGGTTCTTGATGAGCTGCTGCTCCAGCGTGGAAGCACCCTGCTTGGAGCTGTAGATGGGCAGCAGATACTCATTGACCATGGCACCAATGGTGCGTTTGAAGTTGACGCCCGGCTCGTTGTAGAAATCCTTGTCCTCGGTGCAGATGAATGCATACTGCAGGTTGGTGGGGATCTGCTCCAGGTCGGCCCACACGCGGTGGCTGTTGGAGGAGCGCAGGGTGGCATACTCCACCTGTGCACCGGTGTCCGGATCGTTGGCCATGACCACGCTGGACTGGCTCAGCTGGATGTTGTCCAGGTCCAGCAGGTCGCCGTCGTTGGCCGTGGCCTGCACCACATAGAACACCATGCCCACGGCCAGCAGGCTGCCGGCCATGATGCCCAGGCACAGCAGGGTGGCAATGGTGCGGCCGATGAACCGCAGGATCGGGTGCTTTGCCTTTTCCTTCGGTTCCTTCGGAGCCTTTCCGGGCTTCCCGGGTTCCCTGACCGGCTGCTCCCGGCGGCTCTGGCTCACATTTACCTTACGTCCCGCCGCAGACTGCGAAGAACTGCCTTCGCCGCCCCGGTGGATCTTTCTCATCTCATTGCTGGAGATAGGGATCGCCTCCTGACCCATACTGGTAAACTGCAGCGCACGCGGCGCTGTGATCTTCATTTTAAAAAACCGCTGGTCACCCAGCATACGATACCATATTATAGCACGCCGGCCGGACGCGGGCAAGGACCAATCTTCTCCCGCAGGGCCGGTGTCCCATTCAATCATGGTCAGTATACCACATCCGGCCCGGCAAAGTACAGCATTCCACCGCAAAAAATGATTTTCCGGCGCACTTCCGGGCCATACTTCCGGTAAAACCACGAAAGGGGTGTTCCCTGCCCATGCGCAAATTCGGTCTGTGCCTGTTCTACGGGCTCTGTGTGTTCACCATCGCGTTCAGTCTGTTCTGGATGGCGCTGCCCCGCCTCCCCCTGCCGGAGGCCCCGGCGGACGAAACTCCGCCCATTTCCGGCAGCGTCAGTTCCCTGGTGCAGGCGGCAGCTCCCACGGCGGCGGGCTACTACCTGTGCGACACCGGCGGCCGGGTGGCCGTGTATGCCTGCAATGCCGACGGCACCCCCGGTGCCCTGCAGCAGCTCACCGGCATCTATGTGAACCTTCTGCCCGAAAACGACGTGCTGCGCATCCGGCGCGGCATCCGGGTGCACAGCCTGCCGGAGCTGCAGGCCCTGCTGGAGGACCTGGGCGGGTGATTTTTCTCAGTTTCTTCCAATTTTTATTGACATTGATGCATTAGAATTATATAATCAGAGTATCAAAGCAAAGATTCTTAGTTTCGGGCTTCCGGAGGGAAGGAGTGCATCCAAATGTCTGAACCGGTCAGCATCCGCTACAAGTGCAAGTTCTGCGGCAATCAGCAGAACAAGAGCCTGCGCTCCGGCCCGCCCAACCCCGGCGTCTGCCTCAAGGCACCGGAGGACGGCAAGGGCTGGCATGGTCCGCACAAGTGGGTAGCCGTGCCGCACTGAGCCCGCACCTCATTTCCGGCATCCATCTGCGCAAAACAGCCCCGGACCGAATGGTCCGGGGCTGTTGTTTTTGGGGCTCAGGCTTCCATCTGCTCCAGCGGCACAAGGTACTCCTTGCGGCACTGCTCGTACTCCAGCATGTAGTCCTTGGTGGGGTTGTGGTGCATGATGCTCTTGAGGGTGTGGGAGTCGTAATCCTCGCCGCCCTCCATGCCGATCATACGCACGGCCACATTGGAGCAGTGGTCGGAGATGCGCTCCACGTTGTTCAGCACGTCCAGGAACACCACGCCGGTGTCAATGGAGCACACGCCGTCCTTCAGGCGGCGGATGTGCTGGTCGCGCAGGCGCTCCACCATCACGTCGATCACCTCTTCCAGCGGCTCCACCTGCATGGCCTTCTGGGTGTCGTCGCCCTCAAAGGCCTCGCCGGTCACGGTCAGGATGCGCTCCACGGCCTTTTCCAGCAGGATGAGTTCCTTCTGGGCGCTCTCGGAGAAGGAGGCCTCCTTCTCGTTCAGCTCCTCGGCCTTTTCCATGATGTTCACGGCATAGTCGCCGATGCGCTCGAACTCGGTGACAAAGTTCAGCAGCTCGGTCACGGCATGGCTCTCGTCATCGCCCAGCTCCTGATCGGTCATCTTAATAAGGTAATTGGAGATGGCCACCTCCATGCGGTCGATGAGGTTCTCCCGCACCTTGATGGCGCTCACGGTGTCCTCGTCCATCTCCAGCAGCAGCGGCGCAGCCAGATTGACGTTGCGGGCGGCACGGCGGGACATTTTGACCACCGCGTTCTTGGCTTGCTGCAGGGCCACGGCCGGGCTCTTGAACAGACGCTCGTCCAGCACCGGCATGCTCAGTTCCTGCGCTTCCTCAGCGTTGTCCGGCACCGTGAGCATGGCCAGCTTGGACAGCACCCCGCTGCACGGCAGGAACAGCAG